>OKAA01000062.1_pt1 | contig 39174 bp, 31 predicted proteins | sample 1611051 | NCBI WGS metagenome assembly OKAA01 (sample SAMN04436707, study PRJEB24849) | human gut metagenome | biome: human gut; feature: NICU; material: stool | host: Homo sapiens | place: USA: Saint Louis, MO | collected 2010-09-04
CGCGCTGTCCGTGTCCAAACTGGCTGCGCCAATAACGCCTGGTGGGATAGGCTCTTAGATTGTATTAATCGCCGCGATTTATGGCGAGCAAACATCGCGGCGGGAATAAAAATCTTCAGCGTATCGACTCTTCTCCCACAAGCGGTGGTTATCCCGCTTGTGGGCATGAGTGACGGTTAAACAGGCGCTTCCATCTCAAGTCTGACCGGATGAAAACGGCGTTTGAAATAAATCAGGCCATGCCCATCCTGGCTAAGAATAATATTTTTGATCGCCACCAGATACACCAGATGCGTGCCAATGGTTTGTACCTCGCTGATCTCGCCTTCAAGACCGGCCAGCGCGCCGTTAAGTACCGGCTGGCCCAGCGGCCCGTTTTGCCAACATGGCTGGTGAAAACGCTCTTCCATCGCCATCCCCGTCATACCGGCAAAGTGGCGCGCCATCAGCTCCTGCTCATGGTTAAGTACATTAATGCACAGCCTGCCGTTGCCCTGAAAGACGGGGTTCATGGCGCTATTGGCATTAATACATACTATCACGGAGGGCGGCGTATCGGTGACGGAACAGACCGCTGTTGCGGTGATACCGCAGCGTCCGGCGTGACCTGCCGTGGTTACGATGTTGACCGCTGCCGCCAGACTTGCCATCGCATCGCGAAAACGCAGACGTTGTTCATCTACTTGCATGAGAACCTCCTGCCGCGTTATTTCAGCAGCTTATCCAGTTGATTGATGTCGTCGTTATTGTGCAAATGCGAAACCGTCCAGCCATTCTGATCGTATTCGGAGAGGCAGCGATCGACCATTGCCATCATCTTATCCATATTGCCGGAGCTCTGGGCCTGACGCAGGCACTGCAGACGAATTTCATCCTGGCTGCCCGAGTAGTTAATCTCGTACAGCTCATGGCGACCGCCAAACTCGCTACCGATGGCATCCCACATCAATTTAAGAATTTTGATACGTTCAACATGGTCCATTCCGTTAGAGCCGCGTACGTATTTCGCCAGGTACTGGTCGATTTGCGGATTATTCAGATCGCGGGCGCTGGAAGGCAGGTAAATCAGGCCGCTGGTAACGTTACGTTCAATAATATTTTTAATTTTCGCGTAGGCCATTGGGGCCATCACACGATAGGTTTGCAGCGCGGCGTGGTCCGGCAGCCAGGCGCCGTTTACCCACGGGGTTGCTTCAGAACACATAGAATCGCTCAATGCCCAGAACATATTGCGCCAGGCCACGACTTCGCCGAGATCGGCCTGCACACCCCGGAACTCTACGGTACCCGTACATTCGAGCGATTTTTTCAGCAGCGCGGTAATGAAATCAAGTTTAACCGCCAGACGAACACAGGCTTGCAGTGGATACATACGGGCAAAGCCGCCTTCCATCGTCCAGCGACGACAACGATCGAAATCACGGTAAATCAACACGTTTTCCCACGGGATCAGCACCTTGTCCATCACCAGAATGGCATCGTTTTCATCAAAGCGGCTGGAGAGGGGATAATCAAACGGCGAGCCCGTCGCGCCCGCGACCATTTCATACGAGGCGCGTGAAATAAGTTTTACGCCTTCGGCATCCATTGGCGCGACAAACATCAGAGCAAAATCCGGGTTTTCGCCCATCACCTGGGCTGAGCCGAAACCAATCATGTTGTAGTGAGTCAGGGCGGAGTTAGTGGCGACGACTTTCGCCCCGCTGACAATAATCCCGGCGTCCGTCTCTTTCTCCAGCTTGATATAGACGTCTTTCACTTCGTCGGCAGGTTTGTGGCGGTCAATGGGCGGGTTGACGATAGCATGGTTAAAGTACAGGCCAGTCTCCTGAATGCGGGTGTACCAGTTGCGGGCGTTCTGCTCAAACTGGCCGTAGAAGGCTGGGTTAGCGCCCAGAGCGCAGCCAAAGGCGGCTTTGTAATCCGGTGTGCGTCCCATCCAGCCGTAACTCAGGCGTGACCACTCGGCGATAGCATCACGCTGTTGGCGCAGATCGTCTGCGCTTTTCGCCACGCGGAAAAATTTATGCGTATAACCGCCGCTGCCGGTATCGGTATTCCAGCATAGGGTATCTTGCATCGACGGTTTATGTAATGCGTCATACAGTTGTGCGACAGAGGCTGCGGCATTGCGGAATGCCGGATGTGTCGTAACATCTTTAACGCGTTCGCCGTAAATATAAATTTCCCGCCCGTCCTGCAGGCTTTTTAAATATTCTTCGCCCGTTAACGGACGCTTGTTATCAGTACGAAAATCTTCAGGTTTCATTGCGGCCTCTTCCTCATTAATCGGAATGTTTTGTTAATAATATGTTTCTTATTTGTTGTTTAATTGAATAGGCAGAAGCGTAAACTGTGAAGAGACTTTCAGGACAACGGCGGGTACTTTTCAGATGAACGTCGAAGAAGAAGAGTAAAATGCGATCGCCGTCAACGTTGTAAGCGGGAGGGGATTCCCGAGTCGGCGGCGTGGGAAGGGAAGAATACTATGCTTCCGCTTCGCTATCAGGATGCTGGCGTCCCAGGGCAATAAGATCGTCCAGCAGCAGCATCAATTGCTGTGTTTTTTCGGGCGTGAAATCGGCCTCAATTTTTCGATAAGCCTCTTCTACCTGGCTTCGGGCACGGGCGTACAACGTTTGTCCCTGCTCCGTCAACATGACATATAACTTACGCTGATCGTTAACCGGCTTGAGTCGCAACACCAGTCCGTCTCGCTCCATGCGCGTCAATATTCCGGTCAGACTTGGACGCAAAATGCAGGTACGAAAGGCCAGCTCGTGAAAATCCATAGAGGGGCTATCGGCCAGGATTCGCACAATGCGCCATTGCTGGTCGGTCAGATTGTGGCTTTTAACGATGGGGCGGAAATAGGTCATTGCCGCTTCGCGCGCCTGAAGCAATGCGATGGTTAATGAATCATGCATAAGCGTTTCTCTTTTGCAGAATTATTAATACCTGAATAATCGTGTTTACCGATGTGAGCTATGACATCTGTTTTATGTCCAAAGTTTAACAGAAACAAGGGGTTTTATTTAACTATTTGATATATATGTGTTTAATAATAAATTTGTGAAAATATTGTTAATCACATCACAAATACTTTACTTCAGCTTGCTAAATGTACAGCGAAAGCATAAATCTAATCATTAATATATTAATGAAATCACAGCCCGTTAAATCGGCCTGAGGAGTTTATGTATGAAGGGTACTGTTTTCGCCGTTGCGTTAAACCATCGCAGCCAGCTTGATGCCTGGCGAGAGGCTTTCTCTCAGCCTCCCTATAATGCGCCGCCTAAAACCGCAGTGTGGTTCATCAAGCCGCGTAATACGGTGATTCGTCACGGCGAACCCATTCCTTATCCGCAGGGAGAAAAGGTATTGAGCGGCGCGACAGTGGCGCTCATTGTGGGGAAAACCGCCAGCCGGATACGCCCTGAAGCGGCGGCGGACTATATCGCCGGGTATGCGCTGGCTAACGAGGTCAGCCTGCCGGAAGAGAGCTTTTATCGCCCGGCGATTAAAGCGAAATGTCGCGATGGCTTTTGCCCGTTGGGTGAAATGGCGCCGCTGAGTGATGTGGATAATCTCACCATTATCACTGAAATCAACGGACGAGAAGCGGACCACTGGAATACTGCCGATTTACAGCGTAGCGCCGCACAACTGCTTAGCGCGTTAAGTGAGTTCGCTACGCTTAACCCTGGCGATGCGATCTTACTCGGTACGCCGCAGAATCGCGTTGCGCTGCGTCCCGGCGATCGGGTGCGTATTCTGGCGAAAGGTTTACCCGCGCTGGAAAATCCGGTTGTCGCAGAAGATGAATTCGCTCGCCACCAGACGTTTACGTGGCCGCTGTCAGCGACGGGAACGTTATTTGCGCTGGGGTTGAACTACGCCGATCACGCCAGCGAGCTGGCATTTACGCCGCCGAAAGAGCCGCTGGTATTTATCAAAGCGCCAAACACCTTTACCGAACATCACCAAACGTCGGTGCGTCCGAACAACGTCGAATATATGCACTACGAAGCCGAGCTGGTCGTGGTGATTGGCAAAACGGCGCGTAAGGTGAGCGAAGCCGAAGCCATGGAGTATGTGGCCGGTTACACCGTCTGTAACGACTACGCGATCCGCGACTATCTGGAAAACTACTACCGTCCGAATCTGCGGGTAAAAAGCCGCGACGGCCTGACGCCGATAGGCCCGTGGATTGTGGATAAAGAGGCGGTTTCTGATCCGCATAACCTGACGTTACGCACCTTTGTTAACGGTGAGCTGCGCCAGGAAGGGACGACCGCCGATCTGATCTTCAGCATCCCATTCCTGATTTCTTATCTGAGCGAATTTATGACGTTGCAACCGGGCGACATGATTGCCACCGGTACGCCGAAAGGGTTGTCCGATGTGGTGCCGGGGGATGAAGTTGTCGTGGAAGTAGAAGGCGTGGGCCGCCTGGTTAACCGAATCGTCAGTGAGGAGAGCGCAAAATGAAGAAAATAAATCATTGGATTAACGGCAAAAATGTTGCAGGTAACGACTACTTCCAGACCACTAACCCGGCGACCGGTGACGTGCTGGCGGAAGTGGCCTCCGGCGGTGAAGCAGAGGTGAACCAGGCTGTCGCGGCGGCAAAAGAGGCGTTCCCGAAATGGGCCAACCTGCCGATGAAAGAGCGCGCGCGCCTGATGCGCCGCCTTGGCGACCTGATTGACCAGCATGTGCCGGAAATCGCGGCGATGGAAACCGCCGACACCGGCCTGCCTATTCACCAGACTAAAAACGTGCTGATCCCGCGCGCCTCGCATAACTTCGAATTCTTCGCCGAAGTGTGCCAGCAGATGAACGGCAAGACCTATCCTGTTGACGATAAAATGCTCAATTATACGCTGGTGCAGCCCGTCGGCGTCTGCGCGCTGGTGTCGCCGTGGAACGTGCCGTTTATGACCGCGACCTGGAAAGTCGCGCCGTGCCTGGCGCTGGGCAACACCGCGGTGCTCAAAATGTCCGAGCTGTCGCCGCTGACTGCCGACAGGCTGGGCGAGCTGGCGCTGGAGGCAGGAATTCCGGCAGGCGTGCTGAACGTGGTGCAGGGCTATGGCGCGACGGCGGGCGATGCGCTGGTACGCCACCATGACGTGCGTGCGGTGTCGTTTACCGGCGGTACCGCCACCGGTCGCAATATCATGAAAAATGCCGGGCTGAAAAAATACTCGATGGAGCTGGGCGGCAAATCGCCGGTGCTGATTTTTGAAGACGCCGACATTGAGCGCGCGCTGGACGCCGCGCTGTTCACCATCTTCTCGATCAACGGCGAACGCTGCACCGCCGGGTCGCGCATCTTTATCCAGCAGAGCATTTACCCTGAGTTCGTGAAGCGCTTTGCCGAACGCGCGAATCGCCTGCGTGTCGGCGATCCGACCGACCCGAACACCCAGGTCGGCGCGCTGATTAGCCAACAGCACTGGGAAAAAGTCTCCGGTTATATTCGCCTCGGCATTGAAGAGGGCGCAACGCTGCTGGCGGGCGGTGCGGAAAAACCCACTGACCTGCCTGCGCATCTGAAAGGCGGTAACTTCCTGCGCCCAACCGTGCTGGCCGATGTCGACAACCGTATGCGCGTCGCGCAGGAAGAGATCTTTGGGCCAGTCGCCTGTCTGCTGCCATTCAAAGACGAAGCGGAAGGGTTACGTTTGGCGAACGACGTGGAATACGGTCTGGCCTCTTATATCTGGACCCAGGACGTGAGCAAAGTGTTGCGCCTGGCGCGTGGGATTGAAGCCGGCATGGTCTTCGTCAACACCCAGAACGTCCGCGACCTGCGCCAGCCGTTCGGCGGCGTGAAAGCCTCCGGTACCGGGCGCGAAGGCGGCGAATATAGCTTCGAAGTGTTTGCGGAAATGAAAAACGTCTGCATCTCAATGGGCGACCATCCTATCCCAAAATGGGGAGTTTGATATGGGCAAGTTAGCGTTAGCAGCAAAAATTACCCACGTGCCGTCGATGTATCTTTCTGAACTGCCGGGAAAAAATCACGGTTGTCGTCAGGCAGCCATTGATGGGCATATTGAAATTGGCAAGCGTTGCCGCGAAATGGGCGTTGACACCATTATCGTATTCGACACCCACTGGCTGGTGAATAGCGCTTACCACATTAATTGTGCCGACCATTTCCAGGGCGTCTATACCAGCAACGAATTGCCGCACTTTATTCGCGACATGACCTATGACTATGACGGTAATCCGGAGCTCGGCCATCTGATCGCCGACGAGGCGGTCAAACTGGGCGTGCGCGCTAAAGCGCACAACATCCCGAGCCTGAAGCTGGAGTATGGCACGCTGGTGCCGATGCGCTACATGAACAGCGACAAGCACTTCAAAGTGGTCTCCATCTCGGCGTTCTGTACTGTTCATGACTTTGCCGACAGTCGCAGACTGGGCGAAGCCATTCTCAAGGCGATTGAGAAATATGACGGTACCGTAGCGGTATTCGCCAGTGGTTCTCTGTCGCACCGTTTTATTGACGACCAACGGGCGGAAGAGGGGATGAACAGCTACACCCGCGAGTTCGATCATCAAATGGACGAGCGCGTGGTCAAGCTGTGGCGCGAAGGCAAATTCAAGGAGTTTTGCACCATGTTGCCGGAGTACGCCGACTACTGCTACGGCGAAGGCAACATGCACGACACGGTCATGCTGCTGGGAATGCTGGGTTGGGACAAATACGACGGCAAGGTGGAGTTCATCACCGACCTGTTCGCCAGCTCCGGTACCGGCCAGGTAAACGCTGTTTTCCCGCTGCCTGCGTAAGGGGTGTTTATGCCGCACTTTATTGCTGAATGTACTGAAAATATTCGCGAGCAGGCTGATTTACCCGGCCTGTTCAGCAAGGTAAACGAGGCGCTGGCCGCCAGCGGGATTTTCCCCATCGGCGGTATCCGCAGTCGCGCCCACTGGCTGGATACCTGGCAGATGGCTGACGGTAAGCATGATTACGCGTTTGTGCATATGACGCTGAAAATCGGCGCCGGGCGCAGCCTGGAGAGCCGTCAGGAAGTTGGCGAAATGCTGTTTGGGCTGATTAAAGCCCACTTCGCCGACCTGATGGAGAACCGCTATCTGGCGCTGTCGTTTGAGATTGCCGAGCTACATCCGACGCTCAATTACAAACAAAACAACGTACACGCGTTATTTAAATAGCACACTCTTTCGCCCGGTGGCGCTGCGCTTACCGGGCCTACAAAAAAACGATGCACGAAGCAATACCGAACCGTAGGCCGGGTAAGACGCACCTGCGTCGCCACCCGGCACAGCAGCACCGAATGACGTAACAGGAAACACTATGCTCGATAAACAGACCCATACCCTGATCGCCCAGCGACTTAATCAGGCTGAAAAACAGCGCGAACAGATTCGCGCAGTGTCGCTGGATTATCCCAACATCACTATTGAAGATGCCTATGCCGTACAGCGTGAATGGGTCAATATCAAGATTGCCGAAGGGCGCACGCTCAAAGGCCACAAAATCGGCCTGACCTCAAAAGCGATGCAGGCCAGCTCGCAAATCAGCGAACCGGATTACGGCGCGCTGCTTGACGATATGTTCTTCCATGACGGCGGCGATATCCCCACCGACCGTTTTATCGTCCCGCGTATTGAAGTGGAGCTGGCGTTTGTGCTGGCGAAACCGCTGCGCGGCCCTCACTGCACGCTGTTCGACGTCTACAATGCCACGGATTATGTGATTCCGGCGCTAGAACTGATTGACGCCCGCAGCCACAACATCGACCCGGAAACCCAGCGCCCGCGCAAAGTGTTCGACACCATTTCCGACAACGCCGCCAACGCCGGGGTGATCCTCGGTGGTCGTCCCATCAAACCAGACGAGCTGGATCTGCGCTGGATCTCCGCGCTGCTCTATCGCAACGGCGTGATCGAAGAAACCGGCGTCGCCGCAGGCGTGCTGAATCATCCGGCCAACGGCGTGGCGTGGCTGGCAAACAAGCTTGCCCCCTACGATGTCCAGCTTGAAGCCGGGCAGATCATCCTCGGCGGCTCGTTCACCCGCCCGGTGCCGGCGCGCAAGGGCGACACCTTCCATGTCGATTACGGCAACATGGGCGCGATCAGTTGCCGGTTTGTGTAAGGAAAAAACGATGAAAAATGCTTTCAAAGACGCGTTAAAAGCGGGGCGTCCGCAAATCGGTTTGTGGCTGGGGCTTGCCAACAGTTACAGCGCTGAACTGTTAGCGGGCGCCGGCTTCGACTGGCTACTGATCGACGGTGAACACGCGCCAAACAACGTGCAGACGGTGTTGACCCAGTTGCAGGCGATTGCGCCTTATCCCAGCCAGCCGGTGGTGCGTCCGTCATGGAACGATCCGGTACAGATTAAGCAACTGCTCGACGTCGGCGCGCAAACGCTGCTGATACCGATGGTGCAGAATGCCGATGAAGCGCGAAACGCCGTGGCGGCTACGCGTTATCCGCCTGCTGGTATTCGCGGCGTGGGCAGCGCGTTGGCGCGGGCATCGCGCTGGAACCGCATTCCGGACTATCTCCACCAGGCCAACGACGCCATGTGCGTACTGGTGCAGATTGAAACGCGTGAGGCGATGAGCAATCTGGCGTCAATTCTCGACGTGGATGGCATTGACGGCGTGTTTATTGGTCCGGCGGATCTCAGCGCCGATATGGGCTTTGCCGGCAATCCGCAGCACCCGGAAGTGCAGGCGGCGATTGAGAACGCCATCGTGCAGATACGCGCGGCGGGGAAAGCGCCGGGGATTCTGATGGCCAATGAAGCACTGGCGAAACGTTATCTGGAACTGGGGGCGCTATTTGTCGCCGTCGGCGTTGACACCACGCTGCTGGCGCGCGGCGCGGAGGCGCTGGCGGCGCGCTTTGGCGCAGAAAAAAAACTGTCCGGTGCGTCCGGCGTCTATTAAGCCTGGCCCGGTAAGCGTAGCGCTACCGGGCAACCGTAGTACCCTACAAAATTCCCATCAGAGGAAAAAAAATGAGCGACACATCATCTGCACTTCCGGAAAGCCCCGAGTCTGTCAGTTCGCGCAACGCGCTCAGCACGGGTCAACAAACCGTCATAAATAAACTGTTCCGCCGACTCATCGTATTTTTATTCGTGTTGTTTATCTTCTCGTTTTTAGACCGTATCAACATCGGTTTTGCCGGGTTGACGATGGGGCAGGATCTGGGGTTAAACGCCACCATGTTTGGCCTTGCCACGACGCTGTTTTACGCTACCTACGTCATTTTCGGCATTCCCAGCAACGTGATGTTGAGCATCGTCGGTGCCCGCCGCTGGATTGCGACCATTATGGTGCTATGGGGCATTGCATCTACCGCCACGATGTTCGCGGTGGGACCGAAAAGCCTGTATGTGCTGCGAATGCTGGTGGGCATTACCGAAGCGGGCTTTTTGCCAGGAATATTGCTCTATTTAACCTACTGGTTCCCGGCATTTTTCCGCGCCCGCGCCAACGCATTATTTATGATTGCCATGCCGGCCACTACCGCGTTGGGGTCGATTGTCTCCGGCTATATTTTATCGCTGGACGGCATATTCAATCTGCATGGATGGCAGTGGTTATTCCTGTTGGAAGGATTTCCGTCAGTTTTGTTAGGCATTATGGTCTGGTTTTACCTGGATGATACCCCGGCAAAAGCCAAATGGCTGACGGCAGAGGATAAAAAATGTTTGCAGGAGATGATGGATAATGACCGCCTGACGCTGGTTCAGCCGGAGGGGGCCATCAGCCATAACGCCATGCAGCAGCGTAGTCTGTGGCGCGAAGTATTCACGCCAATTGTACTGATGTATACGCTGGCCTATTTTTGCCTTACCAATACGCTTAGCGCCATTAGTATCTGGACGCCGCAAATCCTGAAAAGTTTTAATGAAGGCAGCAGCAATATCACCATCGGCCTGCTGGCGGCGATCCCGCAGATTTGTACTATTCTGGGCATGATTTACTGGAGCCGCCATTCGGACAAACATCAGGAACGTAAACATCACACGGCGTTGCCGTTCCTGTTTGCCGCCGCGGGCTGGCTGCTGGCGTCGGCGACCGACCATAACCTGATCCAGCTCCTGGGGATCGTGATGGCATCCACGGGTTCCTTTAGCGCGATGGCGATCTTCTGGACCACGCCGGATCAGTCGATCAGTTTACGCGCCAGGGCGATAGGCATTGCGGTCATCAATGCCACCGGCAATATTGGCTCCGCGCTCAGCCCGTTTATGATTGGCTGGCTAAAAGATATCACCGGTAGCTTCAATAGCGGCCTCTGGTTTGTCGCTTCTCTGTTAGTCGTCGGCGCCGCCATTATCTGGCTTATTCCCATGAAAGCATCGCGTCCGCGCGCCACCCCTTGAGGAGAAACTATGTGCCAACGTGCGATCGCCAATATTGATATCAGCAAAGAGTATGACGAAAGCATGGGCAGTAACGATGTGCATTATCAGTCGTTTGCTCGTATGGCGGATTTCTTTGGTCGTGATATGCAGGCGCATCGCCACGACCAGTTTTTTCAAATGCACTTTCTTGATACCGGGCAGATTGAGCTACAGCTCGACGATCATCGCTATTCGGTGCAGGCGCCGCTATTTGTGCTTACGCCGCCCTCGGTGCCGCATGCTTTTATTACCGAATCGGATAGCGATGGCCATGTTCTGACGGTACGCGAAGAGCTGGTTTGGCCGCTGCTGGAAGTGCTTTATCCCGGCACCAGAGAGGCCTTTGGCCTGCCGGGAATCTGCCTGTCGCTGGCGGATAAACCCAACGAGCTGGCGGCGCTCAAACATTACTGGCAGCTAATTGAGCGGGAGTCCACGGAACAACTGGCTGGCTGCGAACATACCCTGGTGCTACTGGCGCAGGCGGTATTTACCTTGCTGTTGCGTAATGCGAAGCTGGACGATCACGCCGCAACCGGGATGCGCGGTGAACTGAAACTTTTTCAGCGCTTTACCCTGTTAATTGACAACCACTTCCATCAGCACTGGACGGTGCCCGATTATGCCTGCGAGCTGCATATTACCGAATCTCGTTTGACCGATATTTGCCGACGTTTTGCTAATCGCCCGCCTAAACGCCTGATTTTTGATCGGCAATTACGCGAGGCGAAACGACTGCTGCTTTTTTCCGACAATGCTGTCAACGAGATCGCCTGGCAATTAGGTTTTAAAGATCCGGCTTATTTCGCCCGTTTCTTTAATCGCCTTGCTGGCTGTTCTCCTTCGCAGTTTCGCCAACGTGAAGTTCCCTCTTTTCTCAACTAAGAAGAGTAAAAACATGATGAAAAAAAGCGTCGCTATGCTGGCGGTTTGTATGCTGGCGCAAAGCCACCTTGCCATTGCTGCCGGTACTCCTGCGCCTCAAGAGATCAACATTGTTTTACTGGGCACCAAAGGCGGGCCTTCTTTGCTCAATACAGCCAGACTACCGCAAGCGACGGCGCTCACTATCGGCGATAAAATATGGCTGATAGATGCCGGCTACGGCGCCAGTCTGCAACTGGTGAAAAACGGCATTCCACTGCGCAACATCAATACTATTTTGCTCACCCATCTGCACAGCGACCACATACTGGATTATCCTTCCTTGCTGATGAATGCCTGGGCAAGTGGTCTGAAAGACCATACCATACAGGTGTATGGCCCGCCGGGAACCCAGGCGATGACGAAGGCTAGCTGGAAGGTCTTTGACAGGGATATCACGCTACGCATGGAAGAAGAGGGGAAACCCGATCCGCGCAACCTGGTTAAGGCGACCGATATTGGTCAGGGCGTCATCTATAAAGATGAACTGGTTACAATAAGCGCGCTGAAAGTGCCTCATTCCCCTTTCCCGGACGGTGAAGCGTTTGCTTACCGTTTTGATACCCAGGGTAAGCGAATCGTCTTCTCTGGCGATACGTCCTGGTTTCCGCCGCTTGCAACGTTTGCCCAAGGGGCGGATATCCTGGTACATGAGGCGGTACATGTCCCCTCGGTAGCAAAACTGGCTAATAGTATTGGCAACGGAAAAACGCTGGCTGAAGCGATTGCGTCGCATCACACCACGATTGAAGATGTCGGTAAGATTGCTCGCGAGGCCCACGTGAAAAAACTGGTGTTAAGTCATCTGGTGCCTGCGACGGTTGCGGATGACGTCTGGCAACAGGAAGCCATGAAAAATTACCCGGGCCCTGTCATTGTCGGTCATGACAATATGACGATAAGCGTACCGTAGGTATCAGAGCAGGGATAAACCCACGGGCTGACATGATGTCAGCCCGTTATGCTTTTGGCGATCAGCATGACGCGCAGAGCTTTTGTCTAAAACATTATTTTTTCTAAACACTACTTGCTGATTTTTATGCACAATAAAGGTAAGATGATTGCTCTGGTGAAATATCACTAAATAAGAATGTCACGGATGGAATTTATACAGTGTTAAAAGCAATGCGTTTCTTTGTCTGCCGGCCATCAGTAATATCCTCTGTACCGGCTCCTCGTTGCCAAAGTGAAGGTTAGATTAAACGAATCAAAAAATATCCGAACTGTACAATTTTTATATCAAACATATTTAACTGCAAAATACTGCAAACGTGCGCGAATACACTTAATCAGTAGTATTGCTAATGCATACTTTATTTCCTAAACTTTCTTATTATCTATTTGAATATTTCTGGTTAAACCAAATGGACAAACGGATACCAGACACTCGAAAGGATAACTGCAGGCTTCTGGTTTAGGATTGCAGTTACCAGGACAGTGGCTATTTTCTTTAAGCGATTTCCATAGAACAGGATTAAACCTGGTAACGTTGTAAACAGTAACGGGATAAAGTTTATCGTTTATTAAGACCCCCTTATTAAAGGGGATGATAATGCTACCTGGAGGCATGTAAACATCTGCCTGATACCATAAGGTCAATCTAAGATTTTTTAGGCTATGTATGCATGAGAACGACACTCCGGTAGAGGGACTTATAACTGTATCAACGACCTTCCATTCCATTACAGAAACCTTTTAAGTGAAATAGTCAATGGTGTAAATTACATTTTCCGCAAGCCTATTCAGGATAGATGAAAATCTGAGAAACATAACTCGTTGAAAACGATCGTTTTTTATTGACCACTCTATTTATATTGATTTTTTAATAAGTTATTTATTTTATGCTCTTATTTTGTTTACATTCTATTACATTTTTGTATTTTAGGCGTGGTGTAAATATTGGGCGGTAGTGGATGTTATAACGCTCAATTATTAAACTGTAAGTGATTGTTGTATTTCTTATTTATAAATACCGCAACCTGTAAGCGCAGCGGTACATTTTACCCGGCATTGACAGGGAGAAGGTACGTATCAACCAGAGAGTACAAAACAGTGAAAGAATATATTCTTCAGGCAATAAATGATCGCTAACGTGTAAAAATAACCGACGTATCTAAAAAATGTGAACGTGTGGCTGGTCTTTATTTAAACGATGATCTTCGCAATGGTGCATTAATGGCTGACATTGGCGGTTCGTTGATCGGGTTGTGCGCGGTGAAAGGCTATATTTCTTCCGTTGAGGGAAGTATGTCAGAGGCATTCTGGTATTATACCGGGTGCATGTAAATCCGGGGTGGGCAGAAAGCCCACCCTCGGTTTATTGCCTTTATCGTGGATTAGGGATGCGAGATAAAGCGAGAAAGGCGTTGCAGCAGTAACCGGTTTTCTTCGCGCAGCCGTGAATTCTCTTCCAGCAGCGTTAACGCGACCGCGATCCCAGGCCAGTCGAGCGCCAGCTCCTCGCGTAAGCGTAGCGCGCGTTGTACCACGCTCGCTGCGCGATCGTCGAATTGCCAGTCGGCGTTATCGTCTTCGTAAGGCTCAATTACGCCAAGTCCGACGATTTCGTTTAGCTCCTCTTCCGTCACGCCGGTGTGCAAACAAAATTCGGTGATGGTAAAGGTGACAGTGATGTTAGCCATTATGCTTTCCCCCATTGCTGGCGTGGGTCAAAGGACGACTGCGCGTCCGCCAGTTGTTGCCACAGGGCAGCTGTCTTCTCGTCAGGTTTCGGCGGCATAACGATTTTGATGATGGCATAGAGATCGCCAGTGTGCTTTTTACTGGCTAATCCTTTTCCTTTGATACGCAGCCGCTGACCTGCCTGGCTGCCGGGGGGAATGGTTAGCAAAATACGCTCTTTAAGCGTTGGCACAGACACCTTAGCGCCGAGCGCCGCCTCCCATGGGGCAAGCGGAAGGACGACTTCCAGATCCTGATTGACGATATCAAAGAGCGGATGCGGGGCAATATGGATAACGAGCCATAAATCGCCATTAGGTCCGCCGTTTTCCCCCGGCGTGCCCTGGCCTTTCAGTCTGATTCGTTGCCCGTTGCTGACGCCAGCCGGGATTTTCACATTCAATGTTTTGGGAATTTCCCGCTCCACCAGGCCGAACGCGTTATAAACGGGGACGGAATAGCTAATCGTACGCTGGTGCTCTTCCAGCGTTTCTTCCAGGAATACCGCCACTTCAATTTCGATATCATGACCGCGTGCGGCGTGGCGGTGGTGCGAATGGCGACCGTGCTGACCAAAAATAGACGAGAAAATATCATCAAAATCTTCAGCGTTATACGGCTGGCCTTCGTGTTGCTGGAACTGGCGATTAAATTGTGGATCGTTACGGTGTTGCCATAACTGGTCATACTCGGCGCGCCGTTGCTCATCACTCAGCACTTCCCATGCTTCAGCAACCTCTTTGAAACGGGCTTCGGCATCGGGTTCTTTGCTGACATCTGGATGGTACTTGCGGGCCAGTCGGCGATAGGCGGTCTTAATCGTCTTGAGATCGTCCGTCGGTTTCACGCCCATAATGGCGTAATAATCCTTAAGTTCCATAGCATCATCTCGCTAAATCAATACATACAGAAGGGACCCCAAAAAGGTTTCTCCACTAAGTGTAGGGTAAACCTGAAAAGTGCGTATGAAAACACCAGTTATATCATTAGTAAGAATAAATTACGTTGTTCGACTATCAGAAGGTTGCGCAGCGCGCCGACATAACTTTACAGGGGAAAGGTTGCCAAAACCGCGCCAGTGGCTAAGATAACTCGCGTTAAACAGTGAGGGCGCAATGGCGAAACAACAACGGATGGGCTGGTGGTTTCTTTGCCTTGCATGTGTCGTGGTAATGGTTTGTACCGCGCAACGCATGGCGGGCCTGCACGCCTTGCAGATGCAGGCGACGGCCTCTGCTGCGGTGGTCAGCGCTCCCTCCTCGACAGATGACGGCTCGCCGGTCACCCCCTGCGAATTAAGCGCCAAGTCGCTGCTGGCGGCGCCTCCGGTACTCTTTGAAGGCGCTATCCTTGCGCTTTGTCTACTGCTTTCCTTACTGGCGCCTGTCCGGGTCATGCGCCTGCCGTTTTCGCCTCCACGGGCTATTTCGCCGCCCACATTACGGGTACATCTACGATTTTGTGTCTTCCGTGAATGACAGACCGGTTATTGCTAACGGTTAATTACTCATTCACGGAGAAAAAATATGATGATTTTGTTCAGGCGGATACTGTTCTGCCTGTTATGGCTTTGGCTGCCCGTTTCCTGGGCGGCGGAAAGCGGCTGGCTGCGTTCGCCCGATAACGACCATGCCAGCATACGGCTACGTGCCGATACGTCCGCTAACGGTGAGACCCGGCTGTTGCTGGATGTCAAACTGGAAAACGGCTGGAAAACCTACTGGCGCGCGCCGGGGGAAGGGGGCGTGGCGCCCTCTATCGCCTGGAAAGGCGACATGCCTGAGGTAAGTTGGTTCTGGCCAACCCCCTCGCGCTTTGATGTGGCGAATATCACCACCCAGGGATATCACGACGAGGTGACCTTTCCGATGATCGTGCGCGGTACGCCGCCCGCGACCTTGAGCGGCGTGTTGACGTTATCAACCTGCAGCAATGTTTGTCTGTTGACCGATTACCCCTTTTCCGTGACGCCCACTGTGCAGAATGCCGATTTTGCCCATGACTATGCGCGGGCGATGGGTAAAGTTCCGCTCCGCAGTGGACTAACGGACTCGCTTGACGTCGGCTATCGCCCGGGAGAACTGGTGGTCACTGCTACGCGAGCGGCGGGCTGGTCATCGCCCGGGCTCTATCTTGACACCATAGATGACGTCGATTTTGCGAAGCCTCGCCTGCGCGTAGAGGGCGACAGGTTACAGGCGACGGTGCCGGTGACGGACAGTTGGGGCGAAAAGGCGCCCGATTTGCGCAACAAATCGCTGACCCTCGTGTTAGCCGATGGCGCTATCGCCCAGGAGAGCACGCAAACCATTGGCGCTGCGCCAGCGCAAACGCCGGACAATGCGGCGCTACCTTTCTGGCAAGTTGTAATGATGGCGCTGATCGGCGGACTGATTCTTAATTTAATGCCCTGCGTACTGCCGGTTCTGGGCATGAAACTTGGCTCTATTTTATTGGTAGAGGAAAAAAGCCGCTCTCACATCAGGCGACAATTTTTGGCTTCGGTCGCCGGTATCATTGCGTCATTTATGGCGCTGGCGGCGTTTATGACCCTCCTTCGCCTGTCAAACCATGCGCTGGCTTGGGGAGTCCAGTTCCAGAATGTATGGTTTATTGGTTTTATGGCGCTGGTGATGTTGTTGTTTAGCGCCAGCCTGTTCGGGCTTTTTGAGTTCAGGCTTCCCTCATCTATGACCACGAAACTGGCCACTTACGGCGGTAACGGTATGTCGGGACATTTCTGGCAGGGGGCATTCGCCACGCTGCTGGCGACGCCTTGTAGCGCGCCGTTTCTGGGCACGGCGGTCGCCGTGGCGCTCACGGCGTCGCTGCCGACGCTGTGGGGGCTGTTCCTTGCGCTTGGCCTGGGAATGAGCGCGCCGTGGCTACTGGTCGCGATACGACCAGGGCTTGCGCTACGTTTACCGCGCCCCGGGCGCTGGATGAATGTCCTGCGCAGGATCCTCGGTCTGATGATGCTGGGGTCGGCTATCTGGCTGGCGACGTTACTCCTGCCGCATTTCGGCTTCACTGCGTCAAAGAGCGCGCAAGACACGGTTCAGTGGCAACCGTTGAGTGAACAGGCAATCCAGTCGGCGCTGGCGCAGCATAAGCGGGTATTTGTCGATGTCACTGCGGACTGGTGTATTACCTGTAAAGTGAATAAATACAACGTCCTGCAAAAAGAGGATGTACAGGCTGCCTTGCAACAGCCGGATGTTGTGGCGCTGCGGGGAGACTGGACGCTGCCGTCCGATGCCATTACAGATTTTCTGAAAACGCGTGGCCAGGTTGCCGTGCCGTTTAATCAGGTATATGGCCCCGGCTTGCCGGAAGGGGAGGCACTGCCCACTTTGCTGACCCGCGATGCGGTATTACAAACGTTGAAAAAAGCGAAAGGAATAACCCAATGAAATACATGATTGTTTTGCTGCTGGCGCTGTTTTCGACGCTGAGCATCGCGCAAGAAACCGCTCCTTTTACGCCGGATCAGGAAAAGCAGATTGAAAATCTGATCCATGCGGCGTTGTTTAACGATCCTGCCAGCCCGCGGATAGGCGCTAAACACCCTAAGCTGACGCTGGTGAACTTTACGGATTACAACTGCCCGTACTGCAAACAGCTCGATCCGATGCTGGAAAAGATTGTGCAGAAATATCCTGACGTTGCGGTCATTATTAAACCGCTGCCATTCAAAGGAGAGAGTTCCGTACTGGCGGCGCGTATTGCGCTGACCACCTGGCGCGAGCATCCGCAACAGTTCCTCGCGCTACATGAAAAACTCATGCAAAAGCGCGGTTACCATACGGATGACAGTATTAAACAGGCCCAGCAGAAAGCAGGGGCTACGCCAGTGACTCTGGATGAAAAAAGCATGGAAACGATACGCACTAATTTGCAGTTGGCAAGGCTGGTCGGCGTGCAAGGAACGCCAGCGACGATCATTGGCGACGAGCTGATTCCGGGCGCGGTGCCCTGGGATACGCTGGAAGCGGTGGTGAAAGAAAAACTGGCGGCTGCCAATGGCGGCTAAACTGCGGCGTTGGCTGCGTGAAGCCGCGGTTTTTCTGGCGCTCCTCATCGCGATAATGGTGGTCATGGACGTCTGGCGCGCGCCGCAGGCGCCTCCGGCGTTTGCCGCGACACCGTTACATACGCTGACGGGGGAGTCGACAACTCTGGCGACATTGAGCGAAGAACGCCCCGTACTGCTCTATTTTTGGGCCAGCTGGTGCGGGGTATGCCGCTTTACTACGCCTGCGGTCGCTCGCCTGGCGGCGGAAGGGGAAAACGTCATGACCGTTGCGCTCCGCTCCGGCGATGACGCTGAGGTTGCCCGCTGGCTGGCGCGCAAGGGCGTTGACTTCCCGGTCATCAATGATGCTAACGGCGCCTTATCCGCTGGCTGGGAAATCAGCGTGACGCCAACGCTGGTGGTGGTTTCACAAGGTCGGGTTGTGTTCACCACCAGCGGCTGGACCAGCTATTGGGGCATGAAGCTTCGGCTGTGGTGGGCAAAAACGTTCTGAATATGCGCCGGGGTTTCCCGGCGCTAACGCGTTTACTGTAAGAAAAACCCCCGTTTTGCGAAATCGTTCCCGGAAAAATGATCCATTTCTGTCACACTCAGAACGATTTGATAACAACAAGAGGTCATAGGGATGAAAAAATCATTACTCGCTGTTGCTGTGGCAGGGGCTGTTTTGTTGTCATCCGCCGTACAGGCGCAGACAACGCCGGAGGGTTATCAATTACAACAGGTGCTGATGATGAGCCGCCATAATCTGCGGGCGCCGCTGGCGAATAATGGCAGCGTACTGGCGCAGTCGACGCCGAACGCCTGGCCGGCGTGGGACGTTCCCGGCGGGCAACTGACGACGAAAGGCGGCGTGCTGGAAGTCTATATGGGACACTACACACGTGAATGGCTGGTCGCGCAGGGGCTGATACCGTCGGGAGAATGTCCGGCGCCCGACACGGTATATGCCTATGCGAATAGTTTGCAGCGCACCGTCGCCACCGCGCAATTTTTCATTACCGGCGCTTTCCCCGGCTGTGATATTCCTGTTCATCATCAGGAAAAAATGGGCACTATGGACCCTACCTTCAATCCGGTAATTACCGATGATTCCGCCGCGTTCCGGCAACAGGCCGTACAGGCGATGGAAAAGGCGCGTAGTCAGCTACATCTTGATGAGAGTTATAAACTGCTTGAGCAGATAACGCATTATCAGGACTCGCCGTCCTGCAAAGAGAAGCATCAGTGTTCGCTAATCGACGCGAAAGATACCTTCAGCGCGAACTATCAGCAAGAGCCTGGCGTGCAGGGGCCGCTTAAAGTAGGGAACTCGCTGGTGGATGCGTTTACCCTGCAATATTACGAAGGGTTTCCGATGGATCAGGTCGCCTGGGGCGGGATCCACACCGATCGGCAGTGGAAGGTGCTGTCAAAACTGAAAAACGGCTATCAGGACAGCCTGTTTACCTCACCCACGGTGGCGCGCAATGTCGCTGCGCCGCTGGTGAAATATATCGATAAGGTGCTGGTTGCCGATCGCGTTAGCGCGCCGAAGGTTACCGTGCTGGTGGGGCATGATTCCAATATCGCGTCGCTGCTGACGGCGTTGGATTTTAAACCCTATCAGCTCCATGACCAGTATGAGAGAACGCCGATTGGCGGTCAGCTTGTCTTCCAACGCTGGCATGACGGCAACGCTAACCGGGATTTGATGAAAATCGAGTATGTCTACCAGAGCGCCCGGCAGTTACGTAACGCGGAAGCGTTAACGCTCAAATCGCCCGCGCAAAGGGTAACCCTGGAACTGAAAGGATGTCCGGTGGATGCGAACGGCTTCTGTCCGCTGGATAAGTTCGATAACGTCATGAACACTGCTGCAAAATAGCCATATGCCCCCGCGCAGGCGGGGGCGTTTGTGTTATACGTTTTTACGTTCGATGATTTGTTCGCCCCAGAAGAGCGAGTCTTTGTCCGTTTTCTCAAAGGCTTTGATCAGCACCTCATCGCTACCTTCTTCCCATATTTTTTCTGCCAGTTTCTCGTTATAGTGAGCGACTTCAAAAATGGCTTCGGCAATTTCCGGCGACGTATTACGCAGGCTTGCCCATTCGCCGACGCGGTGCGCTTTTGCTTCTTGAGTTGGCATTCGAATCCTCCTGTTGAAGATTAGCCGTTGAGTTTGACTGCCAGACCGGCGACGTATTCCCCCTGATAGCGAGCGATAGAGAGTTCCTCCTGGCTTGGTTGACGTGAACCGTCGCCTCCGGCGATAGTCGTTGCGCCGTAAGGCGTGCCGCCGCGAACCTGGGAGACGTCAAAGAGTTCCTGTGCGGCATAGCCTATCGGGACGATCACCATCCCATGATGGGCAAGAGTAGTCCAGGTCGAGGTGATGGTCTGCTCCTGGCCGCCGCCTGTTCCGGTAGAACTGAACACGCTGCCGAGCTTGCCGTATAGCGCGCCGGATGCCCACAGTCCGCCGGTTTGGTCCAGGAAGGTACGCATCTGGCCTGACATATTGCCAAACCGGGTTGGCGTACCAAAAATAATGGCATCGTAATCCGCCAGCTCCTGTGGGGTGGCAACCGGTGCGTTTTGCGTTTTACCGCCAGCTTTTGCGAAGATTTCAGGCGGCATTGTTTCTGGCACACGCTTTATAATGACCTCTGCGCCGTCGACTTTCTTTGCCCCTTCCGCCACCGCGTGCGCCATGGTTTCAATGTGTCCGTACATGGAATAATAGAGCACCAGAATCTTTGCCATTTGTACTACTCCTCAGATTAATCAGGTGTGTAGCGATTCGCTACGTCTATTTAAAGATATGCTCTCCTGTGAAGAGTGCAAATTTCAGCGCCATTTCTTTGATTTATAACAATAATTAATTTGGCGACCTTTGTTGCAAAATGATACATTTTTAAGCGCTTTGATTTTCCCAAATATAAGAATAACTTATTTATTTCTTATGGTTATTATTCTGCGTATTCGGCTTCCAATGTTGCAGAATATTTCGGTAAGCGGCCTACCACGACGTTTTTCACTATGCTTAATGTTACGCGGCGTTACTGATGATATCGTTCATACGCTGCGCGAGGAGATACTCCTCATTACCTATGCAATATGATGTCTAATCTATGACGGAGGTCAGTAATGGCAAACCATCGTGGCGGTTCCGGTAATTTTGCGGAAGACCGCGAAAGAGCATCAGAAGCAGGTCGTAAAGGTGGTCAGCACAGCGGGGGCAATTTTAAGAATGACCCGCAGCGTGCATCCGAAGCAGGCAAAAAAGGGGGCAAAAGCAGTAACCGTAATAGCTAGCCTGCGTCACAACAGCAAGACGCTGAGCGTTTCACGCTAAAAAGCGTCATGCGCCACCGCCGCCGGATTTCCGGCGGTTTTTTTGTTTATAAGCCGGATTTGGTATGCTTGCGTCCTGATAAAAAGGAGAGGGCGCATGTCGCAACGCACAGAGAAAAAAATCGGGAAACGCTCGCAGGCCACCGGTGCAAAACGGCAGCTTATCTTAACCGCCGCGCTTGCTGTTTTTTCCCAGTATGGTATCCATGGCGCGCGTCTTGAGCAGGTCGCCGAGCGGGCAGGCGTCTCCAAAACCAATCTGCTTTATTATTATCCTTCGAAAGAGGCGCTGTATGTCGCGGTAATGCGACAGATCCTGGATGTCTGGCTGGCGCCGCTCAAGGCGTTTCGCGCAGAATTTTCCCCTCTGGAGGCCATCAAAGAGTATATCCGTCTCAAGCTGGAGGTTTCGCGTGATTATCCGCAGGCGTCGCGGCTCTTCTGCATGGAGATGCTGGCGGGCGCGCCGCTCTTAATGGAGGAACTGACCGGCGATCTAAAAGCGTTGATAGATGAAAAATCCGCGCTGATTGCCGGATGGGTGCACAGCGGGAAACTGGCGCCCGTCTCCCCGCACCATTTGATCTTCATGATTTGGGCCGCCACGCAACATTACGCCGATTTTGCCCCTCAGGTTGAGGCGGTAACCGGCGCGACGCTTCGCGATGAAGCCTTTTTTAACCAAACGGTCGAAAGCGTTCAGCGCATTATTATTGAAGGGATTCGCGTGCGTTAACCGGCTGGCGGCAGTGGGCAGCTCAAATCACCCTCTTCACATTGCAGCAGCGAGGCTAAAAACGCTTCGCGTTCGTTCGTTTTATCGGTCAGGCACTGGCTGGCGATCATAGGTTGCACGCTGCCGCCCTCCGTACCTGAGCGAATCAGAGCGCAATCGGCGTCCCGCAGTGCAATCCATGCCACCTGCGCTTTTTGCAACAGCTCGCGCTGCGGCGGTTGCGCACGCTTAATCGCGCTTTGATAGGTTTCGTTCAGCTTTTTATCTGCCGCCTGGTATTGCGCGGCGGCGCAGCGATTCATTTCCAGCTGCGTACTGGCGCTGGCACACTCATCGGCCAACACCTGACTGCTGAACAACAACGCCGCGCAGGTAAGGAAAATTCGTTTCATACGGTCCTCTGACGCGAGTAAAAAGGCTCCATTGACGGAGCCTTAATTAACCACAGTATTAGCCAATTGTCATCAGGCTGGCATTACCGCCAGCGGCGGCAGTGTTTACGCTCAGCGAACGTTCAATATAGAGCCGTTCCAGCAGTATATTGCTTTCGCCGCGGGCGAACCCCTGTACCGACACTATCGCGCCTTCGCGGGCGGCGACGGCTTCGCAAACGGTTCGCAGCTTGTCGGAGTCGCCGTGGAAAATCACTGCGTCAAACGGCTGCGCCATCAGCGTTTCCGCTTTCGCAAACTGGACACGCGCCGCAACGGCGGCGGGGAGACGTTTCGCCAGATCGCGGTGGAAGGCGTCGTCTGACCATAGCGCCTGACTGCCGACGGCGAGAACGGCGGCAAGCTGCGTCAACGCGTCCTGTTCGTCATCAGCCAGGCATAATACCCGTTCACGCGGCAACAGCGTCCAGGTATTGCGCTCGCCGGTCGGTCCCGGTAGCAGGCGCTGCGTGCCGGCCTGCGCCAGATCGGCGAATTGTCGGCAGAGCGTCTGTAGCGCCGGGCGATCCGCCGCCCATTGCGTCAGGGCGGTCAACGGCGCGAGTAGCGTGGTTTTAAGCTGCGCATCTACCGGGTAACGCGCATCCTGACGAGTCAGCGTCGTATTGAGCGCATTGGGCGGGCGGTGTGCCAGCAGGCGGTAGAGATAGAGCGGCCCTCCCGCTTTTGGCCCGGTACCGGACAGTCCTTCGCCGCCAAACGGCTGGACGCCGACGACCGCGCCCACCATATTACGGTTAACGTACAGGTTGCCGACGTGGGCGGAACCGGTGACTTGCGCAATGGTTTCATCAATACGGGTATGTACGCCCAGCGTTAGCCCGTAGCCGGAAGTGTTAATCTGTTCGATAAGCTCCGCCAGTTGGTTACGGTTATAACGCACGACGTGCAGCACGGGCCCGAAGACCTCTTTTTCCAGTTCTGCGAAGTTTTCCAGCTCAATAAGCGTGGGCATAACAAACGTACCGGTCTGCCATTCCTGCGCGTCATCGCTGTTTTCACGCGCGGCCTGGAAAACCGGGCGGCCTTTGGCGCGCATCGTCTGGATATGACGTTCAATGTTGGCTTTGGCCTCGCTATCGATCACCGGCCCGATATCGGTCGTCAGACGGCCTGGATTCCCCATCCGACACTCCGCCATCGCGCCGCGTAACATTTTCAGCGTATGTTCGGCGATATCGTCCTGCAAACACAGCACGCGGAGCGCGGAACAGCGTTGTCCGGCGCTGTCGAAAGCGGAAGCCAGCACATCCACGACCACCTGCTCGGTGAGCGCGGAAGAGTCGACAATCATAGCGTTCATACCGCCGGTTTCCGCAATCAACGGAATAGGGCGGCCCTGGGCGTCAAGACGCGTGGCGATGTTGCGCTGCAACAACGTCGCGACCTCCGTGGAACCGGTAAACATCACGCCGCGTACACGCGCATCGGCGGTAAGCTGGGCGCCGACGGTTTCTCCCCGTCCCGGCAACAGTTGCACGACGCCCGGCGGTACGCCCGCTTCCAGCAAAATGGCAATGCCCTGGGCGGCAATCAGCGATGTCTGCTCTGCCGGTTTCGCCAGAACGCTGTTACCTGCCGCCAGCGCGGCGGCGATTTGGCCGGTGAAAATGGCCAGCGGGAAGTTCCACGGACTGATGCAGACTACCGGCCCTAACGGGCGATGCGTTTCGTTATCGAAATCGTCACGCACTTGACCGGCATAATAATGGAGGAAGTCTACCGCTTCGCGCACTTCGGCAATGGCGTTGCTGAACGTTTTCCCCGCTTCGCGCACCAACAGGCCAATCAACTGCTGCATTTGGTCTTCCATCAATACCGCCGCCCGCTGCAAAATGGCGGCGCGTTCTTGCGGCGGCGTCGCAAACCAAACCGGCGCCTGATTGACCGCGTTTTGCAATGCCTGTTCAACCTCGCTTTCTGTCGCTTCGCGTCCCCAGCCGACAATATCTTTCGGTTCCGCCGGGTTGATAACCGGCGTCATCTCACCGTCGGCCACCGGTTGTTCCAGTACCGGTTTGGCCTGCCATTTCTGCATGGCGTTGCTTAACAGGGCAGAAGAAAGCGAGGCGAGGCGATGTTCATTCGCTAAATCAAGTCCGGCGGAGTTTATCCGACCTTCGCCGTACAGATCGCGCGGCAGCGGAATTTTCGGATGCGGTATGCCAGCCTGACCTTCCTGCTGCGCCAGTTTTTCCACGGCCTCGACCGGGTCCGCCACCAGTTCATCGAGCGGTAGGGTGGCATCGGCGATGCGGTTGACAAAAGAGGTGTTGGCGCCGTTTTCCAGCAGGCGTCGTACCAGATAGGCCAGCAGGGTTTCGTGTGTTCCCACCGGCGCGTAAATACGGCAGGGACGGTTAAGTTTTCCGTCCGCCACTTTACCGGTGACCTGTTCATACAGCGGTTCGCCCATGCCGTGCAGGCACTGGAATTCGTACTGACCCGGATAGTAATTTTGCCCGGCCAGATGATAAATCGCCGCCAGTGTGTGAGCGTTATGGGTCGCGAACTGCGGGTAGATCAGATTAGGGACGGCGAGCAGTTTTTTCGCGCAGGCCAGATAAGAGACATCGGTATACACTTTGCGAGTATAAACCGGATAGCCCTCCAGCCCTTCCATTTGCGCGCGTTTGATTTCGCTATCCCAGTAGGCGCCTTTCACCAGACGAATCATCAGCCGCCGGCGGCTACGGGAGGCCAGATCGACTAAATAATCAATGACCAGCGGGCAGCGTTTCTGGTAAGCCTGGATCACAAAGCCAATGCCGTTCCAGCCCGCTAGTTCGGGTTCGAAGCAGAGTTTTTCCAGCAGATCGAGTGAGATCTCCAGACGATCCGCCTCTTCGGCGTCGATATTGAGACCGATATCATACTGGCGCGCCAGCTGCGTCAGGGATTTCAGGCGTGGATAAAGCTCCTCCATTACCCGATCGTATTGCGCGCGACTATAGCGTGGATGCAGGGCGGACAGCTTAATCGAGATGCCTGGCCCTTCGTAAATACCGCGACCGTTAGACGCTTTGCCGATGGCATGAATCGCCTGCTGGTAAGAGACCATATAGGCTTGCGCATCGGCGGCGGTTAACGCGGCTTCGCCCAGCATATCGTAAGAATAGCGGAACCCTTTCTCTTCCAGTTTTCGGGCATTCGCCAGCGCCTGAGCAATGGTTTCGCCAGTCACAAACTGCTCGCCCATTAAACGCATCGCCATGTCGACGCCTTTGCGGATTAACGGTTCGCCGCTCTTGCCGATAATGCGGTTCAGCGAGCGTGAAAGATTAGCTTCGTTATGCGTTGAGACCAGTCGGCCGGTAAAGAGCAGCCCCCAGGTAGCGGCGTTTACAAACAGCGACGGGCTACGGCCAATATGCGACTGCCAGTTGCCATTACTGATTTTGTCGCGAATTAACGCATCGCGCGTAGCTTTGTCAGGAATACGCAGCAGCGCTTCCGCCAGACACATCAGCGCTACGCCTTCTTGCGAAGAGAGGGAAAACTCCTGCAACAGGCCTTGTACCATACCCGCGCGACCGCTGGCGGATTTTTGATTGCGCAATTTCTCCGCCAGTTGATACGCCAGTTTATGCGCCTGCTCAGCGACAGGCGGCGACAGGCGCGCCTGTTCCATTAGCATTGATACCGCATCGGTTTCCGGGCGGCGCCAGGCGGCGGTGATGGCGGCGCGAGAGACGGATTGGGGAAGAATCTGTTCGGCAAACTCCAGAAAGGGCTGATGCGGCTCATCCTGCGGCGCGACCGGCTCCTCGCTTTCATTTGCCGCGCCGGCAAACAGCGCAGGTAGCTCCGGTAGCGTATCGCTATTTTCCAGCTTGTCCAGATAGCTAAAGATTGCCTGTTTTATTAACCAGTGCGGCGTGCGATCGATACGCGACGCGGCCATTTTGATCCGTTCGCGCGTGGCGTCGTCCAGCTTAACCCCCATCGTGGTGGTTCCCATACCCTCTACTCCTGTTATTTGCTCTATCTGCTAACCAATAGTTAGCGGAAAATATCCACCATGTTGCAACTTTGTGCAACCGCGTTAAATGTGACCTGCGTTGCAAGCTTAAAAATGAATAAATTGTTAAAAAAAGAAAGGGGGAGTCTGACGGGGAAAACCATCTGGATTTATTTTCTCTGCGGTAGTTAACACTTTTAAAAGGTGCAACCGCAAAAAATGTGAGAGAGTGCAACCTGGAGAAAAATAGTATCCCTCTGCAATCAAATTTGATGTAAATGGTGTGTTAAATCGATTGTGAATAACCACCGCTTCCGGCAGGATACGGTCGCCCTGGTAAACATAACACCCTTGCCACGTTCCGGCAGGGTACAAAACGGCACGCTACGGTAGTGCCAATAAATAAATTTGGAGAACCTTGATGGCTATTAGCACACCGATGTTGGTGACATTCTGTGTCTATATTTTTGGCATGATATTGATTGGGTTTATCGCCTGGCGCTCAACCAAAAACTTTGATGACTATATTCTTGGCGGTCGCAGCCTGGGGCCGTTTGTTACGGCTTTATCAGCCGGCGCGTCGGATATGAGCGGCTGGCTGTTAATGGGGCTGCCTGGCGCTATCTTTCTGTCGGGGATCTCTGAAAGCTGGATCGCCATTGGCCTGACGTTAGGCGCATGGATTAACTGGAAGCTGGTGGCCGGGCGCCTGCGCGTGCATACCGAATTTAACAATAACGCGCTCACGCTGCCGGACTATTTTACCGGTCGGTTTGAGGATAAGAGCCGAGTCCTGCGTATTATTTCCGCGTTGGTTATTCTGCTGTTTTTCACCATCTATTGCGCGTCAGGTATTGTCGCTGGAGCACGACTGTTCGAAAGCACCTTCGGTATGAGCTATGAAACCGCACTGTGGGCGGGGGCCGCGGCAACCATTATTTATACCTTTATCGGCGGGTTTCTTGCCGTTAGCTGGACGGATACCGTTCAGGCCAGCCTGATGATTTTTGCGTTAATCCTGACGCCGGTGATGGTTATTGTCGGCGTAGGCGGTTTTAGCGAGTCGCTGGAGGTGATCAAGCAAAAGAGCATCGAGAATGTCGACATGCTCAAGGGGCTGAATTTTGTCGCTATTATTTCCCTGATGGGCTGGGGACTGGGTTACTTCGGTCAGCCGCATATCCTGGCGCGCTTTATGGCGGCGGATTCCCATCACAGTATTGTTCATGCGCGTCGTATCAGTATGACCTGGATGATTCTGTGTCTGGCGGGCGCGGTGGCGGTGGGCTTCTTTGGCATTGCGTACTTTAACAACAACCCCGCGCTGGCCGGGGCGGTGAACCAAAACTCAGAACGCGTATTTATTGAACTGGCGCAGATCCTGTTTAACCCGTGGATTGCCGGTATTTTGCTGTCTGCTATCCTGGCGGCGGTGATGTCGACGTTGAGCTGTCAGTTGCTGGTATGCTCCAGCGCGATTACAGAAGATTTATATAAGGCTTTTCTGCGTAAAAGCGCCAGCCAGCAAGAGCTGGTATGGGTAGGGCGAGTGATGGTGCTGGTGGTAGCGCTGATCGCCATTGCGCTGGCGGCGAACCCCGATAACCGTGTGCTGGGGCTGGTGAGCTACGCCTGGGCTGGATTCGGCGCGGCATTTGGGCCTGTTGTCCTGTTTTCTGTGATGTGGTCGCGTATGACACGTAACGGCGCGCTGGCGGGAATGATTATTGGCGCGGTGACGGTTATCGTCTGGAAACAATATGGCTGGCTGGATCTGTATGAGATTATCCCTGGCTTCATTTTCGGCAGCCTGGGGATCGTAATCTTTAGCCTGCTAGGCAAAGCGCCGACAGCAGCGATGCAGGAACGCTTTGCAAAAGCGGACGCGCATTATCATTCCGCGCCGCCGTCGAAGCTACAGGCGGAATAACCGACATGTCCGATAGCATTATTGCCATCGGACATATTTTACCAGGCGGCGTTATACGCCTGCCTGGTCCTCTGATAAGTCCCGTACCGATTGACTGAAGATGTTCAGGTAAATGAGGACGCACTCTCAAACTATTTTTAGCCCTTGAGCGCCGTTAACGCGGGCGTAATACGTCTCGAGTAATCACTAACTGGCCATATATGAAATCGCCTGTTAATGGTACCAATAGCCTTGGCGCAATAGAGTAATGACAAAAATTAAAACGAGTTAGCGTTACCGGCGTAAGTATGCCGCACAAAATTTTGCATAAATAATGCCGTTTTAGCGATGGGAGAGAGGACACGTTAATTACTCTATTTTAATCTTTTATATGTTTAATATTCAATGGGTTATGGGTGGTTTCACCATTAATACCCGCAGTAGCTAATGATTATCTTTTTTAGTCTCCTGCCGATGAAATAATCGTGTAATCTTTCTGTAAGAGACTGACAATGACGCAATAATTTTTGGTTAATGCATGGTGAATATATTGTTGCATTATTGATGTTTTGTGTTGTACTTAGTAGTAATAGCGGTAGTTCCCCGGCAGTGATGGTCACTCACTATGGAGATCGCGAATGGTAATGTCCGCACCAGGACACATTGTTTACAGTAGTTACAACACCCTGTACGGACATTCTCTCTCCGGTGGTGGTCTTGTCACCTTAAAAGCTCTCATCATTTCTCTTACTGTCCATACCCATGACGTCATATGTGGTGCGCGTAGCCGTGTGTGGCGTCGTTTCAAAAAGCAAGCTAAGGCTTACAAGGAAGCCAACCCTCAGATGTGTGTGCGCATAATCGCGTTCAAGAGAACGCGGGTGATGTATACCTACAACTCAAGGTGCTATCCATGGGAAGACAAAAAGCAGTGATCAAAGCTCGTCGTGAAGCAAAGCGTGTGTTGAGACGAGATTCGCGTAGTCATAAGCAACGTGAAGAAGAATCGGTCACGTCACTGGTACAGATGGGCGGAGTAGAAGCCATTGGCATGGCGCGCGATAGTCGCGATACCTCTCCTGTTAAGGCGCGAAATGAAGCACAGGCGCATTATCTGAACGCTATCGACAGTAAACAGCTTATTTTTGCGACCGGCGAAGCCGGCTGCGGAAAAACATGGATCAGTGCGGCAAAGGCGGCAGAAGCATTGATTCATAAGGACGTCGAGAGGATCATTGTGACGCGTCCGGTATTGCAGGCTGATGAAGATCTTGGTTTTTTGCCCGGTGATATCGCTGAAAAATTCGCGCCTTATTTTCGTCCCGTCTACGATGTCCTGCTTAAACGGTTGGGCGCGTCCTTTATGCAATATTGTTTGCGCCCGGAAATCGGTAAGGTAGAAATTGCCCCGTTCGCCTATATGCGTGGGCGTACTTTTGAAAATGCGGTCGTGATCCTCGACGAGGCGCAAAATGTGACTGCGGCGCAAATGAAAATGTTTTTGACGCGATTAGGCGAAAATGTCACGGTCATTGTCAATGGCGATATTACGCAATGCGACCTGCCGCGCGGCGTGCGTTCCGGATTGAGCGATGCGTTGGAACGCTTTGAAGAAGATGAAATGGTAGGGATTGTGCATTTCAACAAAGACGACTGCGTGCGCTCGGCGCTTTGTCAGCGAACGCTCCACGCATACAGCTAATATAGCATTGACTTTCAGAGCCCGGGAGACCGGGCTTTGTTGTCTATAAAGCGTCCAGCAGGCTCATGGACAAAAAAGGAAAATGACGCCTGTACGTGAAGGGAATTATTTTGTCATGTCCAGGGCATTCATTGTCCGTAATTTGCTTTCTCGGGCCTGTTCCGGCGAGGACTGTACAAGAAGGGTATAGAGCAGGTCAAAGACGAAAAGCTGCGCGGCTTTCGTACCGATCGAGTCACCCTGCAACATTCCTTGCCGATTACCATTGATCAGGCAAAAATCGGCCTCTTCACATAATGGAGAACCCAGATTATGGGTAATGGCGACTGTGGTGGCGCCAGCCTGTCGGGCCAATCGGAGTGAATGCACTGTTTCTGGCGATGTGCCCGAGTGACTGACACCCATCGCGACATCGCCTGCTTTTAATAGCGTAGCCTGCATGTACATAAAATGGTTATTGCTTACCGCATCGCCCCGTAAACCAATACGCATTAGCTTGTGTTTCATATCCAGCGCCGTGATCCCCGATGAGCCCACACCAAAGATATAAACTGAGTGACAGTGACGTAGGGCGTCCACGACACCGAGAACCTGTTGCATATCAAGCAGATTTAGCGTTTCAGATAATACATTACTAATGGTGTTCTGCAATTTTAAACCAATGGCGTGGGCATCGTCGGATTCGCTAACTTCGGCATCCAGTAGAGGACTACTGTCATCAGACTCGGTAGTGGCAAGTTCAATGGCCAGGTCCATTTTAAAATCCTGAAAACCTTTATAGCCCAGGGTGCGACAAAAGCGAATAACCGTGGCTTCTCCGGCCTGTGTGTCGCGCGACAAATCGGCAATAGATGACTGTGTCACCTGTCTGGGGAAGGCTAAAATATATTGCGCAATACGCTGGGAGGCACGTGTCAGGCTTTTTTGCATAGCACCCAGAGTGTCAAGGATTTTTCCGGGTTTAAGACGTGGGGGTTGAGGCTCCATATAGTTCCTGCTCTTGAGGGCTGATTGCGGCACAAAGCCTGCAATATCGAACAGAGCAGAGCCTATCAAGTCTGCGGCATGAAAAAAAGCGCGATGTAAGTAAAGGAGGGGGAATATTTACATCGCGTTGCCAACTTATGACAGAACATCACTGGAGAGTAATCTGTTTGCTCTTACGGTGTTTATAGCGCGCCATCTGTCGGATGGTTTATATCTGGCCCGGTATTGTCGCCCCGGGCGTTGGCGTCACCGTGTGCTGTGTCGGTATAGCGTGGTATCATGAAATCATAATGTCACCTTTGGTTCAGGTTTTTCATCCAGCGTCAATGGCGGTGCCGGGGCAAATAACGGGGCGAAAATAACGCCGCTGATCACCACGCTTAGCGAGCCAATGACCCCATAAAAGAAGAAGTTAAGGTCAGTGGCATAGCGTGCGCCCAGCACGGTAATGACGCTGATAATAATTCCTAAAACCGCACTCCCGGCATTTGCTCGTTTAAAGAAAATGCCCAGCATGAACAGACCGGTCATTGGCCCTCCCATCAGACCTATCAGACTATTAAATGCATCCCAGATTTCTGATTCATCGGCCATGACCAGCCATACCGAGGCCGCGCTACTTATCAGGCCCGCGACCAGAATAACTAACTTAGCTATTTTCATACGGTTTTCTGGCGTTCTTTTTTTATGACTCAAACGCTGATAGATATCGGAATTAAAACAACTGGAAATGCTGTTTAAGCTGCTGGAGATGCTGGACTGCGCGGCAGCGAAAATAGCGGCGATTATCAACCCTGCAATGCCGACTGGCATTTCGGTGACCACGAATAAGGGCAAAATGCCGCCAGTGTTGAATCCCGCCGGTAATAATTGTGGATGTTGCTGATAGTAGACAAACAATGCCGAGCCGATAGCAAAAAAGAAAACAGGGATCACAGCAACCAGTTTGGCATTTGTAAGTAATGTTTTCTTCGTTTCCTCTATGGAGTCAGTCACGATATAGCGTTGGACCACATCCTGACTGGCAGTAAATTGCTGAATATTGGCAAACAGAAAACCAATCATCAATACAGGTACTGTGCTTTCCGTCCAGCTCCAGTGGAACTGCGTAGCCGGAAAGAATTTATCCGCCTGCTGCGTCACCGTAAAAATTTCACCAATGCCGCCCTGGACTTTGAGACATATCACTATAAAAATCAGTATCGCGCTGCCAGAAAGTAAGAGGCCTTGAATAACATCAGTCCATATTACTCCTTCAATTCCACCCATCCAGGTATAAATGATACACATCACGCTAATCAACAGTACCAAAATCACCGGGTCTATAGCGATGAAGGGGCGCAAGGCCAGCACGGTGAGGAAAGTGATAATGGCGATACGTCCGATATGAAACAACATAAATGACATGCTGGCGAATAGACGGCAGCGCACATCGAACCGTGCTTCGAGATATTCATAGGCTGATGTGACTTTCAATTTCCGAAAAAACGGAATATAGAAATAAAAAACCAGCGGTAAAATTGCGATAGCCAGATACTGACCAATGATAAACGTCCAGTCGGAAGTAAACGCTTTGGCAGGAATTGACATAAATGTAATTGAGCTTAACGTAGTAGCAAATACACTGACCCCAGCCGCCCAACCAGGAACCCGGCCACCACCGCGAAAATAATCGTCTGCTGTTTTTTGCCGTCTGGAAAAATAGACACCGACTAACATCATGGCCAGGAGGTAGCCAAATAATACAAGATAATTAACGATGCCGAAAGAATGTGTAATCATAGTTCTTTCCTGCTTATGGTTTTGAGTAGAGTTGCGGTCATCGTCTGTGTATTTTTATCTTCCCATCATTCAGACGATACGATATTCAGATCAAGTAATAGTTTTTGTTAATCTCAATGACGCTAATCATGAGATGTAAAAGGCAGAGCATTTATGCTCCTGATGCCAAGACGTATGTCCTGCCGGATACCTGAAATAGCAGCTATCCGATATTGCGTTCAAACAGGCTTCAGGCCTGGGTATCGTATTTGCCGATAGCATTATTAACGTCGGATTATTCTCTGAGACATACATATCAATAGTAAGCGTGTTCATTTTTTTCCCTGTTCAGCGTTTTACTGCGTGACTGAACCACTGACAGATATGCTCGATACGGGTGATAGCGGAACCAACGGTAACTGCCCAGGCACCATGCTCAATAGCATTGGCCGCCAGTGCAGGCGTGTTATAGCGCCCCTCGGCAATCACACGACAACCTGCATGGCTCAGTTGTGTCACCATTGCCAAATCTGGCTCAACCGGCGTGATGGGGCCGGTATAGCCAGACAGTGTTGTACCAATGAATTCGATTCCTTTCTGATGGCAACTTATGCCTTCATTCACGGTTGAACAGTCTGCCATCGCCAGTAATCCATGCAGGCGAATACGTGTCAGTAAACTATCAATATCAACCGGGCGAGAGCGGAATGAGGCATCAAAAGCGATAATATCGGCACCTGCCTGCGCCAGGGCGTCAACATCCTGTAAATAGGGAGTGATACGGACTGGCGACCCTGTAAGGTCACGTTTAATTATCCCAATAATAGGAACAGAAAGATGGGGACGAACAGTCCGCAGATTCTCAATGCCTTCAATGCGCACAGCGACCGCACCCGCCGAAGCCGCTGCCTGTGCCATTGCAGCCACAATTTCAGGTTTATCCATAGGGCTGCCTGGTACCGGTTGGCATGAGACAATCAGCCCACCGTTTTCGTGTACACTTTGTTCCAGCCTGGCTAATAGTGACATCCAGTTCCGCCTTATATATTTTGAAGTTTTACTCCGCTTTATATTATGTTGTGGAGCGTTGCTGCATCAAGCAAAAAGATAGAAAAATGTGAACACAGTCATAAGGTATGTTTGTCATTCAATTACTGCGCCAGCGGATTTGAGGCTATAACCTGAAGCTACAAGACAAATACAATTCATTCTGACGGTAGCATGCTGTATTTTATTAACTGCTTCCGGCATAAAGATAAAATGCTCAGAAGGAGGTTATACGCCACGGGATAGCCAGTATGAAATGCATCACATAATTCTTGTTGTATTTATTCAGAATGCTATCACTAATGAGTTTGACCATAACAGGTCACCCATAATCACTTCTAACATCACCATGGTGTGCTTTTACCTCGCACATGGTAACCCCATGTAATTATTTTTAGGGCTTGGTCACATTTTGTCATTGTCATTGTTGAAATTACGCACCATAAGATCACTAATGATGAAGCTTTACTCCAATTGTATTTCTTCGCATGGGGATGCAGATGAAAAATTTTAAGAAAATGATGACGCTAATGGCGCTATGTTTATCAGTCGCTATCACCACATCAGGATATGCAACGACGCTTCCTGATATACCAGAACCACTGAAAAATGGTACTGGCGCTATTGATAATAATGGCGTGATTTATGTCGGCTTAGGTACCGCAGGGACATCCTGGTATAAAATTGATCTTAAAAAGCAACATAAAGACTGGGAGCGTATAAAGTCGTTTCCTGGTGGAGCTCGTGAGCAATCCGTGTCGGTATTTTTAAATGATGAGCTTTATGTTTTTGGTGGCGTAGGGAAAAAAAACAGTGAATCACCGTTGCAGGTTTATAGCGATGTGTACAAATACTCACCAGTGAAAAATACATGGCAAAAAGTTGACACTATATCTCCAGTTGGATTAACAGGGCATACGGGAGTAAAATTAAACGAAACGATGGTACTTATTACCGGAGGGGTTAATGAGCATATCTTTGATAAGTATTTTATTGATATAGCGGCTGCGGCTGCGGATGAAAGTGAAAAAAATAAAGTCATCTATAATTATTTTAATAAACCTGCCAAAGATTATTTTTTTAATAAAATCGTATTTATCTACAATGCTAAAGAGAACACATGGAAGAATGCCGGTGAGCTGCCAGACGCGGGGACGGCAGGATCGTCATCGGTAATGGAAAATAATTTCCTGATGCTGATTAATGGTGAGCTCAAACCGGGTTTACGTACCGATGTGATTTACCGCGCCATGTGGGATAACGACAAGCTAACATGGTTGAAGAACAGCCAGTTACCGCCATCGCCTGGAGAACAACAGCAAGAAGGGTTGGCCGGAGCATTTTCGGGCTATAGTCACGGTGTCCTGCTTGTCGGTGGTGGCGCGAATTTTCCGGGAGCAAAACAAAATTATACCAATGGAAAGTTTTACTCCCACGAAGGAATAAATAAAAAATGGCGAGATGAAGTCTATGGTTTGGTTAATGGCCATTGGCAATATATGGGTAAAATGAAACAACCTCTCGGCTATGGTGTATCAGTAAGTTATGGTGATGAAGTTTTCCTTATTGGTGGTGAAAATGCTAAAGGGAAACCTGTTTCGTCAGTAACCTCCTTTACCATGCGTGATGGTAATTTATTAATAAAATAATTTTTTAAATACAAAAATAAAGTTAATTGATGAGCGGAGTATTTTATGAAAATCAACAAATATCTTCTGGGTATGGTTTCGTTTATAGCATTTTCATCATATCTACAAGCGGCAACCCTTGATTATCGTCATGAATATGCTGATAGAACCAGAATTAATAAAGATCGTATTGCTATAATTGAAAAGCTTCCTAACGGCATTGGTTTTTATGTCGATGCCAGCGTTAAATCGGGAGGAGTAGATGGCGAGCAGGATAAGCATTTAAGCGATCTCGTCGCAAACGCTATAGAACTGGGCGTAAGTTATAATTATAAAGTTACGGACAATTTTGTTTTGCAGCCTGGATTTATATTTGAAAGCGGTCCAGATACTTCAATTTATAAGCCTTATTTAAGGGTGCAATATAATTTTGATTCTGGTGTTTATATGGCTGGTCGTTACCGTTATGACTATGCAAGGAAGACAGCTAACTATAGTGATGATGAGAAAACGAATAGATTTGATACTTATATAGGTTATGTTTTTGATGAGTTGAAATTAGAATATAACTTTACCTGGATGGATAGCGATCAAATTAAATTTGATAACAAAAAAACAAACTATGAACATAATGTGGCTTTAGCCTGGAAACTGAATAAGTCATTTACACCATACGTTGAGGTCGGAAATGTAGCGGTGAGAAATAATACCGATGAGAGACAGACCCGTTATCGCGTTGGATTACAATACCACTTTTGAGAAAGGTTAAAGAGTTACTGTACTAATCTTTGCTTAGTATTCATATCGATAATCTTATAGCCCGTAGCTACGTTACAGAACGTTAGACTTTGTCTTGAGTATTCACGTCCTTAACGTAGCTACGAACAAGGATGATAAACAATGAATATACGCCTTACATAGCTACGATCTCAGGCGGTTGTCGGAAAGTGCCGATTGATAGTGTCTTATTCGGCAATTGATATGACTTAAAAATTAATTCCGTAAGCATTTCAGACGGTAACAGCAAATAAGGGTTTTATTGTGATAGCAAAATTCTTCCCGTGGTATAGCGAGATAACACGTCCACAAAAAAATGCTTTATTTTCAGCATGGCTGGGTTACGTTTTTGATGGCTTCGACTTTATGCTGATTTTCTACATTATGTATCTGATCAAGGCTGACTTAGGATTGACAGATATGGAGGGCGCATTCCTTGCCACAGCGGCCTTTATTGGGCGACCATTTGGCGGGGCGCTATTTGGTCTGCTGGCAGACAAATTTGGCCGTAAGCCGTTAATGATGTGGTCGATAGTTGCCTATTCTGTAGGTACAGGGTTAAGTGGCCTGGCTTCCGGTGTAATTATGCTGACGCTTAGTCGCTTCATTGTCGGTATGGGGATGGCGGGGGAGTATGCTTGCGCTTCTACTTATGCCGTGGAAAGTTGGCCAAAGCATTTAAAATCTAAAGCGAGCGCATTTCTGGTTTCAGGTTTCGGTATTGGTAACATCATAGCAGCCTATTTTATGCCGTCATTTGCCGAAGCGTATGGTTGGCGTGCTGCTTTTTTTGTCGGTTTGCTACCCGTTCTTTTAGTAATCTACATCCGGGCCAGGGCTCCTGAATCTAAAGAGTGGGAAGAAGCTAAACTCAGTGGTCCCGGAAAGCATTCACAAAGTGCCTGGTCAGTTTTCTCTTTGTCAATGAAAGGGCTATTTAATCGAGCTCAATTTCCACTGACATTATGTGTATTTATTGTTCTGTTCTCTATTTTCGGCGCAAACTGGCCGATCTTTGGTCTACTGCCTACATATTTGGCAGGAGAGGGCTTTGATACGGGCGTGGTCTCTAATTTAATGACGGCGGCGGCATTCGGCACTGTATTGGGAAATATCGTTTGGGGTCTGTGCGCAGATAGAATTGGTTTGAAGAAAACGTTCAGCATTGGTCTTCTCATGTCCTTTTTATTCATTTTCCCGTTATTCAGAATTCCGCAAGATAATTATTTACTGCTGGGCGCATGTTTATTCGGTTTAATGGCGACTAACGTAGGTGTTGGCGGGTTGGTTCCCAAATTTCTCTACGACTACTTTCCTCTTGAGGTTCGTGGTTTGGGTACCGGGCTGATTTATAATCTTGCTGCGACATCTGGCACATTCAATTCAATGGCGGCGACCTGGCTTGGAATAACAATGGGGCTAGGCGCTGCGCTAACGTTCATTGTTGCTTTCTGGACCGCAACAATTCTACTCATTATTGGCCTATCCATTCCGGATAGACTAAAAGCACGTCGTGAAAGTTTTCAATCAACAAAAGAATTTTAATAGAGGATAAATGATGACGAAATACGGTGTTGTAGGTACAGGTTATTTTGGCGCTGAACTGGCGCGATTTATGTCTAAGGTTGAAGGGGCGAAAATCACTGCGATTTACGATCCGGTAAATGCGGCTCCGATAGCGAAAGAGTTGAACTGTGTCGCCACTGCAACGATGGAGGCGCTTTGTTCCCATCCTGATGTGGATTGCGTAATTATTGCCTCACCAAATTACTTACATAAAGCGCCAGTCATTGCGGCGGCTAAAGCGGGTAAACACGTGTTTTGTGAAAAACCTATCGCCTTAAATTACCAGGATTGTAAGGATATGGTTGATGCCTGCAAAGAAGCTGGTGTTACCTTTATGGCGGGTCACGTTATGAACTTTTTTCACGGGGTTCGCCACGCTAAAGCGCTCATCAAAGCTGGTGAAATTGGTGAAGTTACACAAGTTCACACTAAACGTAATGGTTTTGAAGACGTGCAGGATGAGATCTCATGGAAGAAGATTCGCGCAAAGTCAGGTGGGCATCTGTACCATCACATTCACGAGCTAGATTGTACACTGTTCATCATGGATGAAACCCCATCCCTGGTTTCAATGGCGGCGGGGAATGTTGCGCACAAAGGTGAAAAATTTGGTGATGAAGATGATGTTGTCCTAATCACCCTTGAGTTTGAAAGCGGTCGTTTCGCGACACTTCAGTGGGGATCATCGTTCCACTACCCTGAGCACTATGTATTAATTGAGGGCACGACAGGTGCAATTCTCATTGATATGCAAAACACGGCTGGTTATCTAATAAAAGCGGGCAAAAAAACACACTTTCTTGTGCATGAAAGCCAGGCGGAGGATGATGATCGTCGCAACGGTAACATATCCAGCGAGATGGATGGCGCAATCGCTTATGGTAAACCCGGTAAACGTACGCCGATGTGGCTCTCATCAATTATGAAACTGGAGATGCAGTACTTGCATGATGTGATAAACGGTCTGGAGCCAGGCGAGGAGTTTGCTAAATTGCTAACGGGAGAAGCGGCGACAAATGCCATTGCTACCGCTGATGCTGCGACGCTTTCCTCAAACGAGGGGCGCAAAGTAAAACTCACTGAAATTCTTGGCTAAAATGGGAAGCCGGATGGTGGTGTTATTACCCGGTGGCGCTGCGCTTATGTAGACCGGATAAGGCGCCCGTGAACTGTGCCGCCATCCGGCAATGGACGGGTCATAGTGACTAGTCCTGATATAGGTTGACAGTTTTTTGTCTGTAAAACGCCTGATGAAC
>OKAA01000064.1_pt1 | contig 39105 bp, 35 predicted proteins | sample 1611051 | NCBI WGS metagenome assembly OKAA01 (sample SAMN04436707, study PRJEB24849) | human gut metagenome | biome: human gut; feature: NICU; material: stool | host: Homo sapiens | place: USA: Saint Louis, MO | collected 2010-09-04
GCTGTCCGTGTCCAAACTGGCTGCGCCAATAACGCCTGGTGGGATAGGCTCTAAGACAATAATACCAGGTAAGAAAATGCCTGGTTTACACCAGGCATTTCAGCAGACGAGAGCTATAGCGAAAATGCAAATAACGCTTTGACTTTTTTACCAAAAATCAGAACGGAATGTCGTCATCAAAATCCATTGGCGGTTCGTTAGACGGCGCTGGCGCGGATTGCTGTGGACGTGACTGCGCGCCGCCGCTGAACTGGTTGCCGCCCTGCGGCTGCTGAGGTTGTTGCGGCTGACCCCAACCCCCCTGCTGCTGGCCGCCTGCCGGTGCGCCGCCGCCTTGGCGACCACCCAGCATCTGCATCACGCCGCCGATCTGCGGAACGTTAATTTCAGTCGTATAGCGTTCCTGGCCACTCTGATCGGTCCACTTGCGGGTACGCAATTGACCTTCGATATACACCTGAGAACCTTTACGCAGATATTCGCCGGCCACTTCCGCCAGTTTGCCGAACATCACCACCCGGTGCCATTCAGTCTGCTCTTTCATTTCGCCGGTCTGCTTATCGCGCCAGGATTCAGAAGTAGCCAGCGTTAAGTTGGCGACAGCGCCGCCACTCGGCATATAGCGTACTTCCGGGTCCTGGCCCAGATTACCAACGAGAATCACCTTGTTTACGCCTCTGCTGGCCATAATTGAGTCTCCTGAATACGTTTCATAAATAGTGTAAACGCGTGAGTGTACCATTTCCACGTAGCATTTTAATAGCTGCGATGCAGGTTCCAGGTCACTCGCGCGAACCTCATATTGTTGCATACTTTAGCTGAAGATGCATTCCAATACTGTATATTCAAACAGGTTAAATTGTGTCATAATTAGCCGTTTCTGCCGTTTGTCCTTCAAACAAACCAGGCATCCGAGTCTCTACCGGGAAAGGTGAATGGATAAGATCGAAGTTCGGGGCGCCCGCACCCATAATCTCAAAAATATTAACCTCGTCATCCCCCGCGACAAACTGATTGTCGTGACCGGGCTTTCGGGTTCAGGCAAATCCTCACTGGCTTTCGACACTCTGTATGCCGAAGGGCAGCGTCGTTACGTTGAATCGCTCTCCGCTTACGCGCGGCAGTTTTTGTCGCTCATGGAAAAACCGGATGTCGACCATATTGAGGGGTTATCGCCCGCGATCTCAATTGAACAGAAATCGACATCGCACAACCCGCGCTCTACGGTGGGTACTATTACCGAGATCCACGACTACCTGCGCCTGCTGTTTGCCCGCGTGGGCGAGCCGCGTTGTCCGGACCATGACGTGCCGCTGGCGGCGCAAACCGTTAGCCAGATGGTCGATAACGTGCTGTCACAGCCGGAAGGCAAACGTCTGATGCTGCTGGCGCCGATTATTAAAGAGCGTAAAGGCGAACACACCAAAACGCTGGAAAATCTGGCAAGCCAGGGTTACATTCGCGCCCGTATTGACGGCGAAGTCTGCGATCTCTCCGATCCGCCGAAGCTGGAGCTGCAAAAGAAACATACCATTGAGGTGGTGATCGATCGCTTCAAAGTTCGCAACGATCTTTCCCAACGCCTGGCGGAGTCGTTCGAAACGGCGCTGGAATTATCCGGCGGCACGGCGGTTGTTGCCGATATGGACGATGAGAAAGCGGAGGAGCTTCTGTTCTCCGCCAATTTTGCCTGTCCGATTTGCGGCTACAGTATGCGCGAGCTGGAACCGCGTCTGTTCTCGTTCAACAACCCGGCAGGCGCCTGCCCGACCTGTGACGGCCTCGGCGTTCAGCAATATTTCGATCCGGACCGCGTGATCCAGAATCCCGACCTGTCGCTGGCAGGCGGCGCGATTCGTGGTTGGGATCGTCGCAATTTTTACTACTTTCAAATGCTCAAGTCGCTGGCGGAACACTATAAGTTCGACGTAGATGCGCCGTGGGCAAGCCTCAGCGCCAACGTACATAAAGTCGTGCTGTACGGTTCCGGCAAAGAGAACATTGAATTTAAATATATGAACGATCGCGGCGATACCTCCGTGCGCCGCCATCCGTTCGAAGGCGTGCTGCATAATATGGAGCGCCGTTATAAAGAGACGGAATCCAGCGCGGTGCGCGAAGAGCTGGCGAAGTTCATCAGTAATCGCCCCTGCGCCAGCTGTGAAGGCACGCGACTGAATCGCGAAGCGCGCCATGTATTTGTGGAAAATACGCCGCTGCCTGCTATTTCCGATATGAGCATTGGCCATGCGATGGATTTTTTCACTAATCTCAAGCTTTCCGGGCAACGAGCGAAAATCGCCGAAAAAGTGCTAAAAGAGATCGGCGATCGCCTCAAGTTTCTGGTGAACGTCGGCCTGAACTATCTCACGCTCTCCCGCTCGGCAGAGACGCTTTCCGGCGGCGAAGCCCAGCGTATTCGTCTGGCGAGCCAGATAGGCGCCGGGTTAGTCGGCGTGATGTATGTGCTGGATGAGCCGTCCATCGGTCTGCACCAGCGCGATAACGAACGGCTGCTGGGTACGCTGATTCATCTGCGCAATCTTGGCAATACCGTGATTGTGGTGGAACACGATGAAGACGCCATTCGCGCCGCCGACCATGTGATTGATATTGGCCCCGGCGCGGGCGTTCACGGCGGCGAGGTGGTGGCGGAAGGCCCGCTGGAAGCCATTATGGCGGTACCGGAATCGCTGACCGGCCAGTACATGAGCGGTAAACGCAAAATTGAAGTGCCGAAACAACGCGTGCCGGCAAATCCAGAAAAAGTGCTCAAACTCACCGGCGCGCGCGGCAACAACCTGAAAGATGTGACCCTTACGCTACCGGTAGGGCTGTTTACCTGTATCACCGGCGTCTCGGGTTCCGGTAAATCGACGCTGATTAACGACACGCTGTTCCCCATCGCCCAGCGTCAGTTAAACGGGGCGACTATCGCCGAACCGGCGCCGTATCGGGATATTCAGGGGCTGGAACATTTCGATAAAGTGATCGATATCGACCAGAGCCCAATCGGGCGCACCCCGCGTTCCAACCCGGCGACCTATACGGGCGTCTTTACCCCGGTTCGCGAGCTTTTTGCTGGCGTGCCGGAGTCTCGCTCGCGCGGCTACACGCCAGGGCGATTCAGCTTCAACGTGCGCGGCGGTCGCTGCGAAGCGTGCCAGGGCGATGGCGTCATTAAAGTCGAAATGCACTTTCTGCCGGATATTTACGTGCCGTGCGACCAGTGCAAAGGCAAGCGCTATAACCGGGAAACGCTGGAGATTAAGTACAAAGGCAAGACCATCCACGAAGTACTGGATATGACCATTGAAGAAGCGCGTGAGTTCTTTGATGCGGTTCCGGCGCTGGCGCGTAAGCTGCAGACGCTGATGGACGTGGGGCTGACCTATATCCGTCTTGGTCAGTCGGCGACAACGCTTTCCGGCGGCGAGGCCCAGCGCGTGAAGCTGGCGCGCGAACTGTCGAAGCGCGGCACCGGGCAGACGCTGTATATTCTCGACGAGCCAACCACCGGCCTGCACTTTGCCGATATTCAGCAGTTGCTTGACGTTCTGCATCAGTTGCGCGATCAGGGCAACACCATCGTGGTGATCGAACACAACCTGGACGTCATTAAAACGGCGGACTGGATTGTCGACCTCGGCCCGGAAGGCGGCAGCGGCGGCGGCGAAATTCTCGTCGCCGGTACGCCGGAAACCGTGGCGGAGTGCGAGGCGTCGCATACTGCCCGCTTCCTTAAACCTATGCTCAAATAACCTTCACGCCGCTTTCCGATTCGCCGGGAAGCGGCATCATTTTTCCTCATCCCACCTCATTGTATCCGTGTTGAGCATTTGTGATTTGCGTGCCGCCTCGCTCTGACATGTGATAGCGCAAACGGTCTGTTATGGAAAACACCATGAAGTTGCCCTACGCAATCACACTACTGCTGTGCCTGTTTTTAGCCGCCTGTACGCTGCCTGACCGCTTTAGCGCCGTGGCTTTTCAACAACTGACGCTATTACAAACGCGCTCAACCCGCTTCCTGCAGGACGCGGCGCGAATACCGTGGCAAAAAGAGACACTGCTCAAGGATGACCGCGATATCCGCCAGACATTTTTTCAGGCTGAGCGGGTCGCCCGTCAAGGTGGGGATAAACACCGACTCGATAATCTGGCGCTGCTGAAAAATCACTATTTGCGTCTTTATGCGCGGGTTATGCAACGTAAGCAACCACTTACTCACATCCAGGCAGAGAGATACCAACAGCAAAATAATCAGGTCTGGAAATTAGCTATACAGGGTGAGTGTCTGCATTGGGGCGCCCACTGCACTCAAGGAGATGAAAATGGCGTCTATTAACGAAATACATAACCTGATGACCACCGCCCGGGCCGAACACCCTGTAGCGTCCTCGGCGATTGCCGAGTTTATCCAGACGTATAAGCAGGCAAGAGAAGACAGCGACGACGCTATCCGCGAGTCCGCCGCGTTTATCGCCCGCGCGCTTCAGGAACATGCTCGCGGCTGGCTGGACGACGACGATATGATTATTCTGCTGGAAGGACAGCGGGACCTCGCCAGGCTACGCGCCAATAATGCGCAAATCGCCCTCGGCAGCCGTATCCGGTCTACGGTCATCCGCCTCATTGATATCGCCCTGGCGTTGTTGGTCGGCGCGCTATAATCAGGACTGCGGCAACTGCTTGCGTTTATCTTCCGACAGCGCATTTACCGCCTGTTGATAAGAGGCATCGACCAGATAATAGAGTTGTGAATCCGGCAGCGAGCCGTCCAGATAGACCGTGCTCCAGTGCGCTTTATTAAGGTGCCGACTCGGTCGTACATCGCTGTGCTGCTGACGTAACAACTCTGCCAGTTCCGGGCTGGTTTTGAGAGAGGCTGCCGGGCGTCCTTCAACTTCTTTTACCATCGCGAAAAGTACATCTTCCACTTTAATTTGCGTCGCTTTCCAGTCGCTGTGGACGCTCTGCTCTGCGCCAGGTTTTGCCATGCAGTATTGCAGTAATTCCGAAATGGTCATTATCATTCCCCTTGTAGTGTCGCGATGATTTTACGTGGACCGCCGTGAATACGGTGCTCTCCCAACCAGATACCTTGCCATGTTCCTAACTGTAAACGCCCCTGGCGTACAGGCAGCAGCAACGAGACGCCCAATACTGACGACTTAATATGCGAAGGCATGTCATCCGCGCCTTCGTAGTCATGTTCATACGCCGCATTATCGGGAACGGTTTTCAGGAAATGGCGCTCCATATCAGCGCGCACGGTGGGATCGCAGTTTTCGTTTAGCGTCAGCGAGGCCGAGGTATGTAGCAACAACAGATGCAGCAAACCCGTTTCGACAGGCGGTAAGCCAGACAATTTATCGATAATTTCATCTGTTATCAGATGAAACCCGCGCGGCTTCTCGCTCAGTGTAATGGTGCGCTGATACCACATAGGCTGCTCCTTCCTAAAAACAAACGTCTCCTGAATAGTGTGCAGCAAGTCTGGAAAAGGTAAAAGCCAGCGGGGCAAGTTTGTGCAAAAATCATGCAAAAAAGGAGAGCCTGACACTCTCCTGATTTTTAGTACTCCGAGTTGACAATGACTTCCTCGCCAAACGCTCCTGCCTGCGGCAGCGGTTTGTAGGTGGAGTTAGCCGCGCGCAGGATGCGAATACCGCGGATACCACAATCACGAGCCGCGGTAATATCGTTATCCGAATCGCCGTAGAAGATACGCATGTTCTTCTCCTGCAGCCACTGTACTTTCGTATTTTGTCCCGGCTTATCGCCGGCGAAAATCACCGGATTCATATTCGCCGCCGGAATATGGAAGTTATCCGCCAGCGTTTTCGACACGGTTTCCGTTTTCGTCTGACTACGACCAGTGACAAAGTAAATACTGTCGCCACGGCGAACATGCATATCAATGAGCTGTCGGGCCACTTCTTTTGGAATACTGAACTCATCCCAGCCGTTGTTCATTTTTTCCCAAAAGGCCGGATTTTTCAGATAATCGTCGCTGTCCGGGGAGTAGGTTTTCTTTCCGCGCCAGAATCCGGGGCTGGAAAATAACACGGTGTCGTCAATATCAAAGCCGACCGCCATCGGCGGGCGTCCGGTGAGGCTGTTTTCAATCTGGGCGACAGAGACCCAATGGACAGGCGCTTGTTCCGCGAGTTTTGCAACGTTAGTGCCCGGATTGAGCGTCGAAGGGGAAGATACTAACGCATTCGCGGAATGGTTTAGCGTAAACAACAAACAGACGGCACTCAGCGCCAGGGTTATTTTTTTCATGCTTTTCCCTTAAAATTCAAAATATTATAATTATTAAGATGAGTCTTTGCTCAAAAAACTATCTGACCATAACGCCAGTAACGGTCAAAAGGAAGGATTATCTGCGGTTTTGTTACGAAAAAAGAGGATGATCACAACAGCTATTGTCAGGCCGGAGGGCACTGTTATCGCCGTCCGGCCTGAATATTACATGACAGCGGCAAATGCCTTCGCCACGCGGTGTACATTTGAAGCATTAAGCCCGGCGACACACATGCGGCCACTGGCAATCAGGTAAACGCCAAACTCATCGCGCAACCGCTCGACCTGCTCCGCGCTTAACCCGGTATAGCTGAACATACCGCGCTGCTGTAACAAGTAATCAAAGTTGCGGTCAGGCATCTCCGCCTTCAGCTCCTTCACCAGCGTCTGGCGCATCGATATAATGCGGTTACGCATCGCGTCGACTTCCGCCAGCCAGCCCGCTTTTAACGCCTCATCGCCCAGGACCGTAGCGACCACCTGAGCGCCGAAACACGGCGGACTGGAGTAAATTCGGCGCACCGTCGCTTTTAGCTGTCCCAGAACCCGCGCGGCAATTTCAGCATCTTCACACACCACGGACAGGCCGCCGACGCGCTCGCCGTACAGCGAGAAAATCTTCGAAAAAGAATTACTGACTAACGCAGGTAACCCAGCGCTGGCAATGGCGCGAATAGCGTAAGCATCCTCGTCCATGCCTGCGCCAAACCCCTGATAGGCAATATCAAGGAACGGAATCAGATCGCGCGCTTTCACTATTTCAATCACCGCATCCCATTGCGAAGGCGTTAAATCCGCCCCGGTCGGGTTGTGACAACAGGGGTGCAGCAACACGATACTGCGCGCAGGTAACGTATTCAGCGTGGCCAGCAGATCGTTAAAACGGATGCCGTTAGTCGCGTCGTCATACCAGGGGTAAGTACTCACTTCGAATCCTGCCCCGGCAAATATCGCAATATGGTTTTCCCAGGTGGGGTCGCTCACCCATACGCCTGCGTCGGGGAAATAACGCTTAAGGAAATCCGCGCCCACTTTCAGCGCGCCGGAACCGCCTAATGTCTGGATAGTAGCCACGCGCTGTTGCTGAAGAACCGGGTGATCGGCGCCAAAGAGCAAAGGCGCGATAGTATGGCGATAAGTATTGAGTCCTTCCATCGGCAGGTACAGCGAAGCGCCATGCGGCTGCGCGTTAAGCCGGGCTTCGGCTTCGGCCACCGTTTTAAGCTGTGGGATAATCCCGTCTTCGTTGTAATACAGGCCAATGCTCAGATTTACTTTGTCGTGACGGGAGTCGTCTTTAAAACGCTCCATCAGTGAAAGAATCGGATCGCCGGCATAGGCGTCAACTTTTTGAAACACGCGATGGTTCTCCAGGTTTACAGAGGGCAGGAAATAACACAATAAACCGGAAGGACGAGAAGATCGAGAGGATGTTGTGGTGGATGCGCATATTACCGGATAGCGGCGTGAACGTCTTATCCGGCCTACAGCCAATGCGCGATACAAGCCGGATAAGCGCAGGCGCCACCCGGCCTGCCGCGTATTTAATCAATATACTTCATCGCCACCCTTGAGGTCAGGCGCGTGATAAGTTCGTAAGCACTTACTTTTGTCATTTCAGCGATACGTTCAACCGGCAGACCTTCACCCCATAAGACCACCGGATCGCCCGCGTTATCCTGCGCGTTTGGCCCCAAATCCACGCAAATCATATCCATCGCCACCCGCCCGACAATCGGAACTTCACGACCATTGACCAGTACTGGCGTACCGGAAGGCGCCGCTCTTGGGTAGCCATCGCCATAACCCATCGCCACCACGCCCAGGCGCGTGTCGCGCTCACTCACCCATGTCCCGCCGTAGCCCACCGGTTCGCCCGCTTTGTGGTCACGCACCGCGATCAAACTGGAGGTTAAGGACATCACCGGCTGAAAACCAAAATCCGGCCCCCAGGGTTTGTGCTCCAGCGGCGATACGCCATACAAAATAATGCCCGGACGCGCCCAGTCAAAGTGAGACTGCGGCCACAGCAGGATACCGCCAGACGCGGCAATAGAGCGCTGCCCGGGTTTACCCTGACAGAAGGCATTAAAAATGTCGAGCTGATGTTCGGTAGCGCCGCATTCCGGCTCATCCGCACGGGCAAAATGGCTGACGATATTCACCGGCTGGCGTACATTTTTACAGTGCGTCAGACGCTGGTAGAACGCTTCCGCCTCTTCGGGACGCACGCCGAGACGATGCATACCGGTATCCAGTTTCATCCAGACCGTTACCGGCTCCGCCAGCTCCACCGCCTCCAGGGCGGCAAGCTGCTCTTGATTATGTACGGCGGTATGCAGACATTGCGCGGAAATGGTCGGCAGATCGGCGGCGTCGAAAAAACCCTCCAGCAGCAGGATAGGCTGCGTGATCCCGCCCGCTCGCAGACGTAGAGCCTCTTCAAGACGCGCCACGCCAAAAGCGTCAGCATCAGGGAGCGTTCGCGCGGTCTCCAGAAGACCGTGTCCATAAGCGTTCGCTTTCACCACCGCAACCAGCTTACTGGCAGGCGCCAGTTCACGCAGACGTTGCAGGTTGTGTCGCAGAGCGCGGCGGTTAATGACGACTGTTGCCGCTTGCATTTGAATTCCTTGTTAACAGAATGACGGAGAGTTACTCATCATCGTATTGCGGTCCCGCATAGTTATCGAAGCGCGACCACTGACCATTGAACGTCAGACGAACCGTACCGATAGGACCGTTACGTTGCTTACCAATAATAATTTCAGCAATGCCTTTTAAGTCGCTGTTCTCGTGATAAACCTCATCACGGTAGATAAACATAATTAAGTCGGCATCCTGTTCAATAGAGCCGGATTCACGCAGGTCGGAGTTCACCGGACGTTTATCTGCGCGTTGTTCCAGAGAGCGGTTAAGCTGCGATAGCGCCACGACCGGCACCTGGAGTTCCTTCGCCAGCGCTTTCAACGAGCGAGAAATTTCGGCGATTTCCAGAGTACGGTTATCAGAAAGCGACGGCACGCGCATCAATTGCAGGTAGTCGATCATAATCAGACTTAACCCGCCATGTTCGCGGAAAATACGCCGCGCGCGCGAACGGACTTCTGTCGGCGTAAGACCTGAGGAGTCGTCAATATACATATTGCGTTTCTCCAGCAGAATGCCCATCGTGCCGGAGATTCGCGCCCAGTCTTCATCATCGAGTTGACCGGTACGAATACGTGTCTGATCGACGCGGGACAGCGAGGCCAGCATACGCATCATGATCTGTTCGCCGGGCATCTCCAGACTAAAGATCAGTACCGGTTTATCCTGCAACATCGCCGCGTTTTCGCAGAGGTTCATCGCAAAAGTGGTTTTACCCATGGAGGGGCGCGCCGCGACGATAATCAAATCCGAACGCTGTAACCCTGCCGTCTTTTTATTGAGATCCTGATAGCCGGTATCCACGCCTGTAACGCCATCGTGCGGTTGCTGGAACAACTGCTCAATACGCGCCACGGTAGCGTCGAGAATCTGGTCGATGCTTTTCGGACCTTCGTCTTTGTTGGCCCGGTTTTCCGCGATCTGGAAGACGCGCGACTCCGCCAGATCCAGCAGTTCGTCGCTATTGCGCCCCTGTGGATCGTAACCGGCGTCCGCAATTTCATGCGCCACCGCGATCATATCGCGGACCACGGCGCGTTCGCGCACAATGTCCGCATAAGCACTGATATTCGCCGCGCTTGGCGTGTTTTTAGACAGCTCCGCCAGATAGGCGAAACCGCCGACGCTGTCCAGTTGGCCCTGCCGCTCCAGCGATTCCGCGAGCGTAATCAGGTCGATAGGACTGCCGCTTTCCTGCAAGCGCCCCATCTCCGTAAAGATATGGCGATGCGGGCGGGTATAGAAATCTTCCGCCACCACGCGCTCGGCCACATCGTCCCAGCGCTCGTTATCCAGCATTAAACCGCCCAACACCGACTGTTCCGCTTCAATCGAGTGCGGCGGCACTTTTATCCCGGCAACCTGCGGATCGCGGTCGCGGGCATCAGTCTGTGGTTTGTTGAAGGGTTTATTTCCTGCCATAGTGAATGGAGTTACCGAGATAGTGATTGGGTCGAAAGATTACCACATTTCTTTTGGAGGAAGCATGGCAACGCGTATTGAATTTCACAAGCATGGTGGTCCGGAAGTGCTTCAGACCGTGGAGTTTACGCCAACGGAACCGGCGGAACACGAAATCCAGGTTGAGAACAAAGCCATTGGTATCAACTTCATCGACACCTATATCCGTAGCGGACTCTATCCGCCCCCGTCGTTGCCTGCGGGCCTGGGAACCGAAGCTGCGGGTGTGGTCAGTAAAGTCGGCAACGGCGTGGAGCACATTCGCGTCGGCGATCGCGTCGTCTACGCGCAGTCAACGCTCGGCGCTTACAGTTCTGTCCATAACGTCCCCGCAGATAAAGCCGCGATTTTACCTGACGCCATTTCCTTCGAACAGGCGGCAGCCTCTTTTCTCAAGGGATTGACCGTTTTTTACCTGTTGCGCAAAACCTATGAAGTGAAACCCGACGAACCCTTCCTGTTTCATGCCGCTGCGGGCGGCGTCGGTCTGATCGCCTGCCAATGGGCGAAAGCGCTGGGCGCGAAGCTTATCGGTACCGTCGGTAGCGCGCAAAAAGCGCAGCGGGCGCTGGACGCCGGCGCCTGGCAGGTGATTAATTATCGTGAAGAGAGCATTGTCGAACGGGTAAAAGAGATCACCGGCGGCAAAAAAGTCCGCGTGGTCTATGACTCCGTGGGGAAAGATACCTGGGAGGCCTCACTGGACTGCCTGCAACGTCGGGGACTGATGGTCAGTTTCGGCAATGCGTCCGGCCCCGTCACCGGCGTGAATTTAGGTATTCTGAATCAGAAAGGTTCCCTGTATGCCACGCGACCTTCACTACAGGGGTATATTACGACGCGTGAAGAACTGACCGAAGCCAGCAATGAATTGTTCTCATTGATCGCCAGCGGCGTGATTAAAGTCGATGTGGCTGAAAATCAACGCTATGCGTTAAAAGATGCCCGTCGCGCGCATGAAGTGCTGGAAAGCCGGGCCACACAGGGCTCAAGCCTGCTGATTCCGTAATAGCTCTGCAAAGAAATTGGGCTTCCACCCGGGAAGCCCTTTCTTTTTTTGTTCGGCTGTATGTAGGGTACAGCGCGATGAATTCGTTACCTGCGCAATCATGACAGATTTAATAATCGATTCCTATTTGCTTGTGAGGGCAAAGTTCCAGGTTGTGACGAACCGCTCAATACCTTAGTAAAACCGACGGTTATTGCGCTGATACTGTGGGATTTTTGGCGTTTTTACTGCTTTGATCACCCACACCACAGCCACCGCCAGCAGTAGCCACGGTAACAGCTTGATCATCAGGGCGAACATTCCACCCAGGAACATGACGGCAGTCGCTACAACCAGCGCGGCCAGAATGCCCAGCAAGGAGACGCCCGTCACCATTAACATCAGAAAAAAGCCAAGCACAAAAAGTAGTTCCAGCATAGTCGCTCCCCATAAAGATGGCATTGCCCGGCGGCATGGCGCTTACCGGGTTTGGTCAGGTAAGCTATTACAAAAATCATGCCAATATTTATGTTTTTGATATATAAAGAAAACGCCCTGCAAGACTGCACAGAGCGTGGTGAGATTGACTAATTTTTGGCGAACTTTTAACGCTTGTCTGCTACCAGTTTTAGCGCCTGCTCCAGTACAGCAACATCCGCGCCAGCTTTATGGGCGTTTTCGCTCAGATAGCGACGCCACTGCCGCGCGCCGGGGATGCCCTGGAACAACCCCAGCATATGGCGAGTGATATGCCCCAGATACGCTCCCTGGCTCAATTCACGCTCAATATAGGGATACATCGCGCGAACCACCGCAACCGGGTCGGCATCGGTGGTATCGGCGCCAAAGATCTCCCGATCCACCGCGGCCAGTATACCCGGATTCTGATAAGCTTCGCGGCCAACCATGACGCCATCCATATGGCGCAGGTGCTCCTTCGCCTCTTCCAGAGATTTGATGCCGCCGTTAATGGACATGGTCAGGTGCGGAAAATCCCGCTTTAGCTGATAGACGCGCGGGTAATCCAGCGGCGGGATCTCACGATTTTCTTTCGGGCTTAAGCCAGAAAGCCAGGCTTTGCGCGCATGGATAATAAACATCTCGCATTCGCCCTGACCGGAAACCGTATTAATGAAATCACACAGGAACGCATAACTGTCCTGATCGTCAATACCAATGCGGGTTTTTACCGTCACCGGAATCGAGACGACATCACGCATGGCTTTAACACAATCGGCGACCAGTTGCGCATTGCCCATCAAACAGGCGCCAAACATACCATTTTGCACGCGATCGGAAGGGCACCCCACGTTGAGGTTAATTTCATCGTAGCCACGCGCTTCCGCCAGCTTTGCACAATGCGCAAGCTGAGCCGGATCGCTTCCACCAAGCTGTAGAGCGACCGGATGCTCTTCTTCGCTATAAGCCAGATAGTCACCCTTACCGTGAATAATCGCGCCCGTGGTCACCATTTCGGTGTAGAGCAGCGTCTGGCGAGACAGCAAACGCAGGAAATAGCGGCAATGTCTGTCCGTCCAGTCGAGCATAGGCGCGATGGAAAAGCGATAAGCAGGTAAAGCGGAGGACTGGGTTTCAGGCTGCATGGCGAATAAATAAGCATCCGGTTAAAAAAGGGGCGTTACTATAGCATAACGCTAAACCGGAGGCGTAGCGCCTCCGGTGAAAGCACCTCAGAATGTCATTGTAAGCTGCGCGCCTGCCCCCCAGGTTTCATCTTCGCCGTACAGTCCCATTAAATCGAGATGCACACGGTTAAAGGGCGCAAAGCCAAGACCGCCGGTAACCACATTGCTATCGTTATTTTTCACATCCGCACGATACCCTGCGCGCACCGCCAGCCATGACAACGGTCGAACTTCAGCGCCGACGCCAACGTACTGTGAATTGTCTTCGCTCTTAAAGCCTTTCGTTTCCGTCAGATCGCCATCGGCGCTTACGGTCAGCAAATCGTTATGCCATGCGATGCCCGCGGTAACCAGGGGGCGGATTTGGTATGTATCTTTGTAGTTGGTGGTTTCTCCCGTCATACCATTAGTGATGTAAATATCTTTCGTATCGATATCGCGAGATACCAGATTTTGCCCGCTCAGCCCCAACGTCCAGTTTTCACCGATATCGGCAGCAAGCCCCGCATCAATGTTAAAACCCGTATCGTCATTGCGATAACGGCTGCTATTCCAGTCGCTACTGTCGTAGTTATAAATTGAGGTGGTGTAGTTATAGAGCCAGGTTTTTTGCAGTTTTGGCGTAACGCCAATGGAAACAGGCACCTCGCCCACCACAAACTGCTTCGCCAGCGCAATACCGTAGTCAGATACAATCGCTACCCGCCCCGACGCGGTAGAGTTTAAATGCTTTGTAATTTCGTCAGACCCCAGCAAAGCAGCGCGTCCTGCTTCACGAAGCGCGACACGTTCATCATGCTGGATATCGCGCAGATACTGAATATCGTTCTGATCAATGGACGAACTCACGCGCCCATGCGCATAACCTTTGGCGATAAACGCCACGGAAAGCGTTTGCCCTGGAATACTTACCGCCAACCCGGCGCCGGCATTGGCGCGGGCGGTTTTTCCGTTGAGATATTCCAGCTCATCGGCCAGGTCGCGCGCGGCGCCCTGAAATTGATTCAGCACGCCTCGCGGATTGAGCAGAACTTGCCCCAGCGTAAGGTTATCGACGACCTCATCGTAGTAATCCACTTTATCGCTGATATCGTCAATTTCATCCTGGAGATTGTCTTTATCCGTAATCTGGACGCCGACCGCAGGAAGGACAACAGTGATATTGTCTTCCGGTTTGGCTTTTGCCAGTAACGCCGGATTTAACAGTACTCCGCTGCCATAATTCGCGGACGCAACGCCCGTCCCGCCCATTGCGTCATTACGCGCTTCCGTCCAGGTATTGGCGGCGCTCGCCTGCTTTGCCATAAAAAGCGAGACCGCGATAGCAATCAGTGAAAGTTTGACGTTTTTGTTCACAGTTAGCCCATCTTATTATCAGGTGAAGTAATCCCTCCGCCACGCTTTACCGGACAGAGGCGAACTATTGCTGTGAAATAGTGATGTTAAATCCTGTTGTTATAATATCGACCCTCATTATGTATAGATGAGAATACTGGCGCGGAAAAGCTTAGCAGGCGATATATTGTCGCGGGGTAATTTCAGAGTTTTAAGCAGCTCGTGGTAAAGTAGCGGATTAGACTTTCATGCCATTCGAGGTGCTACATGGAAAAGACCACAACGCAAGAGTTACTGGCGCAAGCTGAAAAACTCTGCGCGCAGCGCAACGTGCGCCTGACGCCTCAGCGCCTCGAAGTGCTGCGCCTGATGAGTCTGCAGCAGGGTGCAATCAGCGCATACGATTTGCTCGATTTGCTGCGCGAAACGGAACCACAGGCCAAACCGCCCACCATTTACCGCGCGCTGGATTTTTTGCTCGAACAGGGTTTTGTCCATAAAGTGGAATCCACCAATAGTTATGTGGTTTGCCACCTGTTCGACCAGCCGACGCACAGCTCGGCCATGTTTATCTGCGATCGTTGCGGCGTGGTGAAGGAAGAGTGTGCCGAGGGCGTGGAAGACATCATGCATACGCTGGCGGCTAAAATGGGCTTTGCGCTACGACATAACGTTATTGAGGCGCACGGTCTGTGCCCTGCGTGTGTAGAAGTGGAAGCGTGTCGCCATCCGGGCGATTGTGGTCACGATCACTCGGTGCTGGTGAAGAAAAAACCGCGTTAGCCTGAACGGAAAACGGGCGGCAGTAGAGAGGGGCACGCCCGCATTCACAGGCAAACAGGGGGAAGCACATCCATGTACTCCTGGTAGGGGAAAACATATTACCAGCGATAGTTGTTACGGGTTTCCCAGTCAACAACCTCTTTTTCCGCCTGATCTTTCTGGTAACCGTAACGCTCCTGGATTTTACCTACCAGTTGGTCGCGTTTACCTTCGATAACGGTCATATCGTCATCGGTCAGTTTGCCCCATTGTTCTTTCATTTTACCTTTAAACTGTTTCCAGTTACCGCCGGCTTCGTCTTTATTCATCATCTTGTCCTCATCATTCGGTTAGGAATAGCAGGTGTTATTCGCCCAAATGCACTGCAATTTCTGCTGGACGTGATAATAATTGTAGGCAGGAATTCGGCCTTCGGTTTTATATTCAGAATTTTTAACCGTCACGATCTGGCAAACCATGTACCCTCGCGCCAGTGACGACGCCAGATAAGGCTCAACGACAGACCGCGAAGCGCCAGGAACACGGTTAATGCCAGCCATAAACCATGATTTCCTAATACCGGCAGGGCGAAGAGCGTCAGCGCGAATCCTCCCGCGGCGACTGCCATGCTATTGCGCATTTCGGCAGCGCGCGTCGCGCCAATAAACATACCGTCGAGCAGATAGCACCATACGCCCACCAGCGGTAATACCACCTGCCAGATAAGATACCGATCCGCCAGTAGCTGTATTTGCGGCAATGAGGTCAGTAACGCGACAATATGTTCGCCTGCCAGGGCATAGACTGTGGAAAACAACAAGGCCACAATTCCTGACTGACGACACGCCGCTCGCCAGACGTCCAGTAGCTTGCTACCGTCACGCGCGCCGTAAGCCTGACCGGAGTGCGCCTCCACCGCATAAGCAAAACCGTCCAGCGCATAGGCCGTAAAGGTGAGTAAGGTCATCAGGACTGCATTTACCGCGATAATATCGCTGCCCAGCCGCGCGCCTGACACCGTGATTGCGCCAAAACAAAGCTGAAGGAGCAATGAGCGCAGCATGATATCGCGATTGAGCGCCAAAAGGCGGCGCACGTTGCCGCGCCAGGCCTGTTTTAGCATATCCAGCGACACACCGCGGAGATGGAGAACTTTACGTACCATCATGAGGCCGATCAGTAACGTGGCATATTCTGCGATGACCGTCGCCAGGGCGGCGCCCTGCACGTTCATATGAAGTCCCATCACCAGCCACAGGTCGAGCGCGATGTTGAGAATATTGCCCACGACCAACAAGATAACCGGCGCCCGCGCATACTGAACGCCTAACAGCCAACCGAGCAGTACCAGATTCGCCAGTGACGCGGGAGCGCTTAGCCAACGAATTTCAAGGAAGCGTCTCGCCTGCACCAGGACAGCGTCGTTCCCGCCGACAATATGTAAAGCCAGCTCGATAAGCGGCGTGCGAAATAGCACAATCATCACGCCAGCGCCCAGTGCCAGCAATAACGGTTGAATGAGCGCCCGGGCTAACGCCTGCGGATTTTTGGCGCCAAATGCCTGCGCCGTTAGTCCAGTGGTGCTCATACGCAGAAATAGCAGCAGCATGAAAAGAAAGCTGGTGGCAGTCGCGCCCACCGCCACGCCGCCCAGGAAAACAGGGCTGTCCAGATGACCAATCACCGCCGTATCGACCAGCCCCAGTAAGGGGACGGTGATGTTAGAAAAAATCATCGGCAGCGCGAGACGCCAGAGAGCTTTATCAGAGGAGGTAAAAAGCGGCATGGAGAAAAGCCTGACAAGGAGTTAAAGGAAACGAGCGCATTGCCGGATGGCGACGTAACGCCTTATCCGGCCTACAAATTAATCATCTCAGGAACTGCATTCCCGTAGGCCTGATAAGCGCAGCGCCATCAGGCTGCACGATTGCCGGATGACGGCTTACAAGGAGATTAAAAAGAGACTACAACCATTCCCCGTTGCGAATGACGCCTACCGCCAGCCCTTCAATCGTAAAGCTTTGTTCGCGCAGATCCACCACTATCGGTGTAAACTCGCTGTTTTCCGGCAGCAGCTCCACTTTATTGCCCTGCTTTTTCAGGCGTTTTACTGTCACTTCATCGTCAATGCGAGCGACAACCACCTGGCCATTACGGACGTCCTGCGTTTTATGTACCGCCAGCAAATCCCCATCCATAATACCGATGTCTTTCATCGACATACCGCTCACGCGCAGCAGGAAATCGGCGCTGGGTTTGAACAGTGAAGGATCGACCTGGTAATGGCCTTCAATATGCTGCTGCGCCAGAAGCGGTTCACCCGCCGCGACACGCCCGACAAGCGGTAATCCGTCCTCTTCTTCCTGTAACAGACGGATACCTCGCGATGCACCGGAAACGATTTCAAGCACCCCTTTGCGCGCCAGCGCTTTAAGATGTTCTTCCGCCGCGTTTGGGGAACGGAACCCCAAACGCTGCGCGATTTCCGCACGCGTCGGTGGCATACCTGTCTGGCTGATGTGATCCCGGATGAGATCAAACACCTCTTGTTGCCTGGCCGTTAACGCTTTCATTCCGCCCCCTGGGTGTATATACAGTCATGCTGTGAGTATATACAGTTAAAGGTGATTTTGGAACCACAACCGGCGCAAAAAACAAGAGATTTATAAAATTTGGAACCTTTATCGAAAATGTGACCATAACAGGATGCCCCAGGTCATCAGGGCAACGAAAATAGACAGTAGCACCGCAGCCGATCCCATATCTTTCGCACGGCCGGAAAGCTCATGGTATTCAGAACCGATGCGGTCAACGACCGCTTCAATAGCGCTGTTGAGGATTTCAACAATCATGATAAGTAAAACGGAACCTATCAATAACACACGGGTAATCGCATCCACATCCAGCCAGCAGGCGATGATGACGCCCAGCAATACCGCGATACTTTCCTGGCGAAACGCCGCTTCGTGAGTCCATGCGGCGCGAAATCCTTTCCAGGAATATCCTGCCGCTTTGATAATTCTGGTGAATCCAGTGGTATTATTGGCCATCAAAAGAACCTTTTTACATTATTAACGTCAATGACATTATACGGTTGCCCTGCACGATTCGGACTGCCGTAACGCAGCGCGAAGTATGACGGGATACAACAGAAATTCGCTAAACTTTCTGATATCCTTGCACCGCATTTGCATTATTAACCAGAGGCTTTACATCGTTTATGTCCGGCTGGCCACGAATTTACTACAAATTACTGAATTTACCATTAAGCATACTGGTAAAAAGCAAGTCTATTCCGGCGGAACCCGCCCAGGAATTGGGGCTCGATACTTCTCGCCCCATTATGTATGTCTTGCCATACAACTCAAAAGCGGACTTACTGACGCTGCGGGCGCAATGTCTGGCGCACGATCTCCCGGATCCGCTGGAGCCGCTGGAGATCGACGGCGCGCTGCTGCCACGCTATGTATTTATTCACGGCGGACCGCGTGTCTTTACCTATTACACGCCAAAAGAAGAGTCGGTGAAACTTTTTCACGATTATCTCGATCTGCATCGGAGTAATCCGGCTTTGGAGGTGCAGATGGTGCCCGTTTCCGTGATGTTTGGCCGCGCGCCGGGTCGTGAAAAGGGAGAAGATAACCCGCCTTTACGTATGCTGAACGGCGTACAGAAATTCTTTGCCATCTCCTGGCTGGGTCGCGATAGCTTTGTCCGATTCTCGCCGTCCGTCTCATTGCGTCGTATGGCTGATGAACACGGCACCGATAAAATCATCGCGCAGAAGCTGGCTCGCGTGGCGCGTATGCACTTTGCTCGCCAGCGCCTGGCGGCGGTTGGCCCACGCCTGCCCGCCCGTCAGGATCTGTTTAACAAACTGCTGGCCTCGAAAGCGATCGCCCGCGCGGTAGAAGACGAAGCGCGCAGTAAAAAAATCTCTCATGAAAAAGCGCAGCAAAACGCCATTGCGCTGATGGAAGAGATCGCGGCGAACTTCTCTTACGAGATGATTCGTTTGACCGACAGGATTTTGGGGTTTACCTGGAACCGTCTTTACCAGGGAATTAACGTGCATAACGCCGAGCGCGTACGCCAACTGGCGCACGACGGGCATGAAATCGTCTATGTACCCTGTCACCGCAGCCATATGGACTACTTGCTCCTTTCTTATGTGCTGTACCATCAGGGACTGGTTCCGCCGCATATTGCCGCCGGTATTAACCTTAATTTCTGGCCCGCTGGCCCGATTTTCCGTCGTCTGGGCGCGTTCTTTATTCGTCGCACCTTTAAGGGGAATAAACTCTATTCCACCGTCTTTCGCGAATACCTGGGCGAACTGTTCAGCCGCGGTTACTCGGTTGAGTATTTTGTCGAAGGAGGACGTTCGCGTACCGGACGTTTGTTAGACCCGAAAACCGGCACCCTGTCGATGACTATCCAGGCGATGCTGCGCGGTGGTACCCGTCCAATTACGTTAGTGCCTATTTACATCGGCTATGAGCACGTCATGGAAGTGGGCACCTATGCGAAAGAGCTGCGCGGCGCGACAAAAGAGAAAGAGAGCCTGCCGCAGATGCTGAAAGGCTTGAGCAAGCTGCGCAATCTGGGTCAGGGCTACGTTAACTTTGGCGAACCGATGCCGCTCATGACGTACCTGAACCAGCATGTGCCGGAGTGGCGCGAATCTATAGACCCTATAGAGGCCATACGCCCAGCCTGGCTGACGCCGACGGTAAATAGTATCGCCGCCGATCTGATGGTGCGTATTAACAACGCTGGCGCGGCAAACGCGATGAACCTGTGTTGTACCGCGCTGTTAGCATCGCGTCAGCGCTCGCTCACCCGCGAGCAGCTCACCGAGCAGCTTGATTGCTATCTCGATCTGATGCGCAATGTCCCTTATTCCACAGACTCAACCGTTCCTGCCGCCAGCGCTGGCGAGCTCATCGCTCACGCGCTGCAGATGAATAAGTTTGAGGTCGAGAAAGACACCATTGGCGATATCATCATTCTGCCGCGCGAGCAGGCGGTGTTGATGACCTACTATCGTAACAATATCGCGCATATGTTGATTATGCCTTCGCTGATGGCGGCGATTATCACCCAGCATCGTCGCATTTCGCGTGATGCGTTGCAGCAGCATGTTGAAGCGCTCTATCCGATGTTAAAAGCGGAGCTGTTCCTGCGCTGGGAGCGCGAGGAGTTAGCCTCGGTCATTGACGCGCTGGCCAGTGAAATGCAGCGTCAGGGGCTAATTACCCTGCAGGATGATGAACTGCATATCAACCCGACGCATTCCCGTACACTGCAACTGCTGGCGGCAGGCGCGCGTGAAACGCTACAGCGTTATGCCATTACGTTCTGGCTGTTGAGCGCCAATCCGTCCATCAACCGCAGTACGCTGGAGAAAGAAAGCCGTACCGTGGCGCAACGTCTGTCTGTCCTGCACGGTATTAACGCGCCGGAGTTTTTCGACAAAGCAGTGTTCAGTTCACTCGTGTTGACGCTACGGGATGAGGGTTATATCAGTGATACGGGCGATGCCGAACCGGCAGAAACGATGAAGATATATCAGATGCTTGCCGATCTGATTACCTCTGATGTCCGTCTGACGATTGAAAGCGCGACGCAGGGCGAGTAAGCCAGTGCCTGAAATGCCCGATGGCGTAAGCTCATCGGGCAACTGATATGACGTATTGAAAATTTTGGCTTTGCAGGCCGGGTTCGCCCGGCATGACATCAGAAGTGCCAGTAACTCATCGCCAGCCCTAAAAATAGCACCAGGCCAACGTAGTTATTGTTCATAAAGGCTTTAAAGCAGGCTTCACGCTCACGGTTCGCAATCAGTTTTTGCTGGTAGACAAACAGCGCGCCCGCCACCAGCACAGCCCAGTAATATCCCCATCCCAGACCATTCAACCAGCCGATCAGCGCCATTAACGCCATGACGCCAAGCTGCAGAATCCCGATAATCAATGTGTCATAACGACCAAACAGGATCGCCGTCGATTTAATGCCTATCTTGATATCATCATCTCTGTCGACCATCGCATATTGCGTATCGTAAGCCACTGCCCAGAGAATATTGGCGAGGAACATTAGCCAGCAGCTCAACGGCAGGGATTCGCTCACCGCGGCGAACGCCATGGGGATTGACCAGCCGAAAGCGGCCCCCAGCACGACCTGCGGCAGGTGGGTGTAGCGTTTCATAAAGGGATAAACCCAGGCCAACGCCAGCGCCGCCACGGAAAGCAGAATCGTCATGGCGTTCAGCGTCAGCACCAACAGAAACGCCAGCAGCACCAGCACCACAAACAGGTTGCGCGCTTCTTTCTCTGTCACGGCGCCGCTGGGTAAAGGCCGGTTGACCGTACGTTTTACATGTCCGTCAAATTTACGATCGGCGTAATCATTCACCACGCAGCCCGCCGCGCGCATTAACCACACGCCAGCGACAAAAACCGCCAAAATCCACAGTTGAGGCATACCCGGCGTCGCCACCCATAGCGCCCAAAGCGTCGGCCAGAGCAGCAGCAACGCGCCAATAGGCTTATCTGTACGCATCAAACGGTGAAACGCCAGCAGCTTACTCTGCGTCAGACTCCACTCCATCTTTATCTTCCTCTCAGTACAGCGGCGATGCAGGTAAAAAAAGCTCGGTAAGCAACAGTGGCTTTCCGCTCAACCGCAGTCGAGAGCGGCGCCCCCACAGCGTTGCATCGCGTCCAATTTCAATAAAATCGCGGGTCAGTGTCGATGATGTAAATAGATAACGTCCAAGCGGGGTTTTACCCAGATGTTGTAAGACCTGTTCAGGTCCGCACAGCGTGGATTCCGGTACCACGGTACGTCCGGCAAGCCAGGGCTCGCCGTCAGCGCAAAGCAGTATCTCACGTAACCAGTAGCGGGATTCGGATGGCAGTAAACCTGATGCTTCCTCGACCTCACTTTGGCCGACAAACGCTTCCCGAATCAGCGTCACGCTTACCCGCTTTCCCTGCTGCTCAAAACGTTTAGTCATAGAATCTTCCAGCAACAGCCAGTCCAGCAAATGGGGTTCAAGCGCAGGAATCGCATCAAAATAGCGCAGCGCACGCAGTCGCGTTAACGCAGGGTGTGACATGCCTTACTCTCCGATTCATAACCTAAAGTCATTGTATCTCAGAAAAGACATTACGGGGGGCGCAATCACAATTAAGTGATCTGTTGCGCAACAAAAAAATAACAATTCGCATGAAATGACAAAAAAAGGTACGCCAGGAGACGCACCAGTTGCTGCAAAATCAGCACTGTGGGGAAACAATTACCCCTTGCCTTTTACACTGCTGATAAAGGTGGAACGGGCAGATGTCGATCCCAGACGTTCGGCCTCATCAAGCAGTTTCAGCGCTTTATCGACGTCGCCTTTCGCTACGGCATCCTTAATCGCTTTATTAAAGTAGCTTTCCGTATCGTTCAACATCGGTTCGCTTTTCTTCGGCGCGACTGGCGCTGGCGCAGCGACCGGCGCGGCGGTATTGCCTACCGTTACCGGCCCGGTACCGGACGAGCCAAACAACGGCCCGACCAATACGCTGGAGCTGCTGTTGGTTTTCACCTTCAGTTTCACCACGCCATCAGTGGTATGGCGAGCAACTGGATCGGGAATATCCGGGATAGAGTTACCGACGCCTTTGGCATAGGCTTTTGCCGGATCGAGCAGCGTAGTGGTTTGCTGAAGATCTTTTTCGGTCGTAAACACCAGAACATAGAGTTTCTGCTGCCCCAACGCAGGCGTCAGGCGCATCACGCCTTCCAGCCGGTCTGCGCTCATGACGCCCGGCTGCTGATAAGTAAAGTAACTGCTGGGGAAGAACGCCGAAGGCGTCATATTTTGGTCAAGAATCAACACGTTTGGCGCAAAAACGCTGGCTTGCTTATTGACCTCGCTGGTGAGAGTTAATGTCAGCTCGCCGATATTCGCCGGAACGCTATAAGCGGCGACCGGGCCGGTAATGCCGGCGACGTCAAGGCGCTGGCCGCCCGTCGCCAGTTGGGTAGACTGCGTTTTTGACTGATCTACAGGCGTCCAGGTTAATTGCTGTAGCGCAGCAGCAGGAATAGCGGGCGCGGCGCTGGTATTTTGCGGTACATAGTTCACTTCCGCCAGACTGATACCCGGCACGCTGGCGAACAGCCCTGCGGTTAAACAGAGGGCGACGAGACTTTTCTTCATTTTCATTATTCTCACCTCAATAAGGCGGGTTCAGCGGTAGCCAGGCAATAGCGCGCCAACCCAAACATATCGCCGAATGGCGGCTGGCGCCTTATTCGGCTTACAAGCATCATCAGACCTGATGTTTCAGAGGGGCTTGCGCCCCTCGTTACGTCAGATGACCATCGTATTACCACCAGATTTCCATCTGGGCGCCGAAGGTCCACTCATCGCTATCGCCACGGCTGTTGGTGGAAATGCCGGAGTTAGTCGCTGCGGCATAACGGGAAATGTTATCGCCGTCTTTGATATAGCCCCATTTCTCATCCCATTTCGCGTAGGTGGCGAAAATACGGATAGCCGGACGCGACCAGATGCTGTCGCCCGCCTGCCACTGTTGCGCCAGGGTGATTTTATATTGATTGTTACGATCGCCGGTCTGCTGAGATTTCACGTTGTCGTAGCCGACTTCCAGCAGGGTACTCATGATTGGCGTCCACTTGTACATTGGACGTACGCCCACGGTCCACCACTCAGTACCCAGGTTATTATCCCAATCGATATTCTGGTACATACCGACGTACATCAAATCCCATTTATCACCAAGCGAGATGGCGCCATGATCCAAAATACGCCACATATCGCCATTATTATTGATGACCTTATTGGCATAATTAATTTTGGTTCCATCAGGCAATTCTTCAGTGAAAGATGAAGAACCGTCGGAACCGCGCGCCTGGCCTTTACCCTGCGTGGTCATGGCATCGGTGGCATATTGCACGACAAACTTGTTATAGCCTTTCAACATGCTTTGCGTGTGTTCGGCGGTGAACATCCAGCCGTCTTTCGATGCCCCATCAGCCAGCTTATAACCATCGGTCGTATTGGCGCGGCCGTAATCAACGCCCAGCTCCAGTACGCCGTCCGGGTTCGTTTGCAGACCAGCCAGACGTACGTCAAAGACGTCGTTAGCGGTATCTTTCACTTCATCATAAATATTCTGGCTGCTGAAGGTGTAAGAGCCGCCCGCTTCAGTAGACCGGGTCGCCGCCAGTGAAAGCTTACCGAAGCCCAGATCGATATTTTCGATACCCGCACCAGGACCTGAAATATCCCAGTAGTAGAAGTCGATCATGTGTACGTCATGACGCTGATAGAAGCGCTTACCGGCCCAGATGGTAGAGCCCGGCAGCCATTCAATCAGGTTTTTACCCTGCACGTTCGCTTCGCGGAAGGCGGGATCGGTCGATTCCCAGTCGTTCTGCTGATTAACCGAATAGGCGACGTTGGTGTCGAAATAGAAGCTCTTATCGCCCTCTTTCCACACTTCCTGGCCCAGTTTCAATTCCGCATAGGTTTCACATTCGTTACCAAGACGGTATTTACTTTGGGCACCCGTTGCCTGGAAACACTGTTGTTCGCCGCCGCTTCCCGTCCAGCCAATACCGGAACGGGCGTAACCGTGGAAATCGACAGCCATTGCCTGAGCGGACATTACGCCCGCTGCGACAGCAACCGCCAGAGGGAGTTTGCGCAGAGTAATCATCATTCTATCTCCTGAGATCATTGCTTTTCTTTAAACGCTGCCACCTTCTAAAACTGCGAATGGTTTTGCGTTTCGTTTTTTTATGGAGGCCTTAAACACCCGGCTCTTGATGCAGACGACGACATGCGCTGCCATCCTCGCGGAACAGATGACAGCGCTCTGGCGGCAGGCCGATAGCGAATGTGGCGCCCTCTTCTACCAACACCACGTCATTCTGGCGATAAACCAGGTTTTGACGGATGGCGGGGATCTGGATATGAATTTGTGTTTCATGACCAAGCTGCTCGACCACCTGGACTTCACCTTCCAGGGTGACATCAGCGATATCGCTCGGCAGCAGGTGTTCCGGCCGAATGCCTAAAGACATATTGGCGCCGACCTGCACGCCGCGACTTTCGACCGGCAGCCAGATTTGCTGGCGATTCGGCAGTTCGACCTGGACTTGTTCAATTGCGGTGGCGGTCACTTTCACCGGCAGGAAGTTCATCTTCGGCGAGCCGATAAAGCCCGCGACAAAGCGGTCCGCCGGATAGTGGTACAGCTCCAGCGGTTTACCGACCTGCGCGACGCGACCGGCGTCCAGCACCACGATTTTGTCGGCCAGGGTCATCGCCTCGATCTGATCGTGGGTGACGTAAATCATCGTGCGGCCCAGACGTTTATGCAGGCGAGAAATTTCAATGCGCATCTGCACGCGTAGCGCGGCGTCCAGGTTAGAGAGCGGTTCATCCAGCAAAAACACACGCGGCTCCGCCACCAGCGTGCGGCCAATCGCTACGCGCTGACGCTGCCCGCCGGAAAGCGCTTTTGGCTTACGTTCCAGCAGATGCGCCAGTTGCAGCACTTCCGCCACCTGGTTGACGCGTTGATTCATTACCTCTTTTTTGGCGCCCGCCAGCTTGAGGCCGAAAGACATGTTTTCTGCAACGGAGAGATGGGGATAGAGCGCATAAGACTGGAATACCATGCCCACGCCGCGCTCGGCAGGCGGAATATCATTCATACGGGTTTCCCCGATAAACAGGTCGCCACTGGTGATGGTTTCAAGCCCGGCGATCATACGCAGCAAGGTCGATTTACCACAGCCTGACGGTCCGACAAACACCACGAACTCCCCGTCATGGATATCGAGGTTAATATCTTTCGATACCACCACGTCACCCCAGGCTTTCGTTACATTTCGTAGCTGTACGCTCGCCATGCCTTTCTCCCTTCGTTACAACCTGTCATTGACAGCAACATTCATGATGGCCTGACTATGCGCGATCCCTGACTGGGGTAAATCCTCCACCCCCCGGCTTTTTTATGGGGGAGGAGGCGGGAGGATGAGGACACAGCGCCTGAGACCACGAGTGCGGGCAGAAAAGGAATTTCGTGATGCCGCCCGCAAAAATCGGCGTGTTTTTGTGTGCGCCAGCACGCATTACTCACATTTATGCAACACAGATCACACAAAGCCGGGGTGGGGCGTAGGGGCGGGGAGGATGGAAAGAGGTTGTCGTATAAAGAAACTAGAGACCGTTAAACCACCTCTGTGTACATCACCAAAAAGGATGGGAGATATGAAGATTAAAACTGGCGTAGGCATCCTCGCATTATCCGCACTTACGACGATGATGATTTCCGCCCCGGCTCTCGCCAAAATTGAAGAAGGTAAACTGGTTATCTGGATCAACGGCGACAAGGGCTATAACGGTCTGGCCGAGGTCGGTAAAAAATTTGAGCAAGACACCGGCATTAAAGTGACCGTTGAGCACCCGGATAAGCTGGAAGAGAAATTCCCGCAGGTGGCTGCCACCGGCGACGGTCCTGACATTATCTTCTGGGCGCACGACCGTTTTGGCGGCTACGCGCAGTCTGGTCTGCTGGCGGAGGTCACTCCGGATAAAGCGTTTCAGGACAAACTCTATCCGTTCACCTGGGATGCGGTACGTTATAACGGCAAGCTGATCGCCTACCCCATCGCCGTTGAAGCCCTCTCCCTGATTTATAACAAAGACCTCGTCCCGAACCCGCCGAAAACCTGGGAAGAGATCCCGGCGCTGGATAAAGAGCTAAAAGCGAAAGGGAAGTCGGCGATAATGTTCAACCTGCAAGAGCCGTATTTCACCTGGCCTTTGATCGCCGCTGACGGCGGTTACGCGTTCAAATTTGAAAACGGCAAGTATGACGTGAAAGACGTTGGCGTCGACAACGCCGGCGCGAAAGCGGGCCTGACTTTCCTGATCGATATGATCAAAAACAAAAATATGAGCGCCGATACCGATTACTCCATCGCCGAAGCGGCCTTCAATAAAGGCGAAACGGCAATGACCATCAACGGTCCGTGGGCATGGTCGAACATCGACAAGAGCAAAGTCAACTACGGTGTCACCCTGCTGCCGACCTTCAAAGGCAAACCCTCGAAACCGTTCGTCGGCGTGCTGAGCGCGGGGATTAACGCTGCCAGCCCGAATAAAGAGCTGGCGAAAGAGTTCCTCGAAAACTACCTGCTGACAGATCAGGGTCTGGAAGCGGTGAACAAAGATAAACCGCTGGGCGCCGTGGCGCTGAAATCTTTCCAGGAGCAGTTAGCGAAAGACCCCCGTATCGCCGCCACCATGGATAACGCCCAGAAAGGCGAGATCATGCCTAATATTCCGCAGATGTCCGCCTTCTGGTATGCGGTACGTACGGCTGTGATCAACGCCGCCAGCGGCCGTCAAACCGTGGATGCCGCGCTGAAAGATGCACAAAGCCGTATCACCAAGTAATGCCGCGAGCCTGTGCCGGATGGCGGCATTAATGCCTTATCCGGCCTACAACACACCGTAGGCCTGATAAGCGCAGCGCCATCAGGCACATCTCCGGCCAGGAAGTTTCAACGCTGTAGAGGAAAACCCCCATGGATGTCATTAAAAAGAAACACTGGTGGCAAAGCGACCAGCTTAAATGGTCAGTAATTGGTCTGCTGGGCCTGCTGGTGGGTTACCTTGTAGTTTTAATGTACGTACAAGGGGAGTATCTGTTCGCCATCATGACGCTGATTTTAAGCTCTGCTGGCCTGTATATTTTCGCAAATCGTAAAACCTACGCCTGGCGCTACGTTTACCCTGGCCTCGCCGGCATGGGGCTGTTTGTGCTATTCCCGCTGGTGTGCACCATCGCTATCGCCTTTACTAACTACAGCAGCACCAACCAGCTCACCTTTGAACGCGCCCAGCAAGTGCTGATGGACCGTTCTTATCAGGCAGGAAAAACCTATAACTTCGGTCTTTACCCGGCCGGCGACGAGTGGCAACTGGCCCTCACCGACGGAGAAACGGGCAAACATTATCTGTCTGGCGCATTTTCCTTCGGCGGCGAACAAAAATTACAGCTGAAAGAGACCGATGCCCTGCCGGGCGGCGAACGCGCCAATCTGCGGATAATCACCCAGAACCGTCTGGCGCTGAACCAGATAACCGCCGTCCTGCCGGATGAAAGCAAAGTGATTATGAGCTCGCTGCGTCAGTTTTCCGGTACCCGTCCGCTGTACACACTGGCTGATGACGGCCTGCTTACCAATAACCAGAGCGGCGTAAAATACCGGCCAAATAACGATAGCGGTTATTATCAGTCGATCAACGCCGACGGAAGCTGGGGTGATGAAAAACTCAGTCCTGGTTATACCGTTACTATCGGCGCGAAAAACTTTACGCGCGTCTTTACCGACGAAGGGATCCAGAAGCCTTTTTTCGCTATCTTCGTCTGGACCGTGGTCTTTTCGGTCCTCACTGTGGTGTTAACCGTGGCGGTTGGGATGGTATTGGCCTGCCTCGTACAGTGGGAAGCGCTGAAAGGTAAAGCTATCTACCGCGTCCTGCTGATTCTGCCCTACGCCGTACCGTCGTTTATTTCAATTTTGATTTTCAAAGGGTTATTCAACCAAAGCTTTGGCGAAATCAATATGATGCTGAGCGCGCTGTTTGGCATTAAACCTGCCTGGTTCAGCGACCCCAACACCGCGCGGGCAATGGTGATTATCGTGAATACCTGGCTGGGCTATCCCTACATGATGATCCTGTGCATGGGACTGCTGAAAGCGATTCCGGATGACCTGTACGAAGCCTCCGCAATGGACGGCGCCGGTCCATTTCAGAATTTCTTTAAGATCACCTTACCGCTGCTGATTAAGCCGCTAACGCCGCTGATGATCGCCAGCTTCGCCTTTAACTTTAATAACTTTGTCCTGATTCAGTTATTGACCAACGGCGGGCCAGACCGTCTCGGCACCACCACGCCTGCCGGTTATACCGATTTGCTCGTCAGCTACACCTACCGTATCGCCTTTGAAGGCGGCGGCGGTCAGGACTTCGGTCTGGCGGCGGCCATTGCCACGCTGATCTTCCTGCTGGTAGGCGCGCTGGCAATAGTGAACCTGAAAGCCACGCGTATGAAGTTTGATTAAGGGAGATAATAACAATGGCTATGGTCCAACCCAAATCTCAAAAATTACGTCTCTTCATCACGCACCTGGGGCTGCTGATTTTCATCGCGGCGATTATGTTCCCGCTGCTGATGGTCATCGCTATCTCGCTACGTGAAGGGAACTTCGCCACCGGAAGCCTGATCCCGGACAAAATCTCCTGGGAACACTGGCGGCTGGCGCTGGGTTTCAGCGTGGAACATGCGGATGGTCGGGTAACGCCGCCTCCCTTCCCGGTCCTGCTGTGGCTGTGGAACTCGGTGAAAATCGCCGGTATTACCGCCATTGGCATCGTGGCGCTCTCCACCACCTGCGCCTACGCTTTTGCACGAATGCGTTTTCCAGGTAAAGCAACACTGCTTAAAGGGATGCTGATTTTCCAGATGTTTCCGGCGGTTTTGTCTCTGGTGGCGCTGTATGCGTTATTTGACCGCCTGGGACAATACATTCCATTTATCGGTCTGAATACGCATGGCGGCGTGATCTTCGCCTATCTTGGCGGCATCGCGCTGCATGTCTGGACGATTAAAGGCTACTTCGAAACTATCGACAGCTCGCTGGAAGAGGCCGCCGCGCTGGATGGCGCAACCCCGTGGCAGGCATTTCGCCTGGTGCTGCTGCCGCTTTCCGTACCGATTCTGGCGGTGGTGTTTATTCTGTCGTTCATCGCGGCGATTACCGAAGTTCCGGTCGCCTCGTTGTTACTGCGTGATGTGGACAGCTATACGCTGGCCGTGGGTATGCAGCAATATCTCAACCCGCAAAACTATTTGTGGGGCGACTTTGCCGCCGCCGCCGTCCTTTCCGCTATTCCTATCACTCTGGTGTTCCTGTTGGCGCAACGTTGGCTGGTCAACGGCCTGACGGCAGGGGGTGTGAAAGGTTAAGTTTTATCGAAGTACCTGCCCGGCAACGGGCAATGCCACTGCCCTCAACTTATGTTATCCCCACTTATGGTCGTATTTTGGCGCTCTTCGGAGCGCTTTTTTTATGCGTTATAGACAGCGGCTAATTTATTGCCACGCCATACGTCCGTTACGGTGTGGCGACGCCTATTCTCGCCGTAGTCGGTTCGAATTACATAACCACAACGTGATAACCAACAGGAGGATCGCCGCCGAATAGAGTAATACATCCATTGGCGTTTTATGATCGACAATGATCAGGCGCACAATCGCCGTGATCCCAATGTACACGAAATAGCGCAGCGGAAAGTGAAGGCCAGACTTAAAGTACTTCACAATCAGCGCAATAAATTCGAAATAAAGAAAGTAGATCACCAGCCCTTCCACCAGTTCATATTTGCTGGCTTGCTCAGGCACGAATAATGCATCCGCCAGATGAACCGTCTCTTTACCGAGAAAAACGACCAGGATCAGACCAAGGGTAAGCAGCCCCAAATTTAGTACGTTTTGTAAAATCGTGGCGATAAACTCAAGACGTGAGCGCAATAATGGCATCATAACAGCCCCCTCTTTCTCTGCGGCGAGGTTTCTGTATAACGCACAAATGTGACGGGCATCTATATTTTTTATTTATGTTTATATTTTGTTCAATAAGATAATTTGCCGGATAGCGCCGTGAACGCCTTATCCGGCCTGAGTATTAACGGAAATTTACGTTCCTGTCACTGGTCATATCATACAGGCCAAACTTACGGCCAAGCTGTTGACCACCGTCACGCGTCAGCGGCGTCCAGCCAATTGCCGCACGACTTCGGGTTGGGCCGGACGAGAAGAGATCCAGCGGCACGGAAACATATACGCCTTTGGTAAAATCCCCTTCCCCATATTCATCCGGCGACGCATCGGTAATCGTCGCGTAACCGCCGACAACGACGCCGCTATCGAAGCGTTTGGCGATCTCCAGCGTACCGCCTTTATCGCCCGCCAGATACTGACCAACGCTGGCTTTCACCAGCACATCCTGGGCGAACGACGGCGTCCAGTATGCGGTCAAATGTCCGGTCTTCACGCTGTAATCGGTAAACTTCATCATATCCTGCGCGCTACGCCAGTCACGCTGTTTCACGTAGTTGGCATCCAGACCAAACGCCCAGTTGCTGTCTACCGGGCGATACAGGACTTCCGCCCCGGCACCGCCAAACATGGTCTCCAGATAACCGCCATAGACCTGCCCATAGAAACCATTGCCAAAATACTGGAAGTAGTTGGCCTGTAGGTTATTCACATAAACATCGTTCTGCACATACTCACGGACATGCGTACGCACCCGCGGCAGATGCGAGTCCTTCGGCGGATTGGTGTAGTTAAATTTGTCGTAGTTGTTGGCGATATTGGCAAACACGCTGCCCGTGGTGAGCAGATGATCCGTGACCCACAGATCCGCAGTTCCCATTACGCCCAGCTGATACATATAGAAGTTTTCCGGGCCGCCTACCGACTGATTCAGCACGGGATCAAGATGAAAATCAACGCGCGACTTGTCGATATACCAACCCTGTTCAGTACTCTCTGGCACGATCGGCTCCACACGTTTTTGCGCCAGCGGAGTTTCATGTCCCAGCGGTTCGCCTTCCAGATGGCGTTTCAGGCTGGCGACATCGGTTTCAGTGGTGACCTGCGGCAGATTAAGGCGGTTTTCCGTCACGCGGATCGTGCGGATCCCCTCCGGCAGATCGTTCATGACGATCCGGTTAGCGCGCACGATCCCTTCACGGGAGTCGCGGTACTTCACCTGTTCACCGGTAACGTACAGCGTATCGCCTTTAACCTGGATTTTCGGGTCCGCCAGACCGGCATTATATTTCAATAACGTTAATTGATTAGCCACTACCGAATGTTGCAGGATGGCATCCTGCGGCTGTGGTCGGTATTGCGGGCGTGAATTGTCATGATACGCGGGACGTAAATCGTTGAAATTGGTGCGCAGCGTGACGCCAAACATAAAGGTGTTGCCGCGCTCGTAGCTGAGGTTAACGTCGGCCCAATCGGTGACGCGGTAAATGGCGCCGACGTTAAACTTGCTCTTCTGTTCCAGTTTACCCGCAAAATCCTGCTGATAGTTATTGCCTTCATACTCCAGCTTCAGGCGTAGCGGTTGCCACGGGGTCTGGTATTCCACGCCGCCAAACAGCGAGGCCGGGCCGTGAAACATATCGCTACCGTCGACGGAACCTGCCTCTTTATAACTGTTATCACGCGAACAGAATTTATCACTATACGAACAGAAAGGATTAGACACATTGCCGCTGGTGCCAAGATAGCCCCAGCCGAGACCTAATGAAAAATCAAACGGCCCCCAGGCCTTACTCGCTACAATATATTCCGCATCAAACAGCCCCGTCCCGCCGATATCGCGCGCGCCAACCGCCACCTGCGGCATCCAGTAACTCTCTTCCCACAACCGCAGTTTCACATCAAACGCTTTATCTTTGTAAGTCTGGTCACCGGAGAATGATTCCACGCTGCTGTACTTTTTCGTACGGACATCGGTATAGCGCAACGTGGTTTCCAGCCACGGGAAAAGCTGAACCGAAGCCGAGTAGTAGCGGTACTGATCGTTATCGCGATAGTTCAGGCTCATCTCCCCTTCACGCGCCATACGCGCTGTCGGCGTTTGCAGCAGGCCCACGCCGCCAAAGTCAGATTGTGAAGGCCCAACAGGGGCTGGATATGTTTCGGCATGGCAGGCCGCGCTAATACCCAGCGCCAGCACGCTGAGCAGATGTGTTTTTTTCATTATTCCGGTATCCGCTGCGTCAGGGTATGAAGAATGTCGGCATTTATCGCCTCCGGCGTGCCGCGCCAAAGGGAATCGGCAAAACCGACAAAAATAATGCTGCCGGGCATTGGCTCGATATGACGCTTATTCCAGTAAGCCACCGGCGCTTTTTGACTGCGTCCATCAGGGTAAACCACCCAGGCATAGCTACGATCCGCGCCGCTGAGTAAGCGCTGACCCTCAAGATAACTGGCGACGTCCCGCCCAGGGACGAACGGCTGGCTGCCCGGCTGGCTAATCAAGCCAAAGAGCGTCACCTGCGTGGGTTGCGGCCCGACCCAGAGCGTGTAGTGACCTTGCAGCGGCGGGTTACCTCGTTCGCTCACCCGCACCACGTCAGGATCAAGATTCACTAATTGTCTGCCCGTCACCTTCACCGCCTGAATCTGTCGGCGTAGTGTGTTTATCGCCGCCGCCGCATCGCCATCTTCCTCAGCGCTGAGCGCCGCCAGTCGCCCGAGAAGTTCCTGCTGCTGTTGACGCGCCGTCACGGTCGCCTGTTCTTCGCCTATCACCGCCGCAGGCCACCAGCTCGTTGCCAGGCGCGGCTGTCCGACTAAATCGAGCAGACGCTCAGCGTCTGTCAGCGTTTTAGGCTCGCTATTACCCTGGGTAAAAACGGTAACAGTGCCGCTGGCAAAGGCGGATGACGCGACAAAGGCCAGCGCCAGCGCGCTTATCGTCCTTTTCATCATGATTTTGCCGCCTTAATCAGCGTGGTTTTCACCGGAAAGTAATTCGCGCCCAGATACTGTTCCGTCTGGCGAATTTGGCCTTCGCTATCAACCCAGTAGCGATTACGCCAGCGCGTTTGATCGGTCGTCACTTCTTCATCTAACACCCGCACGGTGGTTTCCTCACTGCCGACGTTCACTCTATCGGTCCCTCGCCATGTAAAAACGGAACGGGCGGTGGCGTAACGCACCTGGCGATGTTCGGTCCAGCCCAGGGTGCGAGTCCAGGTCGCGCCATCGATAATCTGTCCTGGTTTCGCCAGCGGGTCGGTCGCCAGATTATTCACATCGATCAGGTTGTCGCCGCCGAGCAGAGTTTTGACCAGACGGCCATGCTGCGTCACGATCGTCGCGCCATCCTGCGTCACCCATTTCTGCTGCCCGTTTTCCGAGAAAGCGAGCACCACAAACAGTTGAGGACCGCCGTTAAGCTGCATGTACTGGCTGGCATAAGGCATGTTTTGAATATCGTCATCCGTTAGCTGTACGCCTGGCGTACCGAACAAACTGTCCCACAGTGAATCGCCCAGGCCTTTGGTGGTGGCCGAACACGCCTGTAATAGCAGGCAAATCAGGATAAGTGCGAGTCGCTTCACGACGCTTCTCCAGAGGGGCAAAATAACCACACCGGAGTGTGGTTATGGTTAAACGTACCGATACTACTGGGTACTGGTGGTCGTGGTGGTCGTGGTTCCGGTATTGGAACCATCGCCGCCGCCGGTTGCCGCTAACGCGACGCCCACCGCCGAACTTACGGTGCTAACGCTGGTAGCGGAGGAGCTTCCCGCCGATACCGACGTCGCTGCCGACCCTGCCGCTTCACCCACCTGAACGGGGGCTGCCGAGACAGATGTCGCCGCAAGCGCGGTTATGGCAAAAATGCCATACAGTACTTTTTTCATCATAATTTCCCTTCATTGAATGAATGGAGATTTACCCAAAAGAATTTCGGGCGCTACCGAGTATACACAACCAAAGCAGGCGGATTATGCCCGGGAGAAATAACATCGAAGTTTTAGGATAATTAAACTTTAAAGAAGTAACGCCTACATTATTTAATTAACAAACAAATAAAATCAATAAGTTAAAATTAAACTAAAAGACATCAGCATCCGTATAATCTGAAAATAACGCAGAGTGATTTTCTGATTATTGCTTATTTTAGGATTAAGCTCAATATAAAATTGTGGGGATAAAGACGGACAAGCGGAATTATCTTATAAAAAAAGCCGATGTGAATATCGGCCTTTTTATTATCTTATTCTCTTTTTGCCGGATGGCGGCGAAACGCCTTACCCGGCCTACAGACGCTATGCATTACGTAGACCGGATAAGCGCAGTGCCATCAGGCGCGCCAGGCTTTATAACGGTTAATCAGACCGTTAGTAGAGCTATCATGGGACGAAATAGCTTTATCATCGCCCAACTCCGGCAGAATACGGTTAGCCAACTGTTTACCCAACTCAACGCCCCACTGGTCGAAAGTAAAGATGTTCAGGATGACGCCCTGCGTAAAGATTTTATGCTCATACAACGCAATCAGTGCGCCTAGGCTGAACGGCGTAATTTCGCGCAGCAGGATAGAGTTGGTCGGGCGGTTGCCTTCAAACACTTTGAATGGCACAACGTGTTCAAGCTGCGCCGGATCTTTCCCCTGATCGCGATATTCCTGCTCAACCACCTCGCGGGATTTACCAAACGCCAGCGCTTCGGTCTGCGCGAAGAAGTTAGACAGCAGCTTCTGATGATGATCGGATAGCGGGTTATGGGTGATAGCCGGGGCGATAAAATCACACGGCACCATTTTAGTACCCTGGTGAATCAATTGATAAAACGCGTGCTGACCGTTGGTGCCTGGTTCGCCCCAGATAATTGGGCCTGTCTGGTAATCCACGGCGTTGCCGTTACGGTCAACGTATTTACCGTTGGATTCCATGTTACCCTGCTGGAAGTAGGCGGCGAAACGGTGCATATACTGGTCGTACGGCAGAATGGCTTCGGTTTCCGCGCCGAAGAAATTGTTGTACCAGATGCCAATCAACGCCAGCAGAATGGGTAGGTTTTTCTCCGCCGGAGTGGTGGAGAAATGCTTGTCCATCGCGTGCGCGCCGGAAAGCAGCTCGACAAAGTTGTCGAAACCGACGGACAGAATAATGGACAGCCCGATGGCAGACCACAGCGAGTAACGACCACCGACCCAGTCCCAGAACTCGAACATATTGGCCGTGTCGATACCAAATTCGCCGACCGCTTTGGCGTTGGTGGAGAGCGCAGCAAAGTGTTTCGCCACGTGTTTTTCATCGCCTGCACTTTTCAGGAACCAGTCGCGCGCGCTGTGGGCGTTGGTCATGGTTTCCTGGGTGGTGAAAGTTTTAGAAGCGACCAGGAACAGTGTGGTTTCAGGGTTCACTTTCTTCAGCACTTCAGCGATGTGGGTGCCATCGACGTTAGAGACGAAGTGCATGTTCAGATGGTTTTTATACGGACGCAGCGCTTCGGTCACCATGAACGGGCCGAGGTCGGAACCGCCGATACCGATGTTCACCACGTCGGTGATGGCCTTACCGGTGTAGCCTTTCCACTGACCGGAGATAATCGCTTGCGAGAAAGTTTTCATCTTCTCAAGCACGGCGTTCACTTCCGGCATCACATCTTTGCCGTCCACGATGATCGGCGTATTGCTACGGTTACGCAGCGCCACGTGCAGCACGGCGCGGTCTTCGGTGCGGTTGATCTTCTCGCCGGAGAACATGGATTTAATCGCGCCGGCCAGATCGGTCTCTTTCGCCAGATCCTGTAATTTTGCCAGCGTCTCTTCGGTGATGCGGTTTTTGGAGAAATCCACCAGCATCAGATCGTCAAACGTCGCGGAAAATTTAGCGAAACGGTCGCTATCGTTCGCGAAAAGCTCAGCGATCGTAACGTCTTTCATTTCATCGTAGTGTTTCTGGAGCGCCTGCCAGGCAGAAGTCTGCGTTGGATTGATGTTTTTCATTAGCAATACTCTTCTGATTTGAGAATTGTGACTGGGATCGATTGTAACGCCAGTCACAGAAAAGTGTGATTGTTTTAGTGCCGTTGCCCCAGGCACTGTCGAATGAGGATAAAAAGTATATACCCTAAATAATTCGAGGTGCAGAAAGGCGGCAAATGGGTATCGGGGTTATAAGCGCTGTTACTGAGCCTAAACTCAGCATAAAAAATCCGCATAATCCCAACGTTGACAGTCCAGGCCACAACTTTTATTTATAAATACGTTACTTGCATTTGCGCCTGCACCGGTTTCTGTTCTGCCCTTGTGCCATGGTCGCGTTTTTCATTTCCTGACACGAGGTTGATATGACAGAGATCGTTGTTTCCAAATTTGGCGGTACCAGCGTCGCTGATTTTGACGCCATGAACCGTAGCGCGGATATCGTACTTTCCGACACCAATGTTCGTTTAGTCGTGCTTTCCGCGTCTGCCGGCATCACTAACCTGCTGGTGGCGCTGGCCGAAGGGATGGAGCCCGGCGAACGTTTCGCTACGCTCGACGCCATCCGTAAAATCCAGTTCGATATCCTTGATCGTCTGCGTCATCCGAATGTCATTCGCGAAGAGATTGAACGCCTGCTGGAAAACATCACTATTCTGGCGGAGGCGGCATCGCTGGCGACATCGGCAGCCCTGACCGATGAACTGGTCAGCCACGGCGAGCTGATGTCTACCCTGCTATTTGTTGAGATCCTGCGTGAACGCGACGTACAGGCCCACTGGTTCGACGTGCGCAAAGTGATGCGTACCAGCGATCGCTTTGGTCGTGCGGAACCGGACGTCGCAGCGCTTGCGGAACTGGCCGCGCAGCAGTTGCTCCCGCGCCTGAGCGAAACGTTGGTCATTACTCAGGGCTTTATCGGCAGTGAAAGCAAAGGCCGCACCACGACGTTAGGCCGCGGCGGCAGCGACTATACGGCAGCGTTGCTGGCTGAAGCGCTCCATGCCGCGCGGGTTGATATCTGGACAGATGTGCCCGGTATTTACACCACCGACCCGCGCGTAGTGCCCGTCGCGCAGCGAATTGATGAAATCGACTTTGAAGAAGCGGCGGAGATGGCAACCTTCGGCGCAAAAGTACTGCATCCAGCCACCTTACTCCCGGCCGTGCGTAGCGATATCCCGGTCTTCGTTGGCTCCAGTAAAGATCCGCAAGCGGGCGGTACGCTGGTGTGCAATAAAACCCAAAACCCGCCGCTGTTCCGCGCGCTGGCGCTGCGCCGCAATCAAACGCTATTGACGCTGCACAGCCTGAATATGCTGCACTCACGAGGTTTCTTGGCAGAGGTGTTCGGCATTCTGGCGCGGCATAATATTTCGGTAGATCTGATTACCACTTCGGAGGTGAGCGTCGCGCTGACGCTGGATACTACCGGCTCCACCTCCACGGGCGATACGTTACTGACCCAATCCTTATTGATGGAGCTTTCCGCGTTGTGTCGGGTCGAAGTCGAAGAAGGACTGGCGCTGGTCGCGCTGATTGGCAACAACCTGTCAAAAGCCTGCGGTGTTGGTAAAGAAGTGTTTGGCGTCCTGGAACCGTTCAACATTCGCATGATTTGTTACGGCGCCTCCAGCCACAATCTGTGCTTCCTCGTGCCGGGAGACGATGCCGAGAAAGTGGTGCAAAAGCTACATCAGAACTTATTTGAATAATCGCCCTGACACGGCAGCGGGTGAGCGCTATCAGGCAATACGCTGCCGGATGGCGACGCAAGCGCCTTATCCGGCCTGTCGCAGCTCCCGGCGTATAGCGCTTGTCGCTATACGCCATACCCGATATCGCTTACAACATACGCCGCTGGTGCTGTTTTTCCGTGTGGACCCGCTTAACGATTTTATAGATCCACTGCAGTGTCAAATTGTACTTTTTGGCCAGCTCCGCATAATTACGCCCATCGCACTCGCTGTAAATCTGATAATCCCGTTCCGAGGCTCGACCAGAGATACCTTTGGGGAAATAAATGCTTTGCCCGCCCCAGTTGCGCATCATTCTGTCAGCAATTGCCTGACCGGCATTTTCGGCTGACGCGCTATCAATATTCATGCTTTCAATAAGTACCTGCGACGCATGAAACGCCAGATCGTTAATAATCTCCGGAAGCCGAACCATTTCTTTTGATTTCTGAATCATATTTTATCTCCATATCCAGCACCATGCTCCCCGTGACGGCACCAAAAAGGGAAGCGTAAAAAACGGTGCAATAACTACCTATCAATATATTCAAGATATATATAAATATTTACTATCAAC
>OKAA01000071.1_pt1 | contig 37264 bp, 29 predicted proteins | sample 1611051 | NCBI WGS metagenome assembly OKAA01 (sample SAMN04436707, study PRJEB24849) | human gut metagenome | biome: human gut; feature: NICU; material: stool | host: Homo sapiens | place: USA: Saint Louis, MO | collected 2010-09-04
AGCTGCTTGTCTTTGAGTACAGCAGTGCAGGTGATAATCGATTTGTATACCCGGCGACGCTTAATCTGGCGCTCTGCAATTTTGATAAATCCACTATCAGCCAGGTCATCGATGACGTCTTTAATATCGCGCTTAAAGTAGCTTACCGGCTCACCCGTAACCGGATCTTGGTAGATAAACGCCGTCTCTTTCTTCTCGACCACTTCGTAAAACTCAGCGATCTGAATTGTGTCCTGCGTCAGCCATGGAAATACCCAATCGTTGGGGTTCTGGAATGATGGAATATCATCCGCATCGAGGTCGTATTTTTCTGCGAAACCCTCCCAACCATTCTGGCTCATTGAGTGGATAACTGTGCAGTGACGGGCGTCAGACTTGTCCATCAGTTTGCTGTTGCTGTCCCAGATAACATGGGAGCAGGCACTATGGATAGGCTCTCGACGGATAACCTGATTGTTGCTCGTCGGACTTTGATCTTCGTAGTCAGTGACCAGACGCCACGCACCTACGCCAGATTCAATCTGCTCACGAACAGCGACGTTGACCGCGATTTTTGCCGTATTGTGTCGCATGTCTGTGCGATACATGCCCATTAGCACATCAGCAGCGTCAGGACTTGCTCCATCCTTTGGGCGATACAGAACATCAACAGGGTTCTGACGCATCTCAGAAACGAGTTTGCGCACCACAGGACGTACCACATCGAACTGCCCGCGATATTGTAGGGTTGTGTATTGTGATAGCCAGTCATCCCACTGAGATACGCGGGAGAAGAAGAGATCATTCTTGGCCTCCCTTCTGGCTTCATCGCTGGCTGTCCAGTCCGCATCAAAGCGCGACAGGATACTCTCCAGCCTGTTTTCATTGTCGGCCATTATCGTCCTCTGCGTACTGGTCTAATCGGTGAGGGGATTTTCTTTTCTTTCGGCTTTCTGATATCACGCATCATCCTGGCGAAGCGGCGCATCATGTAGCCGTAGCGAGTAGCATCGAGCACATCATCATTGGTCTTGACTATCTTGCCGTTCTCGTCACGGTGATAGAGGCGGAACTCTTCAAAGAATGGTTCGCATGTGTTGAATACTTTGAATCTTCCTTCAAGCATCAGGTCACGAAGCTTACTAATGCCTGACTCTACTGAGTTACCGCCATCCGGGAACGTTGCGTGATCGGGAAGCATAGAGAACCCGGCATCCGCATATTGGGTTTTAAGTTGCTCACCACCGCCCTTTTCGTGTTGGTGACCGTCATGAGGCCACGCGACAGGTATTTTGTTAGCCCACGACTTAACAGCACCCCATGCCTGAACTGCGGTGTTCTCTGATTTCTTCCACACACGCGCCAGATAGAAAACATCTGCGTCTTTGTCCCACCAAAGCTGAATGTGAGCTTGCGGGTGGTTCCAGCCGAAGTCCTGAGCGTCGATAACATAGAAGTGATCGGGGCACTCAAACGGCTGGCACTTAATCGTATCTTCTGGTATCTGGAAGATTCGCCCGCTACCCATCGTAGGAATACCACGAGCACGTGCCTCTCTCTCATGCTCAGGATAGGATGCTATGATTTGCTCTTTCTGCTCGTCGGTGTAGTGCTCAGCATCATAGATGGTCATGTTGACCACTTTCTGCGACTTGCTGGGATTCTTCAGGAACTTGGTAACAACGTCAGACATCCCCATCAGCGGGGTAAACGTTAGAATTGAGAATTGCCCGTATTTGTTTGTACGGGTAAGACCTTCTCCATAAATGCTGTATGGTGGCTCTTCGTCAAACCACACGCCGTGGATTGTGTCACCCTGCCAGCGTGCACGGCCTTGCGAGTATGGCTTGAAGTAGCAGATTGAAATGCCATCTTCAACACCATCAGTCGTGTGATGCTTAACCAGAAGATGATCAACAAGGTTCGGAAAGAAAGGAGACTTCTTCCAGCTAATGATGTCCTCTTTCGGTATTGAACCGTAGCCAGGCTCATCATTCTCTTCGATACGCCCGCACAGGATTCGTTGAGTCGTTTTGGTTACAGTCTCGTTTGTTTCACCGCCAATCCAGAAGACAACTGGCTCATAGAAACGCTTACCTTTCCACTCTCCGCCATATTTACCATCAGCCGGATAGCCTTTTGTTCCCGGATAACGCCCGGTAAGGTGAAACGCGACTTCAGCAGCACCAGTAAATGACTTACCAAGCTGGTTACCAGCCATAAAACATCGCTCTGGATAGTCATACCCGGCATCGATGAACTCACGCTGTTTGCTGTATGGCGTAAATTCATATAGCAGGTGTGTGTTCCGGTAGTTCTCTTCTTCTTCGAGTAGCTCGAGCAATTCGATTTGCTCTTCGTCGCTCAGGTTATCAAGAATCGCGTCCAGTTCCACGGTTGAATAGCTCCTTGATACGAGAGCGTCGCTTATCGCGATCTCCCTTATCAGGTGTCACGTCTTCAACTTGCGACTGCTCTTTGAGGCCCAAATCGCGGGCGATGATGTTAGCGTTGAGAAGGTCAGCGGCTGCGCCGGAGAATTTCTGGTCGTAGATGATTTGCTCTGCTCGCGTAACGACCTCAGATAAGTCTTCTCTCACCCTGTATTGTCGCCATGTTTCAAGCGTTACATCGAGGAATAGAGTCAGGCCAGTGATGGTCATTGCTCGCATCTTGGCGATAGGCTCTTGTATCACTTCACCCTGATATGAGAACGCCTTCATCTCCCAAAGTGGGTTAGCTTCCACCCATTCGAAGTATTCACAACAAGCAGCCCACAGCGCCTCAGGCGATTCGAATTTAGGATTTCGCCCATGACTACTGCGGGCCTCCCAAAATCGGTTGCCCTTTGGTGCTGCCATATTCATCTCACTTAGTTGTTATTTCAGGCTGATGACTCTTTCGCGCTTTCAATCAGTGACTGCTTCAGCAATTCGAGTGTGCCAATCGCCTCACATAAACTGATTTCACCATCATAATCATGAATAACGCTTTCAAGCCGCTCGTATAGCTCTTGAGTAATTGGGAATTTCTTCTCCTTACCCAAATTTATTACGCGGCTCACATCATGCTCCGGTAGTGAACAGGTCTAACGCTTCCTTCGATTTACGCACCGCTTCGATAGTGCGGGTCGTGATATCTGAATTAGCGCCGCCTGACTGGAAGTGAATTTTGAATAGCTCAAGCTTCAGTTCGTCCGTGCCGATGAATTGAAATGCTTCTTCTGCGGCTGCGTTCTGGTTCATGACCAGCTTGTAAATCTCTAACTGGAATTTCTGTTCTTCAGTCATGGGAATAATCTCTGCCATTGTTGGCTCCGTTTATCCGTTAAAAGGGATATCAGTTAAGTTATCCCGTGTAGGGTATATCCTGAAAGGTTCTGTGTTCAGAAGTCGCGCGTGTGAAGCGCATTTACTGCGGATACAAAAAAGCCCCGCATTACGAGGCATTTTCATGAAAGTCACTTGTCAAATTTCTATGTGATGGAAATTATTTCAGGCATTGCGTCCTGATGTACTCCTGAAGCGTTCTCAGTGCTGCTTGGTCGCTGATGATTCCGTCCCGGATACCGAGAACGTTTCGTCCAGCAACTGGAGAGAGTTCGACGGTGGCATCATTGCCCATGCCGGAGGCGCTGGAGGTTTCGGCTGAGGATGACACAGGGCATTTTCCTTTGACGAGCACCCGACCACCATTATCAAGCTTGCGCCGAAGAGCATCATTTTCAGCTTTCGCATCAGCGAGTTCCTTTGTATATCTTGCATCGAGGGCAGCAACGTCACGCTGGCGCCCCTGCATGTCGTCAATCGTCTCGTTCGCCAGTTTCAATTTATGGGTGGCGGTATCGCGCTGGTCTTTGTAGGTGATGGCGTTATTTCGGTAGTGATTAGCCAGCCTACCGACAACAATTAGAGAGACGAGCAACAGGCCAACAAACATCGTTTTCCAGTTGAACATCATGACAGGAACAGCGCTCTTTCTCGCCGCCTCCGTGGAAGGAGAATATCAGGGTCTTTACCAGCTTTTTTCCATAGCAGGAAAGCATCTGCTGCTGCCTGGTAATTCTTTAAATTCAACTGGCGCAGAACGGTAGAGCCAGCAAATGCTGATTTACCTATATTGAATATAAGACTACATAGTGCATCATACTGGTTCTGATTCAGCGTGACGCGAACAAGACTACTTATCGAATCTTCAACCCACTGCAAATCCTCTTTAAGCAGTTCAGACGATTTTTCGGATGTGATTGTCATCCCTGATACGACAGGATTACCATCCACTTTTCCGGTATGTCCAACCCCAATGGTTGGTATCCCCCTGCTATCTGGATAGGCTTTTAGTCTCTCGCCCTCTTCACGTTTTAATCTGGTGATTCCGTTACTGCTGATTTGCATCATCGACTCCGGCTTTTTTAGCAGCGAAGCGTTTGATTAGCGAACCAATCGAGTCTGTGCCGATGTAGCCGATAAATACACTCGCTATGTAAGCAAGATTGCTACTCAGTCCGGCGAAGACTAAAAGGTCACGAATGAACCAGGCGATAATGGCGCACATCGTTGCGTCTATTAGTGTTTTCTTAAACGCACCGCCATTATACCGACCGCGAAGGTACGCCATTGCAAACGCAAGGATTGCCCCGATGCCCTGTTCCTTTGCCGCCATCATGGCGGTTAACAGATCATGTTTTTCTGGCATCTTTTTCATGTCTTACCTCACGACCGTGAGGATTTGTTCAATGTTATGAATTGGTTGATAAAGTACCCTCTCGCTGTTAGAACTTAACCAAAAGTTAGCACCTTCACTTTCCGACAGATATAGGCCCAGAACTTCTTTTTTGCCTTCCAGATTCAGTGCCAGAACGGTATAAACCGCCTTGCTCTGATAACGGCCATCCTCACGGTTTTTATAATGAATAGCGTCCAGCCAGACGACGGGATAAACCTTCTCCAGCGGGCGCTGTTGCCACTGTTTTAGTTCAGGGATGACTTTATCGGTACTGCACTGACGGTGGCGGTTGAAACGCTGAAGGCGTAAAGATCTTCACTCTCCCGGCCGATGTCCTGATAACTCATCTCCAGCGCAAACAGTCGAATGATATTGCGCTCGATCTCGTCGTACAGGGGGTCTGAAGCTTCTTCACCAGTTATGGCTCAAAAGTGCCGTTACGATTGCGCGGAGTTGCCAGTTCAAAACTGCCTGTTGGGGCTTTAATGGCTTTTTGCCGGAACCATTTTTACGGTTTGCCTCAACATCCTGAGCCAGATGGGAATCAAGTTCAGCAGACAGAGTAGACTCGGTTAAATACTTGATTAATGGCGTTAAGATGCCATCTTTGCCCGTTAATGCCTGGCCGGACCTGAAGGGCTTTAAGTGCTTTGTCGAAATCGAAGGGATGGGACATGTGCCATTCTTTTTTATTTTATGTTACTAAAATTATACAGAATTTTTAACGTTCCCCCTCTCCCCAGCACTTCCACCCTTTCAAGTACCTCTCCCTGAAAAAAAATGCAAAGCCTTGTAAGACGATGCAAAGCTTTACATGTCCCGTTTTTATTCCAAGACGCTTGGCAATCAGCAATACCAATTGATCGATAACATCGATCAATATATTAAAACCAAATAGTTTAAAGCTATTAAAAATACAATTATTGATCGCTTATATCGATCAAACCAATTTGTAGTGCTACACTCCAGACCTTTCTGAATCTGATAATTTTCATAATGTTGAAGTTATTCGCTAAGTACACATCGATCGGTGTTCTTAACATGCTCATTCATTGGAGAGTATTTGCTTTCTGTATGTATGGGATGCATACGCATCAGGCGCTGACGAACTTTTCCGATTTTGTTATCGCTGTATCGTTCAGCTTCTATGCTAATGCGCGCTTCACCTTTAATGCCAGCACTACTGCAATTCGCTACATGATGTATATGGGATTCATGGGAGCACTGAGCGCTGTTGTTGGATGGATGGCTGACCAATGTTCTTTGCCACCATTGGTTACCCTCATCACTTTCTCGGCAATTAGCCTGGTATGCGGCTTTATCTATTCCAGATTCATTATCTTCAGGGATAAAAATGAAAATCTCTCTTGTCGTCCTAGTTTTTAACGAAGAAGACACGATACCGATTTTCTATAGAACGGTACATGAGTTTAATGAACTTGAAAAATATAAAGTTGAGATTATTTTTATTAATGACGGAAGTAAAGATGTGACAGAGTCAATAATTAAAATAATAGCCGTATCTGATCCACTCGTCATTCCGTTTTCGTTTACACGAAACTTCGGGAATGATGCAAGATGCACAACCATTTTATTAATCTTTTTTTTAAATTGAGGTAATTTAAGTTGGAACACTTAAAATACAGACCTGATATAGATGGATTACGCGCAATAGCGGTTTTATCTGTGGTAATATTCCATTATTTCCCATCATTATTGCCGGGTGGGTTTGTTGGAGTAGATATATTCTTTGTGATATCTGGATACCTTATAACATCAATAATATTAAAATCTGCATCAAACAAATCATTTTCATACCTTGATTTCTATAAAAGGAGAGTGCTTAGAATATTTCCAGCATTATCCATAGTTCTTGTATCATGTCTTATTGTTGGTTGGGTTTATTTATTCCAGGATGATTACAAATTACTTGGTAAGCATGTTTTTAGCGGCTCATTCTTTATATCAAACTTTACTCTTTGGAGTGAGTCTGGCTATTTTGATTCAAAGTCATACCTTAAACCTTTACTACATTTGTGGTCACTGGGAATTGAAGAGCAATTTTATATAATATGGCCAGTAGTTATATTGCTATGCTTTAGAAGCAAAAACCATAACAGAAACATAGTATTATCATGCGCAACTATATTTATAATTAGCTATGCGATTAGCATTTTTACAATGGCATCTGATGGCGGAGCTAATTACTACTCTCCCGCATCAAGATTTTGGGAGTTAATGGCTGGAGCGATTATATCCACATTGAGATTTATAGGAATAAACACTTCGTTATCAAAATTAATGTCCCTGTTAGGAATTATACTAATCGCATTATCAATAACCATGATAGATGAAAAGATGTCATTTCCTGGATATATAGCAATAATCCCAGTACTTGGCGCCTCTCTTATAATAGCATCTAATGGTAATGATTTAGTTGTGTCGAAATTGCTTAGTGTTAGGCCTGTTGTTTTCTTTGGTCTTATTAGCTATCCTCTTTATTTGTGGCATTGGCCTATTTATTCATTCTATCGTTCAATATTTGCTGGTTCACCAGACTACCATGAATTAATTCTTCTTTTATTATCATCGTTCTTTTTTGCGATATTAACTTATTATTTAATTGAAAAACCACTGAGAAATGCCAGAAATAAATATATCACAGCAATATTATTAGCATTATCAGTATTTGGGACAGGTTTAATTGGCGCATTTATTTTTCATATAAATGGAGTTAAAGACAGGGAAATCAATAAATCAGCAGGTGAATATGCTTCTGTTACTGACGTGTACAATTATTATAAATATGGAGAACTACTCCGTGGAGGGATATGCCACTCAGTACAACTTACTGCTGCCATATCCAATGGATGTATAAAAAATGGCAAGCATAATATATTTATCATTGGTGATTCTTATGCGGCGGCTCTTTTCAATGGACTTTCTCATTATATAGATAATAAAGGTTCTGATTATATAATAAGCCAAATGACAGATGGTAACGCTCCTCCTCTATTTGTTGACGGTAAAGATGATTTACAGAGAAGTGTCATCACTCTAAACAATAATAGAATTAATGAAATTAAACGTGTTCAGCCTGAGGTGGTTCTGCTGACATGGTCAGTTCGAGGAACAAATGGAGTACATGATAAAAAGTTAGCAATTGATGCGTTATCATTAACCATTAAAAAAATTAAAGAGGCATCCCCTGACTCAAGGATTATTTTCATTGGACCAGTCCCGGAATGGAATGCAAATTTAGTTAAAATAATATCTAACTACCTGAGTGAGTTTAAAAAAAACCCACCATTGTATATGACATATGGATTAAATAGTGAAATAAGCGAGTGGGACTCTTACTTTAGTAACAATGTTCCAAAAATGGGAATTGAATATATATCAGCATACAAAGCATTATGTAACGAAAGTGGATGTCTTACAAGAGTTGGTAATGGTCCTGATTTTATCACTGCCGTTGATTGGGGACATTTAACAAAGCCTGGTTCTGATTTCCTTTTTAATAAAATCGGAAATAAAATAATCAAATAGATAGGCTGTTACTATTACATATAAATCCAATATAGAACCTGCCAGTCATACTGTGTAACTGCCACTATATTAACGGTGATCGCTCAGGCGGTCACCGAACTCGATAATAAAGCGACTCATTGCCAGCGACCAGTCCTGGATCGGCATACTCCATTTTTTGACGCCCCTTTGACCAACTCTTTTACTGCGGCGGTGATCTTAAGTATCAGCATGGGCGACACATCAGCGTTGTACATCTCTTTGAAGGTGGCGATGATTTCGCGGGTAGTCATGTCATGCCTTTGGCATAAAGGGATAAATCTGACTGTCCATCTCGTAATACGCGTCTGATGCTCCTTAATCAGCTGCAGTTCAAAGGTATTTTCACGGTCACGCAGCATGTTCAGCACTATCTCGCCGCCATCATACAGCACCGTTTTTAATGAGTAGCCATTGTGGGAGTTTGAGCTCGTTTTAGGAGCATTTTTCTCATGCCCGAGATGGTCAGCCAGCTCAGCATTGAGCGCCGTTTCGACGGTTAATGTCGTCAGCATATGGGAAAACTGACTGAGGTCGGCTTCAGTTTTAAGACCTTTAGCCAGTTCAGCCGCAAGAGCTGTGAGTTTCTTTTCGTCCATAATTGCCTTTCTCCTTTGCTGGAGTGAATATATAATAATCAGACAATTACATAATTTTTAATTACAATCTCCCAATACTTATATTTTACCCCCATATTCATTACACGTTCAAAGTGTTGTTAACGTTAATCTAACTAATTATCCATTAGGTATTTCCCCTAAAGACCTTAACGAAGCCGAATTATTTTTGCATGTGACACAAAACATGAGTAATCTTTTATAAATTTATCTGACACGATATTAGGACTAACGACATCTCAACTACCATACAATCTTTATAGTTAACTATTAAGGATGCGGGGTCTGACAGATTACCAGATGGTGTTTGTTTTATGTCAATGAGTCTCAAACCATTAATAATGCAACCACTTTCTACAAACAATTAGTTAGTGTTAAAGTTTTAGTATCGATTACAGAAATATATGTGAATGCCTTCCCATATGTGTACCATAGATCACCAGACCCTGCGCAATCTTGCATAAGAATGTTCGATACATAACTTCCCCAGCCATCCATACCAAGACCAACACTCTATGAACCAATGGCAACGAGACCATCGACTAAATGATTTGTTGGTAGTTGGTAGTTGGTGTACCGGATATTCTGATAGCGAATAGTCGCCTGGTCTATCTTTTTCATTTCCGATATCTGCCCAAAGGTTGAAGCAGTCCCACAAAGAGTATATGGAAAGTAACTTTCTGAATTGAAGTTTATAACATCTGGATGAGGTCCCCCTCTACTGTTCCTTGCCACGTCTTAACGCCAAACCCGCCAGATCTATATGAGGTAAACACAACATCACCGGACATGCCATACGTTCAGCAAAAAGTCGTCATCGGCCGGTTATGACCGATGACATCCCGATGTGGTCTAGAAGCGATACTGCAACCCCGCGGTAACCGTATAGTTATTATTAGCTATACCTGCGGCATCGCCACCAAAATACGCCGTATCACCGCTGGTTTTATCTATGATTTGCGTACCGCCCTTACCTTCTTCATATTTACTGTAAGCAAACTCAGCAAAGATTTTTGCATTACTGGTAATATAATATCCGGCGTCAATAGAAGCGCCATAATATCGTGAATTTTCCGTTTTTTCACGGAAGGTAAGTTTGCGCATGTAGTGTTCGTCATTATCATGCGCATTTACCCAGTCGCTGTATTTAAACAGTACATTACACTCAAAGTCATTAATACGATAATCACCCGCCAGCCCGATATAGGGCATTTCGAAACGCTGGCTATAACCTATGCCGCGCACGCCATGAGGAAAATTACCAATATATCGACCATTATCATAAATATAAGACCCGCCTCTTGCCGTCCAGCTAAAACGGGTTTCCTGATAGCCCGCTGTTACGCCCGCCTTGTAGTTATCGCCCTGCAATAACCAACCTTTCACGTTCAAATCGTATTCATTAGCATAGTTGGCGCTGGTGTCCGGATGAATTGAACGATCGGTCCAGCCTGGCTGCTCACTGCTCATCCAGTCATGGTCAACCATATGACCCGATCCCGACGCCAAAGACGTCCAGCCGCGGGCGTCCAGCGTCATGAACGAATAGGGTTCCCATGATAAATCCCCCTGCAACGTGGCGACATTTTTTATTTTCCAGTCCAGTTGACTCAGCTTCCGTCCGGTGTCGGTATCATAAACCAGCTCCCTGGATTTACCATTTAACACACCCACGGAAAGGGATGTCGTGACGCTATCAGGAGAGACGTCCGGAATAAATAAGGTAGACTCCGCATAAACCGACTCAGAAAATACGGCGATCATCATTACTGCAATAGCATGTTTTTTCATTTCTCTTGTCCTCATATTCAGATGTAATCTGGAGAGGTGATGAAGTTTTCATCTTGTCAAATCGTCGGACAAGAGTACATTTATTACGCCAGAGAACTTGACGCATTTTTACCTTATATTGAAGTTAAGAAATAGAATTTGATGCTCAGGTGAATAATAAGCAATCTATAATCATGATGGAATGATTTACCATTACGGTGATGTGACGTTATCTGGCTAACGACATCGTTGCTGTTGTTGTCAGCCAGATTGAAAGTAACTGTAATATCAGAATTTATAATGCTCTTTACTTAGACCATATTTTTTCATGCGCAGATAAAGTTTTTTACGGGGAATTTGCAGGTACTCCGCCACTTCATTAATTCGTCCCTGATGAATATTTAATGCTTCGGTAATAATTTGTCGCTCATACTCTTCAACGCGCCGGTCAAGCGGGGTCGGCTCCTGCAGAAGCAACTGCGGGTTGACCGTTTCCGCCAGCGGCAGCACGCCAACAGCAAAAAGCTCTGCCGCATTAGCCAGTTCGCGCACATTGCTTGGCCAGGCGCGTCGCATTATTCCTTTCAGTAATTCCCCCGCTATTTCCGGCACTGGATGATTGAGTCGCAGGCAGGCTTTTCGAAGATAATGGCGAAATAACGGCTCGATATCATCTGGTCGCTGAGAAAGAGACTGGCAGGCGATTTGGGTCATGGCGAAACAGTAGTAAAGCTCGGCCGCAATCTGGTTAGCTGCCGCCTGCTCCACCAGCGAAGCGCTGCCAACGCCCACCAAACGAAAAGGCCGATGCTCCAGGCTTTGTAAACGCGCCAGATGGTGCTGCTGTTCGCGTGTCAGATATTCGGGATGACTCAACACCAGCGTACCTCCTTGCGCCTGGTCGATGAATGTCTCCAACTGCCCGGCATTCTCCGGCGTGAGTTCATAGCGTACAAACGGCCCTTTCGCGTTACGCCCCAGTTGATGGAGATAACGGGCGCCAGTCATACGTCCAGTGCCATGCTCACCGTAAAACCATACGGCAATGTCCGTTTCCGCCAGTTGTTGTAACCGTTGTCGAAACTGATTCATCCACTCGCTGCGCCCAATCAGTTCAACCTGTAACGTCTGCTGGCAATATTGCCGCCGTGCAATGACCGACCGGCGCTGGCGTAGCGCGTCTTCAATTAATATCAACAGCTTGCCCGGATCGACGGGTTTTTGCAGAAAATCCCAGGCGCCCTTTTTCACCGCATCAACCGCCATCGGTACATCGCCATGTCCGGTAATCAATAAGATTGGCAGTTGATCGTCATCCTGATGAAACAGCGTCATAAGATCGATACCGGAACACCCCGGCATACACACATCGCTCAAAACGATCCCCTCCCAATCCGCTTTTACCCACTCTTTGGCCTCGAAAGGATGGGTAAAGCCACGCACGCGGTAGCCTGCCTGCTCAAGCATTTGGGTATAGGCGTCAAGTACATCAACGTCATCATCAATCAGCAAAATAGAACATTCATCATTCAACATCATCGACATCCGTTACCGAGAATTGCAGCACCACGCAAGCGTTACGCGTCAGCGTCGACGCCAGACGCAGGTCGCCCTTCATTTGCGCCATCAGCGACACGCTAATCGACAGCCCAATACCCAACCCGACAGCTTTACTGGTGGTAAACGGCTTGAGTAAAGAGGGCAACAGCGCCACAGGCCAGCCAGGGCCGTTATCTGCAATATAAACCTCCAGCGCCTCTCCCTGCGTCTGCCACGTCACCGCGATCGCCGCATCATGCGAACAGGCGTCAAGCGCATTTGCCAGCACATTCACCAGAACCTGCTGAATACGCACTTCATCGCCGCTAACCCATACGGTGTCGGTTGGCAGTGAAAGCGCTCCCTGCCGGGATTGGTGGCGCATGGCTAATAACTCCCATGCCGCCACGAAGGTTTGGCGCAGATCAACGGGATACAATGGCGTTTCCAGCTCCGCCCGGCGGGTAAACTGCCGCAGCGAACGGATAATGGCGTCAATCCGGTTAATGAGCCCTTCCGCTTTGGTGAGCGTATTTCTCGCCTGTCCGCTCTGACCTTGTTCAATCGCGCGTCCCGCCGTAAATAAATACATTGAAAGCGCATTCAGCGGCTGGTTAATTTCATGCGCCAGCGTGGTCATGGTCTGGCCGACTACCGCCAGTTTCGCCGTCTGAATCAACTCATCCTGCATGGCGCGCAGGTCGGCTTCTATCTCTTTGCGCTCGGCGACCTCTTGTTCAAGCTGTCTGCGTTGCATATTGAGCTGGCCCAGCGTATGGCGTAGCAAACGGGCTATCCGTCCTAGCTCATCGCGCCCGTAAACCGGGATAGTCGAATCGGTTCTCCCCAGCCCTATCTGTACCACAGCCTGATTAAGCGCGGTAAAACGCTTTACCAGCCGGGAACGGATAAAATAGTGGTTGAGTCCCCAGGCCAGCAGCAACGCCAGGAGCGTCGCCACTAAAATAAGCCCGCCGCTAACGCGAACAATCTGTTCCAGGCGTTGATTGAACGTCTGCATTTGCTGGTGACTACTACCTAACTGCGCCTCAAGCAGCGTGCGAAAGCGCCCTAGCGTAGCCTCTCTGGCGCGGCTGGCGTCCAGTAAGGCTTTTTGCGCCGCAACATAATCGCGCATGGTATCGGGCATCTTATTTTTTACCATCCCGATTTCCAATAGTTCGTCGATGGTTTGCCGCAGCGTGATTGTACTGGGCCAGTCATCGAGCGCACGAATATTCTCATCCGCCGTTTTTTTTAGGTTTTCCAGATAGCGAATATGGGTCTCCACCAGCATCCCGTCATTATTGCCGGACTTGAGTTCATTCAATCTGTCGCGCAGGTCGTCAACAATCTGATTTTCAATTCGCGCCAGGGTATATACCTGCTGCTGCTCGTTCTGCACCTCGCGCGAACGTTGCAAATACTGCGCTGCATCACCCTGATTCGCCTCAATTTGATCGAGCAGCGTCCCCTGCTGCCAGGTAAAATCCTGTACCAGCGAATTTAGCTCCGTGGTGAAATCATCATGGAGCCAGTCAATGCGAGCGGAAAGCTCGCTAACTTTCTCCCGCACCAAAAACATGTTGTAGAGGGCGTTGTCCAGCTCCGCCAGCAAGGTCCGGCTATCCTGTAAAATGACGGCCAGTTGCCGGCGCTCAGCAAGCTGAAGCCCCTGACTGAGACGCTCAATCTTATCCAGATGCTGAATAATCTGCGTACGTAACTGCAAACGTACCGTCGTGTTCGGCGCCAGCAAAAATTCATTGAGTTGATCCACGGCCAGATTCAGGTTCCCCTCAATTAAAAAAGCGGAGTGGATGCGAGGAAAATATTCATCAAGCGAATAGCGAACCTGCGAACTTTGCTCATGCCAGGAATAAAGGCTGACCATACTGACAATCAGCGTCAGTAATGCGCCCGTTAAAAATGCACCCCGTAAACTGTTGCTGATACTGAGCTGACGAAGCCGTTGCAATAATCTCCCCTTCATTTCAGCTCTTCCAGTTTGTGAATCGCCAGCCGCTGATTGTTCAGAAACCAGATCTGCCACTCCATCATTTTTTGTTCGGCAAAGCTTTTATTATCAAACTGCGCCAGCCAGGTTTCATCTTCGCTGCTTGCCGCATCCACCGGGACGCTGGTCAATAAGGCTCTGATTTCAGGTAAGGGGCGTTTAAGCCGCGTTTCTGCGCTGTGCAACGCTCGCCATGCATCTTTAAGCTGCGCAAGACGAAAACTGATCGCGGTATCAAACATGCGTTGTACCAGTTGCTGACGCTTCAGGATCAGACGATAGTTCAACGGCGGCTGGGCCATCAAACGCTGTTGTTGCGCGGCGCGAGGATTATCGGCGCTAAGCGGTGCGACGGGATACTTACCGGTATTCGCGTCAGCCAGTATCCTTTGCCCTTTCGGACTTAATAAGTAATGAATAAAAGCACGCGCTTCGTCTGCATGACGGCTGTTTTTCAACACTGCGACGTAAGTGGGCGACACCGCAGAATACGGAAAATAGGTAAAAGCAAGATTAGGATCGTTGAGTAGCAAATTAGCATAATTATCAATGACCGGCCCGGCAACGCCAAGCCCGCTTTTAATTTTATCCGCTACGCCGAAACTGCGAGAGGAAATCGTGACCAGATTACCCGAGATTGCCAGCAGCGTCGCCCACCCTGCCGTCCAGCCTTTTTGCTGCAACAGCGACTCTACCATCAAATGATTCGTGTCTGAGCGTGACGGACTGCTCATTAATAGAGCGCCCTGGTAACTGGGCAGGCCCATATCCTGCCAGTCGGCAGGCGGCGGAAGATGGCGCGCAGCGAGCGCTGAACGGTTGATCAATAGCCCAAATCCGGATACCGCTACCGCCACTGAAGTTGAGCGGATAGAACGCGGCACCAGCTTCTGGCTGGCGGCAGGCGCGCTATCTAATAGCGCCAGCTTTTGGTGCTCCTGAAGGTGTTGCAACAGCATGGGGGATGACGTCAGGATCAGATCGACATTTTCCGCATTCGCCGTATCAAGTAATTGCTCTAAAGAACCGCTGGTACGGTTGAGCGTACGAATCATGACGGAACCCGGCTCCGTCTGCCAGCGCTGGATAATCCAGGCGGTCGCGCTGGGTGAAAAGGTCGTTGCCATCACCAGCTCGCGGCTGTACGCCTGGCAAGAACCGAACATCGCCGCCAGCCATAGCGTAAAAGCGCCCACTCTGGCGAAACGACTACAGCATGAGAAAAGTCGATTTGTGATCCCGTTCATAAATATCGATATCACATAAAGAAAATATTGAGACAAAACTTACCCTTTTATTTCTGTTGGCATCCAGAACAACGTTATTTGAATAATAACGGGTCCGTCGCCCGAAAACATCAATAAAGCGTATCAGATCACTGGCAGCAAATTTGTTAATATCCGCACATGCTAACGATAAAACGGCCATGCCAATAATTAAAGTTTCACCACACCCTTCAGGATGGGTCAAAAATAACCTTTAAATTCACCCAATTGAGTCAATTTTAACACATTTCTTCGACTTGAATTTTATTGTCACTCCTTTCACTCTACCGACAAAACCTCCTGATGTTCATCTCACTATAAAATACAGGTGACTCCATGTTAACAATATTAAAAACAGGGCAATCGGCGCATAAAGTCCCACCGGAAAAAGTCCAGGCTACGTATGGTCGATATCGTATACAGGCATTGTTAAGCGTATTTCTGGGATATCTCGCTTACTATATAGTCAGAAACAACTTCACATTATCGACGCCTTATTTAAAAGAGCAATTGGATCTCAGCGCTACGCAAATCGGCCTGCTGAGTAGCTGTATGCTTATTGCTTACGGAATCAGTAAAGGCGTAATGAGCAGTCTGGCGGATAAAGCCAGCCCAAAAGTCTTCATGGCGTGCGGTCTGGTACTCTGCGCGATTGTTAACGTTGGGCTGGGATTCAGTAGCGCATTCTGGATATTTGCCGCTCTGGTGGTCTTCAATGGCCTTTTTCAGGGCATGGGCGTCGGCCCCTCGTTTATTACCATTGCAAACTGGTTCCCTCGTCGGGAACGCGGACGCGTAGGCGCCTTCTGGAATATCTCGCATAACGTTGGCGGCGGGATCGTCGCGCCTATCGTCGGTGCGGCTTTTGCGATATTGGGCAGCGAACACTGGCAAAGCGCCAGTTATATCGTTCCGGCCTGCGTCGCCGTCATTTTTGCCTTAATTGTTCTGGTCTTGGGAAAAGGTTCGCCGCGCGAAGAAGGTCTTCCCTCCCTGGAACAGATGATGCCGGAAGAAAAAGTCGTACTGAAAACGAAGAATACGGCAAAAGCGCCGGAAAATATGAGCGCATGGCAAATCTTCTGTACTTATGTGCTGCGCAATAAAAATGCCTGGTATATTTCGCTGGTGGATGTCTTCGTCTATATGGTGCGGTTTGGCATGATTAGCTGGTTGCCTATCTATCTGTTGACAGTAAAACACTTTTCAAAAGAACAGATGAGCGTCGCGTTTCTCTTTTTCGAGTGGGCGGCGATTCCTTCCACGCTACTGGCAGGCTGGCTGTCAGATAAACTGTTTAAGGGCCGCAGAATGCCGTTAGCCATGATTTGCATGGCGCTGATTTTTGTCTGTCTGATCGGATACTGGAAAAGTGAATCTTTGCTGATGGTAACGATTTTCGCCGCCATTGTAGGTTGTCTGATTTACGTCCCGCAATTCCTCGCGTCCGTACAGACAATGGAGATAGTCCCCAGTTTTGCCGTAGGTTCCGCCGTCGGATTACGTGGGTTCATGAGCTATATTTTCGGCGCCTCGTTGGGCACCAGCCTGTTTGGCGTGATGGTGGATAAACTTGGCTGGTACGGCGGATTTTATCTTCTGATGGGCGGCATCGTGTGTTGCATTCTATTCTGTTACCTCTCCCATCGCGGCGCGCTGGAACTGGAACGTCAGCGCCAGAATGCGTTACATAATCAGGACTCACTGCAGCTTGCGGACGCGCAATAAATGATTAGCCTTCCCGGGGAACAGAAGCGCCGACATTGTCGGCGCTATCTATTCACTGACATCGTGTATACCCAAGATAATTCGGGTTGCTTAAAGGCGGCAAGGGAGTGAGTCCCCTGGAGCATAGATAACGATGTGACTGGGGTGAGCGACGTCCCGTCAGGGCGAGGCCCATGGATGGGCCGAGTAATCCGTAGCCAGCACATAAGCAACTTGAAGTATGAAGGGTATGTACTGACTAACGCTTACCGTATCCCACCATAAAGCGAATAATTAACCCACATGCCGGTGCGAGAAAAAGCAATAATCCGCTAACGATGTCATCGCCATCCTGCAGCCATACATTGAGTAAATAAATCAGCGCGGCAAGGATAACCATTCCCGTAAAAGAAGAAACCGCAGAAAAAGCCCCCATCACCTGACCGATATAGCCACTCACGGCAAGTATACTTATTGCAAGAAATGTCCATAAATAGATCATCTATAATACCTCCTGTCTATGGCAAGGCTTCCATATAGCCTTACGGTCCCTCTCACTTCTCCTTTAAGATAAACCTTATCAGCAAGTCATTTCCATAACATTTATCTCACATTTTATTTTTCTAATCATTTTTCAATAACCTTCGTCTGAAATAAAATTATCACTGTAAAAACAATGCATTAAAAATAATGATTAGCTTATTTTTGCTACGGGAGAAATATTTACGCTTCTTGATAAAGAATTTCTGGGCGCGAGTAAATAACTGGTGGTACATTAGCCTGCCTGGCGTTCATGCCCTCGTGGTTTAGTACTGACTTAGTTTTACACTCCTTACGGGAACCATTGTCGTACATGATGGCCTAACTATACGTAAATCATTCAAGTTACCCTGATGAGCTTACTCAAGTAAGTGCTTCGGATAAGCGAACGCAACTTGAAGGATGATGCGTATTTCAGAGTGTACCGCTGCGGATAATGACTCTTCTGCGATACATTATTTTCGTATCTACAGAAGGTATTTTATGTTTCCTCAAAGCAAATTTTCACGCGCGTTTTTGCACCCGCGCTACTGGCTGACGTGGTTTGGCGTTGGCGTCCTCTGGTTACTGGTGCAGCTTCCCTACCCGGTTTTGCGTTTTCTGGGCACCCGCACCGGTAAATTGGCGCGCCCCTTCCTGAAGCGACGTGAGTCGATCGCCCAGAAAAATATTGAGCTCTGTTTTCCGACCCTCTCCCGGGAAGAAAGGGAAAAACTGATCGCCGAGAATTTCCACTCTCTTGGCATGGCGCTGCTTGAAACGGGCATGGCCTGGTTCTGGCCTGATAGCCGGGTTCGCAAATGGTTTGATGTGGACGGGCTGGACAACCTTACCCGTGCGCAGGCGCAAAATCGCGGCGTAATGGTCGTTGGCGTGCATTTTATGTCGCTGGAATTGGGAGGCCGGGTAATGGGTCTCTGCCAGCCGATGATGGCGACCTATCGTCCGCATAACAATCCGCTCATGGAGTGGGTACAGACGCGCGGTCGTATGCGCTCAAATAAAGCGATGATCGGCAGAAACAATCTGCGCGGCATTGTGGGCGCGCTAAAAAAAGGGGAAGCCGTTTGGTTTGCTCCCGACCAGGACTACGGTCCTAAAGGCAGCTCCTTTGCGCCATTTTTCGCGGTTGAAAACGTCGCCACCACCAACGGTACCTATGTACTGTCCAGGCTGTCTGGCGCCGCCATGTTGACCGTTACAATGGTAAGGAAATCCGATAACTCGGGTTATCGTCTGTATATTACCCCTGAAATGGAAGGTTACCCGGCAGATGAAAATCAAGCCGCTGCCTATATGAATAAAATTATTGAGAAAGAGATCATGCGCGCCCCGGAGCAATATCTCTGGATCCATCGCCGTTTCAAGACTCGCCCGCTGGGGGAAGCGTCACTCTACATCTGAAAAAGGCCGCAAGGCCTTTTATTTTGTCATTTCGCATTGCCATAATATTCATATTGTAAATTACTCATTCCTGCTTTTAGCGATAAGGCTCCTGTTTACAGGCGATTTTTACTGTGTCGGCGACGTCGCTCAATAGCGATTCATCACTGTCAGAAATTAAACTGTCGCCGATTCCCGACACTTGTAAGTTACTAAAAGTAAATAAGAAAATGCCTCTTGTTTCACCTCATTTTTAGGCGTACATTAGCGCCGTCTGGAGCGATGACGCGCAGAATTCTGAGGTGATGCAGGCGGTCGAAACACGAATAATTCTCAATTTCGTATTGTCCGGCATCAACTCTCTATAATCAGGTAAGTGTAAGTTCATTTAGGCGTACGACAGGTACGCGGAGAGATGAAACGTGAAATATTTCTTTATGGGCATTTCATTTATGGTCATCGTTTGGGCCGGTACTTTCGCCCTGATGATTTAAAAGTACAATGCAAAGAAAAACAGGAGCCATGGGGCTCCTGTTTGCTTTTCTACTCCGTGCTCGCTTCAACGGGTTTTGGATGTGACGGCAGCACGCCATCGGCGCGGAACATCGCTTTAATCCCTCTGACGGCCTGGCGAATGCGGTCGCGATTCTCTATTAATGCAAAGCGTACATGGGTGTCACCATAGTCACCAAAGCCTATCCCTGGAGAAACGCAAACCTTCGCCTCATTCAGCAGCTTCTTGGCAAACTCAAGCGACCCCATCGCCGCATATTGCTCCGGGATTTTCGCCCAGACGTACATTGAGGCTTTCGGCATTTCAACCATCCAGCCCGCCTCATGCAGCCCCTTCACCAGCACATCGCGACGACGTTTATACTGCTCGGCAATATCGCGCACGCACTGCTGATCGCCTTCCAGAGCGGCGATAGCCGCCACCTGAAGCGGGGTAAAGGTGCCATAATCGTGATAACTTTTAATGCGCGCCAGCGCGCTGACCAGGGTTTTATTGCCCACCATAAACCCAATACGCCAGCCCGCCATATTATAGCTTTTCGACAGCGTGAAAAATTCAACCGCCACGTCGCGCGCGCCGGGCACCTGCATAATGGATGGCGCTTTCCAGCCGTCGTACACGATATCGGCATACGCCAGATCGTGCACCACCAGCACATCATAACGTTTAGCCAGAGCGACCACTTTTTCAAAAAATTCCAGTTCGACGCACTGGGCCGTAGGGTTAGACGGAAAACCCAAAATCATCATTTTCGGTTTCGGATAACTTTCGCGAATAGCGCGCTCCAGCTCGTTGAAGAAATCCACCCCCTCTACCAATGGAACCGAACGCACCTGCGCCCCGGCGATAACGGCGCCATAGATATGAATCGGGTAACTGGGGTTCGGCACCAGTACCGTATCACCATGATCCAGCGTCGCCAGCATTAAATGCGCCAGTCCCTCTTTGGAACCGATGGTCACAATCGCTTCGGTTTCCGGATCGATATCGACATCATAACGTTCCTGATACCAGTGAGAAATCGCGCGGCGTAAACGCGGTATGCCGCGAGACGTGGAATAACCGTGCGTATCCGGACGCTGCGCGACGGTGCAAAGTTTTTCGACAATGTGGGGAGGGGTTGCGCCATCAGGATTACCCATACTGAAATCAATAATATCTTCGCCGCGCCGACGCGCAGCCATTTTGAGTTCAGCGGTGATGTTAAAAACATAGGGCGGAAGGCGATCGATACGCGTAAAGCGACGTTCAGGGCGGAAGTCAGCCATAATATCCTCAGATTAACGTTAGCGCCCGGACCGTCCGAGCGACGCTGCCACGATGGTGGCCCCTTTAGAAAATAGCCTGAAAATTTTCTTCCTGTCGAGAGGCTAATGAAAATATTTTTAGCGATGAAAAAGAGGAACAACCGTAAAAATTTACTTTTTTAAGCGTGTCAGTTATAGCATCAAACAAACCATATTGTTAACAACTTGATATCATTGAATTTACGTAACGTGGCGCAGCCGACGATAATTTCCTGTCAATAAACCTTACCTCAAATAATCCCCTTTTGATTTTGTGGTTTTTCCTCTTTAATTAAAGCCCTTACTAAAAATAATGGTATTCAATCATGTCATATTGCGGTGTTTTTCAGGGACATTTCCCCGAAAATGAGGATCCTTTCCGGCAAGCTGCCGCGATGAAACCGTAAATAAGGCAGCGAACCGGATACGTATAGTAAAATAAATCCCTGTTTTCGCCTGACTAACCGCCATGACATGATGACTCAACGCGCTGGTGTTTGACCTTTCGCTCAGCAAGAGTAAAGTGAAATAATTCAGACAGTTGAAGCATTCATGCACAGGAAAGGCAATGAAAAAAACAGACTTACCGGCAGACCAACAATTTTTTGCCGATCTGTTTAGCGGCCTGGTGCTGAATCCACACCGATTAGGACGCGTATGGTTTGCCAGCCAACCACCCTCCCTGCCCTCCGGCAGCTTATGTATCGACCTCCCCCGGCTGGATATCGTCTTGCGCGGAGAATACGGTAATCAACTGGAAAAAACGCAGCGTCGGTTGACGGAAGGCGAAATGTTGTTTATCCCTGCCCGTGCGGCGAACCTGGCGGTTAGCGATAAACCGGTGATGCTGCTTAGTCTGGTATTCGCGCCCTCCTGGCTGGGTTTATTGTTTTACGAAAACCGTACAGCATCGCTTTTACGTCCGACGCGCCGTATCGAATTGCCACATTTGCAACGTGGCGAAGGCGAAGCAATGCTGACCGCGCTTACCCATTTAAGCCGTTCTCCTCAGGAACAAAATATTATCCAGCCGCTGGTGCTCAGCCTCCTGCATTTGTGCCGGAACGTGGTGAATACGCCCCCCGATATCTGCCGTCCACGCACTGAATTTCTCTATCACAGTATCTGTAACTGGGTACAGGATAACTACGCCCAGCCGTTAAACAGAGAAAGCGTTGCACAGTTCTTTAATATCACCGCCAACCACCAGTCCAGGCTATTTACTCAGCATGGCACCATGAGTTTTGTGGAGTATGTTCGCTGGGTGCGAATGGCGAAAGCGCGTATTATGTTGCAGAAATACCACTTGCCGATTAACGAAGTCGCGCTGCGTTGCGGGTATCAGGATAGCGATTATTTTTGCCGTCTGTTCCGACGTCAGTTTGGCCTGACGCCAGGGGATTACAGCGCGCGGTTTCAGTAACAAACTGCTCGCCCGATGGCGGCGTAAACGCCTTATCCGGCCTACCATCACTCACGAACGTAGGCCTGATAAGCGCAGCGCCATCAGGCGGTTATCCCATGCTAAAACGTTAACTCCGCCTTCAGCAACGCCAGAATACTGTCGGCATCATTGGCGGCAAACAGCGACTGACGGAAGTTTTTATTCACCAGCTTACGGGCGAGCTGTGAAAAAACCTTCACATGATTTATCCCTTCATCCGCCCCAAGCGTCAGCATAATCACCAACTCTACGTCACCCATCTCCGACTGCCAGTCTACGGGCTGTGCGAGACGCGCAATACTGATCGACGAGTGGCGAATCCATTGCGATTTGGTATGGGGGATCGCCACGCCAAAACCGACGGCGGTGGTCACAATCTCCTCACGCTGCCAGACGTCCTCTTCCAGTTCGAACGGATGTTCGGTACGCCCGTTAACGCCAAGATTACCGCACAGAAACTGGATAACCTGTTCCTTATTACTGAGCGGCTCGCCGACAAAGATATTTTCCAGCGCCAACAGCGGTCGTACCTCTTTTTCTGGCGCGAACTGATTCAGCAGAGCTTCTATCTCCTGGGCGCTGCGACACTCGCAAGCCTGACTTGCCAGCGCCCGACACGCCTGACTATCCAGATGACGTAGCTGACTTTTTACCGCCGGAATACGTGGACTGCTCATACTTAGCTCATCCAGCCCCAGTCCCAAAAGTAGCGGTAAATAGCGGCTTTCTCCGCCCAGTTCGCCGCAAATGCCGACCCATTTGCCTCGCTCATGGGCAGTGTGGATAATCTGCCGCAACATGCGTAAAAACGATGGCGTAATCGGGTTATACAGCGGCGAGACGCGCGGATTATTGCGATCGACCGCGTACAGATATTGCGTCATATCGTTCGAACCGATGCTAAAGAAATCCACCTCATCGCAGAAATGATCGATGATGTAACAGACCGACGGCACCTCAACCATAATTCCCAACGGAATATCCTGCACGTGACGCAGCCTTTCCCCATGCAGCTCCGCAACCGCCTTTTTCAGCTCACTTTTTACCCATAAAATCTGGTCGAGACTATGCACCATCGGAATCATCAACTGCGCATGACCGAAAACAGCAGCCCGCAAAATTGCGCGAAGCTGGGTGCGAAAAAGTCCGGCAAACTCAGGGTAGATGCGTACCGCACGGTAGCCAAGAAAAGGGTTCTCTTCCTGCGGAATATTGAGATAGCGGATATGTTTATCGCCGCCAATATCCATGGTGCGGAAAATCACCGGCTTTTCGCCCGCCGCCAGCAAAACCTGTTGGTAGGCTTCAAACTGCTCCTGCTCATCCGGCGCGCTGTCGCGATCCATAAACAGCATTTCGGTACGAAACAGGCCAATGCCTTCTGCGCCGTTGGAGAACGCGCCAGGCGCCTCCAGCGCGGTGCCAATATTCGCCGCAATATCGATACGCTGGTTGTCCTGCGTACAGGCAAGCAACGCCGCATCGCGCGCCTGCCGCTGTTGTCGTTTATCCGCCAGCTTCTGCGCCACGGCATAATAGCCGCGCACCGAGGTATCCGGACTAATCGCCAGTACGCCGCACTGCGCGTCCAGCACCGCAGGCCGGGTAGCATAACGACCAATGGCCTCGGCAGAGAGCCCGCTAAGCACCGGGATCGCGGAGGCGCGCGCCAGAATCAAAGTATGTGACGTCCGCCCGGTCTTTTCGAGGATCATGCCGGACAGATACTGTAAATCGAGGCTTAAAAACTGGCTGGGCGTTAAGTCTTCCGCCACCAGAAGGGTGGGACGCGTTAGCACCAGCGCATTACGCGGCTGTTTTTCAGGCCAGGTAATGTGCAACAACTGCTCGGTGATATCGCGAATATCGCTCACCCGCTCGCGCAGATAATCGCTTGCCGAGGCCGAAAGCTGGCGACAAACCTGCTCCATATTGGCAATAATCGCCGCTCCCAGCGCCAGATGGCGTTCAACCATTAAGCGACGAATGTTCCCCACAAACTCATCATCCTGAATCAGCGACAGATGAGCGCTTAAAATAGTTTTACTCTCGCCGTCACGCTCGCGAAGCTGTTGATTAAGCTGTTCCGCCAGCGTCGCCAGGCTATTTTCAAGGCGGGTAAGATCTTCAGCGCTCGCGGGAATAGTACGGTAGCCCTCCAGATTATCGCTCTGCCACAGCGTCAGAATCCCCTCGCCCACGCCGCTTGCCAGCACATCGCCGTACAGCAAATCCGGATTCAGGCGAAGCAGCGATCGCGGCAGCGGATGCGCCGCTAGTTCGGCTGGCCCTGGCTGAACGCTATCGCTGTCGATAAAATGGTGCGCAAGCCAGGCCTCCAGCGATCGTTTAGCCTGTTCTTCATCACGCCCGCTAATATTCAGAACGCAGCTATCATTGAACAGCGTACTGGTGCCGATAAGCGCCAGCGAACTTTTCGCGTCCGCCCGCGTATTCTGACGATGATTAATAAAAGTAATATCACTTTGCCACTGGCTGCACTGTTCTTTCAGCTCCCACGCGGGACGCGCATGAATACCGTTAGGCAGCGGGCAGAGAAACTCTATCGTTAACATAACTACTCCTTTAGCGCGAAATCAGTACCTGAAATCCGTCAGGCGAGCCACAGTATCGCGCGTAAAACCGGTCATCAACGCCGACAGCAACTGCTGTGTCTGCAGAATGTCACGACAGTCGGCAATCGAGGCGGCACAATGTCCGTGGCGGGTTGCCGGACCAAGCACCACCGTCGGGATGCCCGTTCCGCTCAGATGCACCGCCCCGCCGTCCGTTCCGCCGTTGCTGAACATATCCAACTGTAGCGGTATTTCCGCTTGCGCTGCGATGCTCTCAACCCAGGCGGTTAGTTTTGGCGGCGCAATCAGCGATTTATCGCTCAGCACCAGCATCGGTCCCAGACCGATTTGCCGATGATTCGCCACGCCATAATCAAAATTTTTCGCCCAGCAGGCGGTATCCAGTACGATGGCTAAATCCGGCGCAACGGCGCGGGCCGCCGTTTGACCGCCGCGTAATCCCACCTCTTCGCTGGAACTGGCCACCAGCCAGATTTCCGCCGGTAATTCCGCATCGTGCCATTCACGCAGCAACGCTATCAGCAGATAGCAACCGAGCCGATCATCAAAGGCTTTACCCATCACCCGCTGATGCGGCAACACCTGAAACGCGCTATCAAAAGTCACACGATCGCCGGGACGAATCCCCGCCTGTATCACCTCGTCATAAGAACGCGCGCCAATATCGACCCGCAGTCCGCTCACCTCGTTGCCGCTGCGCTCACCATCAAGCAGGCCGGGAATTTTACATTCCTCCCGCGTGGTGATGCGGACCGGCTGGAGCTGACGCGCCGCCATTCGCACATTGCCCACCGGCAGCACATCAATCGCCCCCTCGCCGGAAATACTGCGCACCATAAATCCCACTTCATCCATGTGCGCGCAGATCATGACTTTCGGGCCATCCGAGGCATTAAGTCGGATCAATACCGATCCTAAGCCATCGAAGCGCACCTCTTTATGCAGGCGATCCGCTTCGTCGAGTAAGATCTGGCGAACCTCCTGTTCTGACGCGGCGATCGCATCCGCCTCGCACAGCGCTTTCAGTAGCGATAAATCCATCATGCGGCTCCTGTCAGTAATACGGTTTTCGGCATGGAATAGAGCACTTCCGCGCCTTCCGGCGTGACCAGTGCAACATCTTCGATGCGTACCCCGCCCAGCTCCGGCAGATAAATGCCCGGCTCCACGGTCAGTAGCATTCCCGGTGCGAGTACTGTGTGGTCATCAGGCGAAAAGCGGGGATCTTCATGTACCTCAATGCCGATAGAGTGGCCGGTGTTATGAGCGAAAAACTCGCCATATCCCGCCCGGTCGATAACGTCGCGCGCGGCGGCATCCACCGTCAGACAGCGCGCGCCCAGACGAATAGCCGCAATGGCGGCAAGCTGTGCCTCAAGGACAATGTGATAGACGGGAAACAGCGGATGCTCCTGCTGCGCGCCCGCGCCGGGCACCAGAAAAGTTCGGGTCATATCGGAACAATATCCCTGATACAGCGCGCCGAAATCGAGAGTTATCCATTCCCCCGCCGCCACGATTTTATCGCTGGCTTTGCCGTGCGGCAGCGCGCCACGCCAGCCGCTGGCGACAATGGTATCAAAGGAGGCTTTCTCCGCGCCGCGCTGGCGCATAAACCACTCCAGTTCAGCGGCGATTTCCCGCTCGCTCTGGCCTGGCGCGATAAAGCGGCGAATGTGTTCCGCACCCGCATCAGCAATGCGACATGCTTCACGAATACGGTCTATTTCCGCCGCCGTTTTAACCTGCCGCAGCGCGTCAATGGAGACGCTGATCATGGTGGCCTGCAGTTCCGTCTGCCAGCGACGCGCCGTCTCCCAACTGACCTGCGCGCCTTCAAAGCCAACCGTTTGCAGATTTTCCGCAGCGATAATCTGATTCGCCAACGACGCCAGCGTCTGTTGCCCGCCGAGCAGATGTGTGCAATATCCGTTCGCGCGCGCTTTCACATCGGCGTAATAACGGGCATCAACCAAAATATGCGCATGTTGGCGGCTGATCAGGACAAATCCTGAGCTGCTGGAAATGCCCAGATGCGGCTGCTTGTTCGGGCGCGAGGAGATCAGTACCGCATCTAATTGGCGCTCGGTGAGCCATTGGCGAAGCGATGTCAGTCGCGTCATGTTATCAGTCCTTATTTCACAGACTTTCAATCAGCAATTTACCCCGGCGGTACATCATATGGCGCAAGAAGATCACCATCAGCGCCGTTATCACCGCGCCCAGTAAAATACCCGCGATATAGACGCCGAGATGGCTTACCAGCGGCCACGCCCAGATTGCCGACTCCGGGAACCACTGCACCGCGCCCAGCCAGACGGCGAACGTCGACCCCACGATGGCGCCGACCATGTAAGACGGGATGGCGGTGATCGGGCTTTCCAGCGCAAATGGAATCGCCCCTTCGCTGATCCCCATAAACGCCAGGAACATCGCCGTTTTACCCTGCGGATAAAGCTGCGCGTTGAACAGACGTTTACCGGTCAGACGACGGTCGAGCAGCGTCGCCAGCCCCAGACCAATCGGCGGGATGACAATCGCGATGGAACGCGCCGTCACCGGCAACACATGGTCAGTGGTAAAACTATAGGCAACAAATCCTGCGGCTTTGTTAATGGGACCGCCGAGGTCGATGGCAGTCGCGGCGGTGATTCCCATCGCGTACATTAATGCCCCCTTTTCACCCGCCGCGGTGAGCAACGTGCGAATTCCGCCATTAATCCAGCCGCCAAAGGGCGTAATCACGTAGTACATCGCCAGCATCACAAAAATGGCGGAGAGAATCGGCAGTAAAAAGGTGGTCTTAAAGGCCAGCAGAAAGTCAGGCAACTGGATTTTTTGGTTCATCCACTTCACCAGATATCCCGCGACGATAGAAATAATCAGCGCGCCGATAAAGGTTGACGGGACTGGCGCGGTGGTCACCCAATGCAGGCTGGCCGGATCAAAATTCAGCACCTGCGTTGGCTGAGTGGACATCAAACCGCCGATAAAACCAGCCGGAAACGCCAGTTTGCCGCCGATAGAGTTCGCCACAAAGGCAGCGAACATCGGGATGGCGAAACCAAATAACACGCCGCCGAAAGATTGCGATAACCAGGCGAACTTCAACAAGGAGAGATTAAAACCAGCGAATTTTCCGCTGTTCAACGCGTCCATGATGCCGGTATCGGCGGGAATGTCCAGCCAGCTATAGGCAATCAACTGCGAGAAAGCGAGGATCACCCCGCCCATAATTAACGTCGGCACCATGCGTGAAATTCCGGACATCACATGCTGCGGTAGTTCGCCCCAGAAGCTATTACCAGAGGCCTGCTGTTTCTTGACTGCCGCTGCCGCGCCGGATGCGCCGGGTACAACAGTCGCACTGCGTTTTTTAATGGCCATATCTGTATCCCTGTCGAGAATTACGGTTGTTCGGCGGCAATCATCTCTTCAATTTCTTTGATAATGCCCGCAGCATTTTTAATGGCATCCTGAAGCGTGATCTCGTATACATCGCGTGATTCAAAACGCTCGTTATCCTCCGGCGTTACTGCTACGGAATGGATAATTAACGTCGCTTCGGCAATGTCCTGCGCCGTGAGACGGTTTTGAATACCATCAGCGCCCTGGGTTTCGATTTTGACTTCGTATCCCGCTTCTACCGCCGCCTCTTCCAGCGCCTGCGCCGCCATAAAGGTGTGAGCCAGGCCCATCGGACACGCGCAAACGGCAATCAGTTTTTTAGTCATAACGTTTTCCTCGTAATAGTTAACGAGGGAAATTATGACGGTGAGAAGCCTACGCTTGTTACCAGATGAATAATGCTTTTACTGGACAAGTAATTCTGCTAAGCAGAAATGTGACGCGTGTCGGCATGGCCAGTAACAGGCGAAAAAAAACCGCGTGAGGCACGCGGTTTGAGACTGACAAGAGAATGTTTAATTGCCTGATGACGCTGCGCTCATCAGGCCTACAGATGACACACTTTTGTAGGCCGGATAAGGCGTTTATGCCACCATCTGGCTTATAGAATATGACCTAATGTCTGGCGCAGATGCGCGCCGGAACCTAACAAGCCAGGATTATCATGGACAATCAGATAGACCGGAATACCGTGTACATAATCTTTAAAGCGGCCTTTATCTTCAAAGCCACCACGGAAGCCGGACGCTTTAAAAAATTCCAGGAAGCGCGGGACAATACCGCCAGCGATATAAACGCCGCCAAATGTCCCCATGGTTAACGCCAGATCGCCGCCAAATCGCCCCATGATGACGCAAAAGAGCGACAACGCGCGGCGACAATCGATACAGCTATCCGCCAGGGCGCGTTCGGTAATATCTTTCGGGCGCAGATTTTCCGGCAAACGGTTGTCGGACTTAACAATCGCCCGGTAAAGATTCACCAGCCCCGGGCCAGACAGCACGCGCTCGGCGGAAACGTGGCCAATTTCGGCGCGCAATATTTCCAGAATCATAGCTTCTTCTTCGCTATTAGGCGCAAAATCGACATGCCCGCCTTCGCCCGGAAGGCTAATCCAACGCTTATCCACATGCACCAGATGCGCCACGCCCAAGCCGGTTCCCGCGCCATACACCGCAATAGGTTTGCCGTCTACCGGTTCGCCGCCGCCGAACTGAATTAAATGCTCTTTTTTCAGCATCGGGATCGCCATCGACACGGCGGTGAAATCGTTGATGATTTCCAGATGGCTAAAGCCGAGATTTTTTTTCATTTCCGCAATAGAAAAAGCCCAGGTATGGTTAGTCATCGCTACCCAGTCACCGGTAATCGGGCAGGCTATGGCGATACAACCATCTTCCACGCTGACGCTATGCTCATCGAGATAAACGCGCACCACGGCCTCAAGACTGGGATAATCCAGGCCGGAATACGTTTTGGCCTGCGAGATTTCTCCACTGGCGATATCACACAGGGCAAGACGCGCATTCGTGCCGCCTACATCTCCTACTAAAGCATACTTTGTCATTCTTCTACTGCTCCGCTAAAGTCAAAATAAGTCTTTGTCACACTGTAAATTCATGGGGGCATAACAACAACGGCCATCAGGCTGACTGCCTATAAATATAGATCTTCATCACAGAATTACTTTCTTGTTTCAGCACCAATTGCAGCAATGCCGTCGGGCAGGCTGTGCAAAATAGGTATACGACCCCGTGTAAGGAAGAGATTATGTTCCACCCGCGTGCCCGAACGATGCTGCTGCTGTCGCTCCCCGCGCTGATTATTGGCGTAGCGTCAAGCCTGGTTTTAATCGCTGCGATGAAAATCGCGTCGGTTTTTCAGCAATTTCTTTGGCAACGACTGCCCACCAGCATCGGCATCGCTTATGATTCGCCGTTCTGGATAGTGGGTATGCTCACGCTAACCGGGATCGTGGTGGGTTTGATTATCCGTTACAGTCCCGGACACGCTGGCCCCGATCCGGCCATCGAACCGTTAATCAGTATGCCGGTCTCGCCATCTGCGCTGCCCGGGCTGCTTCTCGCCTTAATCATCGGCCTTGCTGGTGGGGTAAGTTTGGGGCCAGAGCATCCGATAATGACAATAAATATCGCGCTGGCGGCGGCTTTCGGCTCCCGCCTGTTTCCGCGTATCACGGCGTTAGACTGGACGATTCTGGCCTCAGCGGGCACCATCGGCGCGCTGTTCGGCACGCCCGTCGCCGCAGCGCTGATTTTTTCGCAAACGCTTAGCGGCTCTAACGATATTCCCATGTGGGATCGCCTGTTTGCGCCGTTAATGGCGGCAGCGGCGGGGTCACTCACCACCAGCCTGTTCTTTCATCCGCATTTTTCGTTACCCATCGCCCATTACACGCAGATGCGGCTGGTGGACATTGCCAGCGGAGCGATCGTCGCGGCGATCGCCATTGCCGCCGGGATGGTCGCCGTCTGGTGCCTTCCGCGTCTACATGAGTTGCTGCACCGCCTGAAAAATCCGGTCCTGATTCTCAGCATTGGCGGTTTTATACTGGGTATTCTGGGCGTCATTGGCGGGCCGCTTACCCTGTTTAAAGGACTGGACGAAATGCAACAAATGGCGTTTAGCCAGACGTTGGGCGCGGGAGATTATTTTACCTTAGCCGTCGTCAAACTCGCCGCGCTGGTCATCGCGGCGGCGAGCGGCTTTCGCGGCGGGCGCATTTTTCCGGCTGTGTTTATCGGCGCGGCGCTGGGGCTCATGCTCCATGCCCATGTTGAGGCCGTACCCGCGGCGATTACCGTCTCCTGCGCGATTCTTGGCTTAGTGCTGGTAGTGACGCGCGACGGCTGGCTCAGTCTGTTTATGGCGGCAGTCGTCGTACCGGATACCAATCTGCTGCCGCTGCTCTGCATTGTGATGCTCCCCGCCTGGCTATTGCTGGCGGGAAAACCGTTGCTGGCCGCCAACCGTCACGAACCCTAATCCGGCGCAGCGGGGACATTATCCCCCGTTGCGGGCTTCCAGCGCCCGGGTCACGGTACGCAGTAATTCCGGCAGATCGGCTTTTGGCAACATCACTTCAATAAATGACAGACGTTGTGGGCGCACCAGACGTTCGAGGACCTCCGCCAGTTGGATAGCCTGCGTCACCCGCCAGCACTCCGCCTGTTGCGCCGCGTTTAGCGCCGGTGGTATCTGCGTCCAGTTCCAGCTCGCGATGTCGTTATACCGCTGGGCCGCGCCGTGAATGGCGCGCTCTACGGTATAGCCGTCATTGTTGAGCAGCAGGATGACCGGCGCCTGCCCGTCGCGTAACATCGAGCCCATCTCCTGAATCGTGAGCTGCGCCGCGCCATCGCCAATAATCAGAATTACCCGCCGATCGGGGCAGGCGGTTTGCGCGCCAAACGCGGCGGGCAAGGAATAGCCGATAGATCCCCACAGCGGCTGAACCACAACCTCCGCGCCGTCAGGAAGCGACAGCGCGGCAGCGCCAAAGGCGGCGGTCCCCTGGTCGACAAGGACAATATCGCCGGGTTTGAGATACTGCTGTAAGGTTTGCCAGAAGCTTTCCTGGGTCAGTTCTCCCTTATCAATCCGCACTGGCTGTCCGGCGGAACGCGTCGTCGGCGGCGCAAAAGCGCATTCAAGGCACAGTTCGCGCAGCGTAGACACCGCCTGCGCCATCGGGAGGTTGAACCAGGTTTCGCCGATGCGCGACGCGTAAGGCTGAATCTCCAGCGTGCGTTCCGCCGGCAATTGTTGGGTAAATCCGGCCGTAAGGGTATCGACAAAACGGGTGCCGACGCAGATAACCCTATCGGCGTCCTCTATGGCCTGACGCACTTCTTTGCTGCTGGCGCCAGCGCTATAGGTGCCAACGAAGTTCGGGTGCTGTTCATCAAAAAGCCCCTTCCCCATCAGTAGTGTCGCATGAGCGATGGGCGTTTCCACCATCCAGCGCTGCAACAGTGGTCGTAAACCAAAACGCCCGGCAAGAAAGTCGGCCAATAGCGCAATGCGCCGACTGTTCATCAGGCACTGACGGGCGTGGTAACGAAAAGCCGTCTCCACGCCGCTTTGCGCTTCATGCTCGGGCAACGCCAGCGCCTGCGTAGGCGGGATGGCCGTTTTTTTCGCCACGTCGGCGGGCAGCATGATGTATCCTGACCTGCGTGCGGCAAGCATTTCACCCAATACGCGGTCAATCTCGAAACAGGCGTTCTGTTCATCCAATATTGCGCTGGCAACAGATATCGCCTGACTCATGCGATAAAAATGACGAAAATCTCCGTCGCCGAGGGTATGGTGCATCAATTCGCCACGCTGCTGCGCAGCGCTACAGGGCGCGCCGACGATATGCAAGACCGGGACATATTCCGCGTAACTGCCCGCGATACCGTTAATAGCGCTAAGTTCTCCCACGCCAAAGGTGGTGAGTAGCGCTCCAGCGCCCGACATGCGCGCATAACCGTCCGCGGCATAAGCGGCGTTCAGCTCATTGGCGCATCCCACCCAACGCAAGGTCGGGTGGTCAATCACATGGTCAAGAAACTGCAAGTTATAATCGCCCGGTACGCCAAAAAGATGGCCAATGCCGCATCCTGCCAGTCTGTCCAGCAAATAGTCGGCCACGGTATAGGGGTTTTGCATGACAGCTTTCCTTCTGACGTTGACATTATGTTGAGTATTAAGGAATGCCGATGGCTGTCCAGCACGGCGGGGATGAAAGCCTGGAAAACAATGTTTACAGCGGCAAACAGTAAAAGCCGGATACCGCCTGGCGAGTGTAACCGTATACACTATTTATTCACGCCACAGGGGGAAAGGTCATGATTTATCAGCCCGATGAGAATCGTTATCACACAATGGAGTATCGTCGCTGCGGGCGCAGCGGCGTCAAACTTCCCGCCATTTCGCTGGGGTTATGGCACAACTTCGGCGATGCGACACGGGTAGAAAATAGCCGGGCGCTACTGCAACGCGCGTTCGATTTGGGCATTACCCACTTTGATCTCGCCAATAATTATGGGCCGCCGCCGGGCTCCGCAGAATGCAATTTTGGCCGCATTCTGCAGGAAGATTTTTTACCGTGGCGTGATGAATTGATCATCTCCACCAAAGCGGGCTACACCATGTGGGATGGCCCTTATGGCGACTGGGGTTCACGGAAATACCTTATCGCCAGCCTCGATCAAAGCCTGAAACGTATGGGGCTGGAGTATGTCGATATCTTTTATCACCATCGTCCCGATCCCGAAACGCCGCTTAAAGAGACGATGAAAGCGTTAGATCACCTTGTGCGCCAGGGCAAAGCGTTGTACGTGGGGATCTCTAACTATCCTGCCGATCTGGCCAGACAAGCTATCGATATTCTGGAGGATCTCGGCACGCCTTGCCTGATTCATCAGCCTAAATATTCGCTTTTTGAGCGTTGGGTAGAGGACGGGCTGCTGGCGCTGTTGCAGGAAAAGGGCGTCGGTAGTATTGCCTTCTCGCCGCTGGCGGGCGGGCAGCTCACTGACCGTTATCTGAATGGCATTCCGGAAGATTCCCGCGCGGCGAGCGGAAGCCGTTTCCTTAAACCAGAACAGATTACCGCCGACAAACTGGAAAAAGTTCGCCAGTTGAATGAACTGGCTGCGCGACGGGGCCAAAAATTGTCTCAGATGGCGCTCGCCTGGGTACTGCGTAACGATAACGTTACCTCGGTACTGATTGGCGCCAGCAAACCGTCGCAAATCGAAGATGCCGTAGGAATGCTGGCCAATCGCCGTTTTTCAGCGGCGGAATGTGCAGAAATTGACGCTATTCTGGAGGGCCGGTTTTAGCAAAAAATGCTCTCCTTCATGATTTAAGAGTTAAGGCGATGAAACAAATCTTTACTGCTTTGTAATATTGCATTAACAGGCCGGCGACGGCTCGATCGTGAAGGAGAGAAAGTATGTTCAGGTCACTGATTCTGGCGGCAGCCTTGCTGGCTTTTACACCGCTTGCCGCGAATGCGGGCGAAATCACCCTGTTGCCCTCAATAAAATTACAGATTGGCGATCGCGATGATTACGGTAACTACTGGGACGGTGGTCGCTGGCGCGACCGTGATTACTGGCACAACCATTATGAATGGCGTAAAAATCGCTGGTGGCGCCATGACAACGGCTATCATCGCGGCTGGGATAAGCGTAAAGCGTATGAACGCGGTTATCGGGAAGGCTGGCGCGATCGCGACGATCATCGCGGGCGAGGCCGGGGTCACAAACATCATCACTAAGCCTTCTGCTGAATAACAGCCCGATGACGCCCACGCATCGGGCCTGCTATCTTTCTGTCTTTATGACAACCCCATCACCGTTCCAACCAGCAACCAGATATTCAGGGCGACGACCAGCACGACAATTATCCAGCCAATCTGTTTTACCCGCCGCGTGTTCACCAGCTCGCCCATTAGCGTAGCGTTACTGGTGAAAATCAGGAGCGGCACCAGCGCCAGCGCAATACCAAAACTCAGCAGCACCTGGCTCATCACCAGAATTCGGGTAGGGTCCAGCCCCATCAAAATCACAATAAATGAGGGCAGCATGGTAATGGTGCGCCGTACCCACAGCGGAATGTGAAAACGGACAAACCCTTGCATCACCACCTGCCCCGCCAGAGTCCCTACCACGGTGGAGGAAAGCCCTGCCGCTACCAGACTAAGACCAAACACCGTTGCCGCCGCATGGCTTAGTAACGGTTCCAGCGTCAGGTATGCCTGATCGAGGTCGGCGATGCCAGTGTGGCCGCTAAAATGAAACGCCGCCGCGGCGGTCGCCATCATTGCCAGATTGACAAAACCGGCAATCGTCATGGCAATAGCGACATCCCATTTCGTTGCTGAGTACCGTTGTTGCCGCGTTCCGCCGTGCAGATGCTGTGTTAATGACGAGTGCAGATAAATCACGTGCGGCATAATCGTCGCGCCAAGCACGCCGGCGGCTAAGAATACGGCTTCCGGGTTCGGTAGCGCCGGGATAACCATTCCTTTTCCGAGCTGCGCCATATCAGGCTGAGAGAAAAACAGCTCCACAATGTAAGCAGCGGCGACAAAAAGCAGTAAACCGCCGATGACTTTTTCAAGCGGTTTTTGACCGCGGCGCTGTAACATTAAAATCAGAAACGTCGCGATACCGGTCAATACCGCGCCCTGTAATAAAGAGACGCCCAGGATCAGCTTAAAACCTATTGCCGCGCCGATAAATTCAGCTAAATCGGTGGCCATCGCGATGATTTCCGCCTGTACCCAGTAAAACCAGACTACCGGGCGCGGATAATGGTCGCGAATTTGCTCCGCCAGGTTCTTGCCCGTGGCGATTCCGAGTTTTGCCGAGAGGATTTGAATCAGCATCGCCATCAGGTTCGCCCAGACCACCACCCAGAGTAGCTGGTAGCCAAAGCTGGCGCCGGCCTGAATATTGGTCGCGAAGTTACCGGGATCGATATAACCAATCGCGGCAATGAACGCAGGTCCCATTAATGCGAGCCTTAGCTTGCGCGCCGCCCGTCCGCTGCTATTCTCTACGCGATTGTCAGTCATCTTTTGCCTCAAAAACATAGCCTTTGCTATGTTTCATGCTATGTTTATTGATAATGATTATCAAGTGCATTTCAATGGGTACGAGTGATTACTTTGATAGTGTGAAACGATAGACCGATACGATGACGACCTGTATCAGAACAGTTTGGCTTAACATTACAAGATTAGCACACTGATATAACTTTTCATTTTCATATTCAGTACAGTAAAAGTGTATTACAGATCACTAATTTTGAATCTCGTCACAGGTCCTTATTATAGTGTGTGTTGGATCTCGTTTTCTTTACGGCTGTTGCATAGAATGTGCACGAAAATTAAACCTGCCTCATATTTGGAGCAAATATGGACCGCGTCCTTCATTTTGTCCTGGCGCTTGCCGTTGTTGCGGTACTCGCACTGCTGGTTAGCAGTGACCGTAAAAAAATTCGCATTCGTTATGTCATTCAGTTACTTGTTATCGAAGTGCTACTGGCCTGGTTCTTCCTGAACTCGGATGTTGGCCTTGGCTTCGTAAAAGGTTTCTCCGAGATGTTTGAAAAACTGCTCGGATTTGCCAACGAAGGAACAAACTTCGTCTTCGGCAGTATGAACGATCAAGGTTTGGCGTTCTTCTTCCTGAAAGTATTGTGCCCGATCGTCTTTATTTCCGCGTTGATCGGTATTCTCCAGCATATCCGTGTTCTGCCAGTGGTCATCCGCGCTATTGGTTTCCTGCTGTCCAAAGTAAACGGTATGGGCAAACTGGAATCTTTTAACGCCGTCAGCTCGCTGATCCTCGGCCAGTCTGAGAACTTTATCGCTTATAAAGATATCCTCGGCAAAATGTCCCGTAACCGCATGTACACCATGGCTGCAACGGCGATGTCGACCGTTTCCATGTCTATTGTGGGCGCGTATATGACCATGCTGGACCCTAAATATGTGGTCGCAGCGCTGGTTCTGAATATGTTCAGCACCTTTATCGTACTGTCGCTGATCAACCCCTATACCGTTGATGCCAGCGAAGAAAATATTCAGATGTCGAACCTGCATGAAGGCCAAAGTTTCTTCGAAATGCTGGGCGAGTACATTCTGGCAGGTTTTAAAGTGGCGATTATCGTCGCGGCGATGCTGATCGGCTTCATCGCGCTGATCGCGGCGCTGAACGCGCTGTTCGCAACGGTTACCGGTTGGTTCGGCTACAGCATCTCCTTCCAGGGCATTCTGGGTTACATCTTCTACCCGGTCGCATGGGTAATGGGCGTACCGTCCAGTGAAGCGCTGCAGGTGGGCAGTATCATGGCGACCAAACTGGTTTCTAACGAATTCG
>OKAA01000085.1_pt1 | contig 33994 bp, 27 predicted proteins | sample 1611051 | NCBI WGS metagenome assembly OKAA01 (sample SAMN04436707, study PRJEB24849) | human gut metagenome | biome: human gut; feature: NICU; material: stool | host: Homo sapiens | place: USA: Saint Louis, MO | collected 2010-09-04
GAGATCGGTCTCGGCATTCCTGCTGAACCGCTCTTCCGATCTCGGCTTGTGACAGAAATCTTATCGGGCAGGACGCCTATAGCCAGATAAAAGCGCTGTTACTTGAACTGTGGTCGTATCCTGAAAGCTCACGATTTGAGATCAATGCACAGAACTTCATACAGCAGAGAACCGGGCTTTCACGCAGCCGTATCATGCAGGTACTTTCAGAACTAAAAGCGGGGGACTATATAAAAATACTGCATGGAAGACTGTTAGAGCTTCGAAACCTGCCGGTTTCATTTTAAACGGACAAGCGTCGTATATTATTAAAAATAAAGCAATATAGAGTTAAATAAATCCTCCAGGAAATAATAACTATTATCAAAAAAGAGATCTTGCTCTATAAATCCAGTCATCAACCATACTTCTTTAGTGGTATTTTATTAAACTTTGTTACCGGGTCCGAAACTGGACTGCCGTTCAATATTGCATCAGAATTTTTATTGAGTTCATAGTTGATATACGTAGAATAGCCGCCTGCTTATCTACAGAACAGAAAGAAGCGCATACAGAGTAAAATATAATATTTTATTTTATATGGCTATCTTTATTTTTCAGCGAATAGAATCAGGCAACAATTAATATGTTTAATAAGAAAATTATCATCCTGGCAATGTTAACTGCCGTAGCATCCACACCGGTATTTGCCCAGAACACGATTACGTTCAATGGCAAAATTTACGATCAGGCGTGTACGGTTCAGGTGAATGGCTCCACGGATACCACCATTGATTTGGGTAATTACAGCAAAGAACGCATCGCGGAAAAAGGCGCCACAACCGATTACGTGCCGTTTACCGTAAGCCTGGTTAGCTGCCCGGAAGCAGGGACTGGCGTACCAACCCAAGCCATGTTCCGCTTCCACGGCGCAACAGATGATTCTAACCCAACGTACTTCAAAAACGCGGACGAAGGATCGGAAACGGGCGCCGCGGGTGTCGGTATTTCTATTCAGAACGCTTCACATAGCGATGTGACAGATAACACGGATGATGCCGCAGTAAACCTGCCAACCGACGGCTCGACAGCAGACTTTACCTATTACGCCGCCATGGCAAACGATGGTTCCGCAACCGTAACCGGTGGAGATGTTAGCACTCAGGTTACGTATACCGTTTCGTATCAGTAAGGCATTCTCATCCTGATGTGGACAGGCAGGATGCCAGTCCATAGCGTAAAACATCTTTACAGAGTAAAAAATGAAACACATAAAGAAATCCGTGTTGGCCGTATTACTGACAAGCCATGTTGCCCATGCCAGCATTGTTGTTGGCGGAACCCGACTGGTTTTCGACGGCAATAATGATGAGTCGTCAATCAATGTAGAGAATAAAGACAGCAAAGCGAATCTTGTTCAGTCATGGTTATCGGTTGCCGATCCCCAGGTCACAAATAAGCAGGCGTTTATTATCACCCCGCCTCTTTTTCGCCTTGATGCCGGGCAAAAGAACAGCATTCGGGTTATTCGCTCTGGCGCCCCTCTACCTGCAGATCGGGAGTCTATGTACTGGCTCAATATTAAGGGTATTCCTTCTATTGATGATAATGCCTCCGCGAACCGCGTGGAAATCTTCATTAATACCCAAATAAAGCTTATTTATCGACCGCCAGCATTAACAAAATCAACGCCTGATAGCCAGAGCCAACAATTAAAATGGCAGACGGCAGGTGATGTTATTACCGTAAATAACCCCACTCCCTATTATATGAACTTTGCCAGTGTGACGCTTAACAGCCATGAAGTGAAATCAGCGACCTTCGTTCCGCCAAAATCATCAGCGTCATTTAAATTGGGTTCTACTGCCGCCCCTCATGGCACGGTAACGTGGCGATTAATCAGCGATTATGGGATGAGTTTAGAGCCGCATTCCGGTTCATTCTAGCCATTAACGACTTCACTTTACTTTTACCCTTTCAGGACTTTTACTGTGCAATTCTCCAGAGTAGAGCCCCGTTCTCAATTAGCGTTATCGTTTCTCTTTATATGCTGTTCCATAAAACCAGCGTTAGCGCATGATCATTTTAATCCATTATCGTTGGAAAATGATGAACCGGGCGTGGAGAATGTCGATCTATCGGTTTTCGAAAAGGGGGGGCAGGCAGAAGGCACCTATAATGTTGATATTTATATTAATAACACCAGTGTTGAAACAAAAAATATTGCCTTTAAAAATAAAAAATCAGCAGATAATAAGCTCTCCCTACAGCCGTGTCTTAGCGTTGAACAACTCAAGCAGTGGGGCGTAAAAACAGAAAACTTCCCCGAGCTTAAAAATGACCCAAACGGGTGTACCGATCTTAGTCTGCTGGCTGGCGCTGTAGCAAAGTTTAATGTCATCGGTAACCGGCTGGATTTAGCGATCCCTCAAATCGCGTTGATCGCCGACCCGCGAGAATTCGTCCCTACCAGCGAATGGGATGAAGGCATTAATGCTTTTTTGCTGAACTACAGTTTTACCGGATCGCAGGATCACGATATTGATGAAAACCGGACGGAAAATAGCGAATACGCTAACCTGCGCCCTGGTATTAACATTGGCGCATGGCGTTTTCGTAACTACTCAACCTGGAATCATGATAGCGATGGGAAAAATAGCTGGGATTCTGCCTACACCTATGTTTCTCGCGATATCGAATTTTTAAAAGGACAGCTGATCGCCGGGGAAAATAACACGCCCGCGGACGTCTTTGACAGTATTTCATTTAAGGGCGTACAGATCTCTTCTGATGACGATATGTTGCCGGACAGTATGAAAGGGTTCGCCCCGGTCATTCGCGGGGTGGCCAAAAGCAGCGCGCAGGTAACCGTTGAACAAAACGGTTATACCATCTACAAAACTAACGTTCCGGCGGGTCCATTCGCCATCAACGATCTTTATCCAACCGGCGGTTCGGGCGACCTGTACGTCACCATCAAAGAATCCGATGGTTCTGAACAGCATTTCATTGTGCCCTACGCCAGCGTTCCGGTATTACAGCGTGAAGGCCACCTGAAATACGACCTGACGGTAGGCCGCACGCGTTCATCAGATACGCATTCCGCGCAACAGAACTTCGCTGAACTGACGGCCTTATACGGATTAGCAGGCGGCATAACCGCCTATGGCGGAATAGAGAGTACGCTGAGCAATGATGTTTATCATGCGGCGCTCATCGGGACAGGCTTAAACCTTGGCGATCTGGGCGCATTGTCTTTAGACGTCACCAACTCATGGTCAAAAATTAAAGCAGGCGATGTGGTTAGCGATACGCTTACCGGACAATCCTGGCGTATTCGTTACAGCAAAGATATTCAGTCAACAGGCACCAATTTCACTGTCGCCGGCTACCGTTATTCGACCAAAGATTACTACGCTCTTGAGGATGTGCTGGATACCTATAGCGATAATAGTCACTATGATCATGTACGTAATCGCACCGACCTGTCGTTATCGCAAGACATTATCTACGGTTCCATTTCACTCACTTTATATAATGAAGATTACTGGAATGACACTCATACCACATCATTAGGTATTGGCTATAACAACACATGGCATAACGTAAGCTATGGCATTAACTATTCTTATACGCTGAACGCCGATAATTCTCAGGATGAAGACGACGATACGGAAGACAGTAATGACCAGCAAATTTCAATCAATATTAGTATTCCGTTAGATGCCTTTATGCCGTCAACGTATGCCACCTACAATATGAACTCCGCGAAAGACGGCGATACCACGCATACTGTCGGTTTAAACGGAACAGCGCTGGCACAGAAAAATCTCTCATGGAGCGTTCAGGAAGGTTATTCCTCTCAAGAGAAAGCCACCAGCGGTAATGTGAGCGCAACCTATAACGGGACGTATGCGGATATTAACGGCGGATATAGCTACGATAATCATATGCGTCGCCTGAATTATGGCGTTCAGGGCGGCGTACTGTTACATCGAAATGGCCTGACACTATCCCAGCCAATGGACGACACCATCATATTGGTTAAAGCCCCTGGCGCAGCGGGTGTCCCCGTGAATAACGAAACGGGCGTGGACACCGATTTTCGGGGTTATGCCGTCGTACCTTATGCTTCGCCTTACCATCGTAATGAAGTCTCTTTAGATACGACGGGCATTAGAAAAAATATTGAGCTCATTGATACCAGTAAAACACTGGTGCCTACCCGTGGCGCGGTGGTCAGGGCTGAATATAAAACCAATATTGGTTACAAGGCATTGATGGTATTAACCCGCATAAACAATCTGCCTGTTCCTTTTGGCGCGACCGTCTCGTCTTTAACAAAACCAGACAATCACAGCAGTTTTGTTGGTGATGCGGGGCAGGCCTGGTTAACCGGACTGGAAAAACAAGGGCGGTTATTAGTGAAGTGGGGACCAACAGCAGCAGACCGGTGTCAGGTCTCTTATCGTATACCAAGCTCCCCCTCCGCTTCTGGCGTAGAAATCTTACACGAGCAATGCCAGTGATTCTGGTGGGATAAAAGATGAATATGAACAGATTTGCTGCATTAGCCGCCCTGTTAACGTTCACGGGTCTGGCATTATGGTCGCCCTCGATCAGCGCGGCATACAATACCGCAGATGCCGTAGACATTAACGTTACGGGATTAATTTATGCCGATCCGTGTACCGTGACGGTCCCCGACACGATCTCTCTTGGACAATATGCCCGGGCGGATATCGCCGTGGCCGGTGGCAATACCGCCACCATTCCTTTCAACATAAAAATGACGAATTGCCCGGTAACGACTACGAAAGCCACGATTTTATTTAACGGCGTTCCCTACCCCGGTCCAATTTATGCCTCCGCTATTTATGCAAATAGCGCAGCCAATCCAGCACAGGATTTGGGCTTACAGCTTTTTAATCTTGATGGCAAAAGTCTGGTCAACCTGGCCAACAACGTCACGTATACGGTGGATGTTAACAGTAATACCCATGAAGCCAATTTGCCTGTCGCCGCAAGGATGTATACCCCGCACGGAAAAGTCACGGCGGGAGATTTCACGTCCGTTGTGACGATCACTATCGCATGGCAATAACATCTTTCTATTTCACCTGGTATAAAAGCAGGAATTTTTCATGAGAAGGTTATATCTGGCGCTTATTCTGCTGTTCTCGTATTCCAGTCATGGTTACGCCTCCTGTAAACGTTCCGGTAATGAAGGCGCGATCACTATCACCCCGCCGTCGCAGCTTGTGGTGGATAGCCACGCCTATACCGCAGGCGAGGTGTTGTGGCAATCGGGCTGGGTTTCCACCTCCGAAGTCACAATGGATGGCTGTAGTCGCGATTATAAGGTCGGTTTTTTATATGAACCCGGTAGCGCGCAGTCAAATACATCAGCGACAATCAATGCGAATGACGGGAACAACACACCGGTATTTAGCACCGGCATTTCCGGCGTGGGCATTGCGATTAAAACCCAAACGAATGCTGGCCCTTACGATAATGTCATGCCAATCGATAATACCTACCATAATGGCGATGGCAATAAAACACACCATGCGATGGCTCCCGCCTACAATGTTGAACTGGTCGCCTTAGGCGGTCCGATCACCTCCGGTACCGCGACATTCCAAAGCCCACTGGCGCGCGTATCCTTTCGCGATAGCGCAACGGAAGACTCCGGCGGCGATATCCTGACCCATCTGTATTTGGGGAATACACAATTGATTATGAAAGCGATGGGATGTCGGGTAGAAACACCTGCCATCACCGTTGATTTAGGCAGCGTCAATTTAGGCAGTTTCGCTAACAGTCAAACGGCGGGCACAGGCGAGCAGGATATCTTATTGACCTGCGAACAAGGCACCGCTATTTCCGCATCGTTAAGCGCCCAACCGGCCAGCGGAAACAATCCTGATAATTCAGTCATCCAGTTGAGCAATGCAAGCGCGCCAACCAGCGCAACCGGCGTTGGCGTACAGTTGGGTATTCAGGCGCCGGACGCCGGTTTCTTTACCGACAGTTTGCCAATCAATCAAAAAATTGATCTCTTTACTCACACGATTACCACCAATGCCGATGGCAGCCAGACGGTTAACGGCGGAACCATGAATATGTCGACCACCCTGAAAATTAGCGCGCGCTACTATAAAACCGCCGCCACGGTAACGGCCGGCCAGGCGAATGCCACAGCAACATTAAACCTGACCTATAACTAATGACATCACGTTTTCTGGCGCTGCGCGGGAAAACGTTAACGCGCGCGCCCGTAAAATTTATTTCCACAAACGTAATTCGTCATCTTTGACTGGCGGTAATGACTTACGTTGCTGACAAGAGAGCGAATACCAGTCCAGATGGCGCGTCAGGAACATCACGCCGCCAAGCGCCAGTAGCAGAACGCCGGTCCCCAGAAGCAACGAGCTATCTTCCGAACGCAGCAATCCCCACATCACGCCATCCAGCGCCAATAACGCTAACGTAAACAGTACGCTATTGCGCCATCCTTTCAGCACCGCCTGCAAATAAACGCTATTCATCAACGCGCCCACCAGGCTTGCGGCGATCCAGGCTGGCGTGAAACCGATATGTTCCGACAGTGCCAGCAACAGCAGGTAGAACATCACCAGCGATAACCCCACCAGCAGATACTGCATCGGGTGTAACCGCTGCCCCGTCAGGGTTTCGAAGACAAAGAACGCCATAAACGTTAGCGTAATCAACAAAATGGCATATTTCGTCGCTCTGTCCGTCAGTTGATACTGATCGGCTGGCGTCGATACAGCGACGCTAAACGCCGGTAAGTTGTCCCAATCCACCTTTTGCGCATCAGCAAACTGTTCGCCGAGATTCGTGGCAAACCGGCTGGTTTGCCACTGGGCCTGAAATCCTGAACCGCTGATTTCGCGTTTACCGGGAAGAAAATCCCCCACAAAATTTGGGTGCGGCCAGTTACTGGTCAGGGTCATTTCACTGCTACGCCCGACGGGAACCAGTGAAAAGCTGCCGGTTCCGCTTAAATTTAACGACATCGCCAACGTCAGGCTGCGCGTCGCCCACTGACTGTCCGGCAGCGGGATATGAATGCCCTCTCTACTTTCCGGTAAGCCGGTCCCCGGCTCTACAGTGAGCATTTCACCATTCACCTGCGGCGCTTTTACTGCGCTGATACCGCGCGCATCGCCGACGCCCACGACGATAAAGGGCTTTCCAAGGGTAATGTTCGGTCTGTTCAGCTCATGCAGACGGGCCACATCAAACTCCGCCTTTATCGCCATATCGGTATGCCACACCTGCCCCTGATAAATACCTATTTTTCGCGCTTCAACGTTTTGATTGCCTTCGACCAATAGCGACTCCGGCAGCCAAAAATAGAGATAGCTGCGCTTATACTGGACCTCTTTCTCCTCTTCCAGCACGGTATAGAGCTCTGTCACCGGAACCGCCACCAGCGGGCCGACAACCTTTTGTGGGCCGCTGGTACTCTGACGAATAGCGGCTTCTACATGGCTTCGATAATCAGCACGTTCCACGATGGTGTGCCGTACCATCATCAGGGGAATTAACAGCAGGATCATGGCGCCGCCTAACGTAATCATTTTCCACAACAGGGGGGATTTCAACATAGCGTTCTCCTTTGCAATGCCAGCAGTGTAAGAACGCGATGTGGGGAGAATTTGAAGTTATGTGAAGTGACGGTGAAGTGTCAACGAGGCCAGCACGCCGCCTTCGGGACGATTGCACAACGTCACCTCACCGTTGAGGAGTCGCGCCGCCTCGCTGACAAACGCCAGTCCAAGCCCGCTGCTTTTACGCCCGTTTTCGCGGGGCAACGAATAGAATCGGTCGAAAATGCGCGGCAGCGCAAAATCAGGAATACCACAGCCGGAATCCGTCACCTGCAGGATCGCTTTCTCTCCCATCGGTTGAGCGCTTAATGTGATAACGCCATTTTCAGGCGTAAAGTCGATGGCATTGTCCAACACATTGCCCAACGCCTGCGCCAGAAGCTCCGCGTCGGCGACGACAACCAGCGAGGAAGGCCGTAGAGTAAGGGTGATATTTTTTGCCGCCAACTGAATGCTGCGCGCCTCGCTAAGCTGCGTAAATAGTTCATCAACAGCAACCGGCGCGAGAGGGATATCCTGTCGGTTTTCCAGCCGCGCCTGGCGCAGCAGGGTTTCTACCAGCGCCTGCATTCGCGTATTTTGCGCCAGTATATTCTCTGTAAAGCGGGTAACCACATCCGCGGGCGGTCCTTCACGCAGAATCTCCGCCGCGCCGCGTATCGCCGCCAGCGGACTTTTCAGCTCATGAGTCAACGCATACACATACTGCTCAATCTCATTCTTGCCTTCCAGCTTAATGCGCATACTCTCCAGCGCCTGCGCCAGTTTACGCAGCTCGCTGCTGCCTAATGCAGGTAACGCAAGCGGGCGGTTTTCGGTGACGGAATCCGCATAGCGCGTCAACCGGGCGATGGAGCGGTTAATCCACCAGACCATCCCCGCGCCAATCGCCAGCGCAATTCCCAGTAAAACGGCGCTGGCCCACAGAATGCGCCGTTCGCTGCGCTTAATCACCGGCGCCATTGCCGCATTCGGTTTGCCGACAGTCAGGACGCCGATAATCCGTCCATCGCTGATTATCGGCGCGGCTACGTACATCACGGTGCTATTGGGATCGGCAGCATCTTTTGCCGTGCTGCGGGCGCCATACTGTCCGCGCAGCGTAAGCCAGACGTCATTCCAGCGAGAATAATCCTGCCCCACCGCTTTGTTTTCCGAATCAAACAACACCTTCCCCTGCGCATCCGTCATGTAGACATGGTATTCATTGCGCACTTTGACGATCCCGCTGATATTGGCGCGAAACGGGCGATGTTGCAGCTGGGCGAATGCCTTCGCCAACTGGCCGCCAGTCGGGTTGCCGGAAAGGAGATCGTCGCGGGCCAGCGCCGCCAGCAGCGTTGCGGTGTCAATCAGCGTCCCTTCCGTCGCGCGGCGGACGCCCGGCTTTATCTCCTGAACGAAGATAGACAGCACAAACACGGCGGCGACGGCGACAATAAGAAAGTAGCCCAGCAGCAAACGCATTCCGATGCGCATCAGACGCTCCTCAGGCTGTATCCCATTCCACGATGCGTGTTAATTGGCGAGAGCTCCGGATTGATCGCGCGTAGTTTAGCGCGCAGGGTTTTGATGTGTGTATCGACCGTCCGATCGAAGGTCTCCTGGGCATCAGACCAGACAATATCCATCAATTGCTGACGCGAGTACACGCGTTCCGGCGACAGCAGCAGGGTTTTAAGGAGCAGAAACTCATAACGCGTCAGCGAGAGCGACGTACCAAACCAGGCGATCTGCGCCGCCGGTTCATTGAGTTCAAAATGTCCGGTACGCACCACCGGCGACGGCGCAGCAAACTTTTTCACCCGGCGCAGCAGCGCGCGCACGCGGGCGCTCACTTCGCGCGGCGAGAACGGCTTGGCGACATAATCATCTGCGCCGATCTCCAGACCAAGCAATCGATCCACTTCATCGCTACGGGCAGTCAGGAAAAGAATCGGCAGCGCAGGATGGCGTTCCAGCAACTGCCGACACAGCTCAAAGCCGCTGATATCCGGTAGTCCCACATCGAGAATCACCGCATCCGGCCGTTGCTGACGCGCTTTTTCCAGCGCGGGCAGCCCGCGAGCGAATAGCTCAACGGTAAACCCTTCCAGTTGCAGGGTGTAGATGAGCGTATCGGCGATTCCCTGTTCATCCTCGACTAACCAGACCTGCGGTTGCTGCATACTCTTTCCCTGTTATTGTCGCCACGGCATGACCGGCACCGCGCTGATGGCGTTCTTCGGCGACCCGTCGACTACTTTGTCGGAGTAGGCCAGATACGCCAGCGTGTTGCGTTTCTCATCATAGAAACGCACGACCTGCAATGACTTAAATATCAATGAGGTGCGTTTTTTGAAAACCACCTCTCCCTGCGCCTTGCCGTTCTTAATTTTGTCGCTCAGTTCAATAGGCCCGACCTGCTGACAAGAGATGGCGGCGTCAGACGTATCTTCCGCCAGCCCCAATCCGCCTTTTATGCCGCCCGTTTTCGCCCGGCTAACATAGCACGTCACGTTTTTGACATCAGGATCATCAAAAGCTTCCACCACGATTTTATGGTCAGGACCGAACATTTTAAATACCGTATCGACTGAACCAATTTGTTCCGCGCGGGCGCTCTGCCCCAGCAGCAACAAAATTGAGAAAAGTACTAAGCTCTTGTATTTCATATTGTTACCATTCATAAAAGTTACGTTGCGTAATTATTAGACATTCTAAAATAAAATGGTTATAGATCACAGGATTAGAATAATTACCTGTCACGTTGCCTAAAAAAAGCATTTAAGCTCAAAAAAAACACTGAATGCTAAAAGAACAAAAAATGCTATTATCCTCTTACCTGATATCGGGTGCTCGTTGTTGAAAGGATGGGGATATTTTATGGATCAGGCTGGCATAATTCGCGACCTGTTAATCTGGCTGGAAGGTCATCTGGATCAGCCGCTGTCACTTGACAATGTGGCGGCAAAAGCAGGCTATTCCAAGTGGCACCTGCAGAGAATGTTTAAGGACGTGACGGGCCACGCCATTGGCGCTTACATCCGCGCCCGTCGTTTATCGAAATCAGCAGTGGCGCTGCGTTTGACCGCGCGTCCAATTCTGGATATTGCTCTTCAGTACCGCTTCGATTCTCAGCAAACCTTTACGCGCGCCTTTAAGAAACAGTTTTCCCAGACGCCAGCGCTGTATCGTCGCTCCTCGGAATGGAGCGCCTTTGGCATTCGCCCGCCATTACGGCTGGGCGAGTTTACCGTGCCGGAACATCAGTTCGTTACGCTGGAAGATACGCCGCTCCTTGGCGTCACGCAGAGCTATTCCTGCTCGCTGGAACAGATTTCCGACTTCCGCCACGAAATGCGCGTGCAATTCTGGCATGATTTCCTCGGTCATTCGCCAACTATTCCGCCAGTGCTTTATGGGCTTAATGAAACGCGCCCCAGCATGGAGAAAGACGATGAGCAGGAAGTATTCTATACCACCGCACTGCCGCAAGAGCAGGCCGATGGCTATGTTCAGTCGGCGCATCCCGTGCTGTTGCAGGGCGGTGAATACGTCATGTTCACCTATGAAGGGTTAGGAACCGGCGTGCAGGATTTTATCCTGACCGTTTACGGCACCTGTATGCCAATGCTGAATCTGACCCGTCGTAAAGGACAGGATATAGAGCGATACTACCCGTCAGAAGATACCAAAACCGGCGATCGCCCTATCAACCTGCGCTGCGAATTTCTGATCCCGATTCGCCGTTAACGCTGTAGCTCATCCAATGCAGGGGCGTCCAGATGCGAAACGTCCCCTGCGGTTTCTACCACCCACCCAGACGCCAGCCACTGACTTTCCTGGTAATCGATGCGGGAAATAGAGCAGTTGCGCAAACGTAACCGGCGTTCCGCCCAGGCGGGTAGTCCCAGTATAGTACTGACCAGACAGCCCAACGCGATACCGTGACTGACCAATAAAGGTCGGCTGCCCTGCGGTAGCTCCAGACAGGACGCCAGCGCGGCATGAACGCGATCGCTCAACTCCTGCATCGATTCCCCGCCGGGAATGCGGCCATCCTGCGTGCCGTTGACCAGCTGACGACGCCAGCCCTCTTCTTCTTCCGTCAGCGAATCGATCTGGCGCTTTTCCAGCACGCCCATATCCAGCTCGCGCAGGCGGGAGTCAAAGGTGATATCACACCCGCACGCCTGGGCGATAATCTCCGCCGTGCGTTTTGTGCGGCCTAAATCGCTGCTGATGATATGGGTGATGCCGAGGCTACGGGCGCGTTCTCCTACCTGCATGGCCTGCTGCTCGCCTTTTGCTGTCAGGGGACTGTCCGATTGGCCCTGAATACGTCGCTCGGCGTTCCACTGCGTTTCACCGTGGCGAACAAGGTATACCTGTAACATGCTTTTTTTCCGTTATACTGCGATGAATTTTTTTTAATCGAGCTTAATTATGCACCATGTTGTCTCTGCTACCACCAATCCTGCCAAAATTCAGGCAATTCTACAGGCATTTGAAGAGATTTTCGGCGAAGGATCGTGCCATATTACGCCCGTCGCCGTCGAGAGCGGCGTACCGGAGCAGCCCTTCGGAAGCGAGGAAACGCGTGCTGGCGCACGAAATCGCGTGGATAATGCGCGACGCCTGCATCCACAAGCTGATTTCTGGGTAGCCATTGAAGCCGGAATTGACGATGACGCCACCTTTAGTTGGGTGGTGATTGATAACGGCGTTCAGCGCGGTGAAGCGCGATCGGCCACGCTGCCGCTGCCCGCCGTCATTCTCGACAGAGTCCGCCAGGGAGAAGCGCTTGGCCCGGTGATGTCCCACTATACCGGTATTGACGAGATTGGTCGCAAAGAGGGCGCCATTGGCGTATTTACCGCCGGAAAATTAACGCGCTCCAGCGTTTACTACCAGGCGGTGATTCTGGCGTTAAGCCCGTTTCATAACGCGGTGTATCGATAATTATTTGCGCTATGTTGTAGGCCTGATAAGCACAGCGCCATCAGGCATTTCGCGGCGATGTTGCCGGATGGCCGCTTCGCCTTATCCGGCCTACGAGCAAATCAGGCGCTTTTCAGCAGTACGTTCTCAAGCCAATGACGCAGTTCAACCGGCGCGGATTTCAGGCTGTTTGACCCGCGCGTGATGGTGGCGATGCCCGCCCCCAGCTCGGTTTTCAACTCGCGCTGGCTCATTTCGCCACGCAGCAACTCCTCAATAATGCGCACGCGCGTTCCCAGCGCTTCACGCTCGTCCGGCGTAAGCATCAGTTGTAATAAAGGCAGATGCAGATCCTCTGCATATGCCTGACGGAGTAACTCCACAAAACGAAGCCACTCCTGATTACGTTGTTCGGCGATAGCCGATGAATAAGGGGAATGCTGGGTCATGTTATACCGCCGTTTGTACTGTTACACGAGTACAAATGATAACATAACCCGTCTGCATTAATACCGTCGCTGCCACTCAGAGTCGCTCATTAAGGCCTCTTTCTGCCCCATAAAGTGGCGATAGTAAGCGTCATAGGCCAGAACGTTTTTCACGTAGCCGCGCGTTTCCGAAAAGGGAATGCTTTCGACAAACGCTACAGCATCGATACGCCCGGCGCTATTGCCAAGCCAGGTGCGCACGCGCCCCGGCCCGGCGTTATACGCCGCCGAGGCGAAAATACGGTTATTACCAAACTGCTGATAGACATACTGCAAATAGCTGGTGCCAATGTTGATGTTGGTCTCCGGCTCCAGCAGTTGGCCGGGGCCACGGTAGTCCGGAATCGAAAACATTTTCACCGTATGGGTGGCCGTTCCCGGCATAATCTGCATTAAGCCGCTGGCCCCTACCGGCGATTTTACTTTCGGGTTCCAGGCGCTCTCCTGGCGGGCAATCGCCATGGCATAGCTTTGTGAGATATCTTTTCCGCGGGTATAGCGGGTAAAAAGATCGTTATACGCCAGCGGAAAACGCTCCTCCAGATGATCCCACAGTTTTCCGGCGATCGTCGCCTGTACGCTCAGATCCCACCAGTGCTGGTTAAACGCATAGCGCGCCAGCTGCGCCTGTTCAGATTTACTACGGCTTTTTACCAGATTCGCCCATTCGCTGCGCGCCGTGTTATCCAGGTTCCAGTACATCAGCTCCCGTACACGCGCCATCTCCGGCCCCTGCGTCAACGCGCTGTTTACGTTGGCGGGCGCTTTATCGATTTTAAGCGTGTACTCTTCGCCTAAACGCTGCGCCGCGACCATCGGATAAAAACCGCGCTTCTGCATTAAAGCATGAAGGATCTCTTTCGCTTCGGCGTCACGACCGCGCTCCAGCAATAAATCCGCCTGCCAGTAACGCCACTCGTCTTTCTCTTTCGCCTCCATTGGCAGTCGGGCAAGCCAGGTATTGAGACCGCGACGATCGCCCATCCCCAGCGCCATACGCACGCGCCGCTCGATAAGCGACGTCGATTGCGAGCGCATAATCGCGTCATCGCGCCATTTCGCTTGCGCATCGGTCACATCGTTGCCCATCAGTCGCCAGGCAACGATATCGCGCAGCGCCTGCGTTTGTTCCTCATTAAGTTTCTGCGCCTGTACCAGCGAGGGGATCATCAGACGCGCATTTTCCGCGTCCTGGCGGGCGACGCTGGCAAACGCGACTTCCGCCATCTGGCGGGTAAAATCGGTGGCGCCGGTGGTGCGTGCGAAGGTCAACACGTTATTAGGGTCATTAGCCAGGGTAATGATCGCTGAGGCGATCGTTTGATATTCCGCCGGCATCTGTCCGGCCAGCACCGTAACCAACCCCGTATTCCCGGCTTTCATCGCCAGCCGAATACGTTCCAGATACGCCAGCGGGTCTTGCTTGCCGGAGGCCCGCCAAACGCTGAAAAGTTTATCGCAGGCATTCGGCTGACTTTTGCCGGTCAGCCAAAGGTCTTTCGCGCCCTGCCAGGCCGCTTCCGTTTGCCCGGTACTCCATTTCGCGTAGTAATAGTTACATTGCGCTTCCGTGGTGCCGGGTTTCTCCGGGCTAAACGCCAGCAAGCCGCGCCAGTCTTCACGACGCGCCAGCTCATTGACGAAGCGTGATTGCAGCGTACGCGCAGGCGGAAGCGTAGGATTGGCGCGCACAAACTGCGTGACAGCAATCGCCGGTTGGTTCATCAAATCGTCGGTGATCTTACGGTATTCCAGATACGGGTAGAGCGGATAATCTTTCAGACCCGGCATCATCTGCTCTACCACATCCATCTGGCGGTTGTCCCAGGCCTGCTTAATCTGCGCATAGCGGTTACGCTGCTCTTCCAGTGAGTCGGCCCGCGCGAGGTGACAAAAGGTCAGCAGGCATACGCTGGCGGCGACGAGACGCCAGACAAATGGTTTGGCTCTATCCACAAGCACTTCCTCAATTGTTATCCAATGCAGCATCATGCCGCGTAATGAATTTATGCTAACCAGTCATAGCCATTTGCGCCACGTTACGGACACTTTTTTACTTTTATTGCGAGTGCGATCTGCTGGCTGGGCTTAGGCAGGGAAAAAGGCTACACTTCGCCTTTGACATCTATTCACCATCACGATAAACATAGAGGCGAAGTCCAACGTGGCTCAATTCGTTTATACCATGCATCGTGTCGGCAAAGTGGTTCCGCCGAAACGTCATATTCTGAAAAACATCTCGCTGAGCTTCTTCCCTGGCGCCAAAATCGGCGTGCTGGGCCTTAACGGCGCCGGTAAGTCTACCCTGCTGCGCATCATGGCGGGTCTCGATAAAGATATCGAGGGCGAAGCGCGTCCGCAGCCCGGCATTAAGATTGGCTACCTGCCGCAGGAACCTCAGCTAAACCCGGAACACACGGTACGCGAGTCGATTGAAGAGGCCGTTTCGGAAGTGGTTAACGCCCTCAAACGTCTGGATGAAGTGTACGCGCTGTATGCCGATCCGGATGCCGACTTCGACAAGCTGGCTGCAGAGCAGGGCCGGCTTGAAGAGATTATCCAGGCGCACGACGGTCATAACCTGAACGTGCAGCTTGAGCGCGCTGCTGACGCCCTGCGTCTGCCGGACTGGGATGCCAAAGTCGAAAAACTGTCCGGCGGCGAGCGCCGCCGCGTGGCGCTGTGCCGTCTGTTGCTGGAAAAGCCGGACATGCTGCTGCTCGACGAACCCACCAACCACCTGGATGCCGAATCTGTTGCGTGGCTGGAACGTTTCCTGCACGACTTCGAAGGCACCGTCGTGGCGATTACCCACGACCGTTACTTCCTCGATAACGTCGCCGGCTGGATTCTGGAACTTGACCGCGGCGAAGGTATTCCGTGGGAAGGCAACTACTCCTCCTGGCTGGAGCAGAAAGATCAGCGTCTGGCGCAGGAAGCGTCTGCCGAAGCGGCGCGCCGTAAATCCATTGAGAAAGAGCTGGAGTGGGTGCGTCAGGGCGCGAAAGGCCGTCAGTCGAAAGGTAAGGCGCGTCTGGCTCGCTTTGAAGAACTGAATAGCGTTGAGTATCAGAAACGTAACGAAACCAACGAACTATTTATTCCACCAGGACCGCGCCTGGGCGACAAAGTCATTGAAGTCAGCAACCTGCGTAAATCCTACGGCGATCGCGTACTGATCGACGACCTGAGCTTCTCGGTACCGAAAGGCGCTATCGTCGGGATCATCGGGCCAAACGGCGCGGGTAAATCGACCCTGTTCCGCATGATGTCCGGTCAGGAGCAGCCTGATAGCGGCACCATTACGCTGGGTGAAACCGTCAAGCTGGCCTCGGTCGATCAGTTCCGCGACGCGATGGACAACAGCAAAACCGTCTGGGAAGAAGTGTCCGGCGGGCTGGATATCATGAAGATCGGCAACACTGAAATGCCAAGCCGCGCCTATGTAGGCCGCTTTAACTTCAAAGGCGTCGATCAGGGCAAACGCGTTGGCGAACTGTCCGGCGGTGAGCGCGGTCGTTTGCACCTGGCGAAACTGCTGCAGGTGGGCGGCAACGTCCTGCTGCTCGACGAACCGACGAACGACCTGGATATCGAAACCCTGCGCGCGCTGGAAAACGCCCTGCTGGAGTTCCCTGGCTGCGCGATGGTTATCTCGCACGACCGTTGGTTCCTTGACCGTATCGCCACCCACATCCTGGATTATCAGGATGAAGGTAAGGTGGAATTCTTCGAAGGCAACTTTACCGAATACGAAGAGTACAAGAAACGCACGCTGGGCGCCGAGGCGCTGGAGCCGAAGCGTATCAAGTACAAGCGTATTGCCAAATAAATGTCTGAATGCCGGGTGGCGCTTGCGCTTACCCGGCCTACAAACCCAGCGATTCCAGTACGTTGTGAAACTGTAGGCCTGATAAGACGCGGTAAGCGTCGCATCAGGCATTGGTTCTTATCCCTGCTCGCCCATCATCTCTTTCACCAGTTCCACACAGCGCAAAAAGCGGCCATCGTAATCAGCCTCTTTAACGTGAACGAACTCAATGTTGTTTTCTTTCAGCATCTCGACCAGCAGGTTCTGGAACGCTTTGCGATCCACTGAACTGCCCAGGCTTCGCAGTCCGTCAGCTATCCACGGCGTATTATTCTCCAGCAAAATCACCAGGTCGAAGCGATACTCGTCGATCAGCGCCTGGACAAAGGGATGCTCGCGCCCTTCGTATTTTTTGCAAAATGCCTGGGTGGTGACGAAATCGGTATCGATAAACGCCACTTTATTCGCATATTTCACTGCGAAATCAATATATTGCGCATGGCCCAGCGCAATTTTATCGTAGTCGGAATACTGTAACGCCATCTCATCGCCGCCCAGATGCGAAAAAACATAGTCGCGGCCATATTCCCAGGCGCTGGTGGTATTAAAAATATTGGCGAGCTTATTGACCAGCGTAGACTTGCCGCTTGATTCCCCGCCCAGAATCGCGACGGTACGCACGAAAAACGGCTTCACTTCGGTAGGAATATATTCCCAGTAACGAAACGGATTTTCGCGGATTTGCGCCCCGCTGATATTCATAAACGTACGTTCAGGATCGACCAGTACCGTCTCAATCCCTAAATGCTCCAGGTACTGCGGCGCATCAGCCTCTTCGGAAGTGTAGATCCAGCTCGGCTGTATTCCCTTCTCTGCCATAAACGCTTTAATGCCGTTGCTCCAGACGTCCCAGCCATGCGGATAAGGCTCCATCCCCTCTTCATTAAAGGCGTGGATACGAATATTTTTTTGGTATTTGAAGGTTTGCAATAACCAGCGCAGGCGATCCGACACGGTGGGCTGCTGCGACATGGCGCTATCCTCAAACAGCCCACGGTCGCGCGTATCGTCATAACCCATAATGATGTGCAACTCATCCACCTGGCTACAGGCGCGCTGGATCAAGTAGATGTGTCCGGTATGCAATGGATAAAATTTACCGAACACCACGCCAATGTTTTTCTGCCGGCGGGGAAACTCCAGCCCGAGAAAACGGTGTAGCGCCTCCAGTTTTTGCGCGCTGGGGCTTTTGATTTTGGCGTTAAGTAACTGACTCAGATACCCCTTGGTCATACCGCTGGCGTCAGCCACCTGTTGCAGAGTGCAACCTTGCTGCTTAATCGCGGTTTTGAGATAGTCGAACGATGACACAAGAGCCTCCTGCTGGAAAAATCGCATAACACTGCCTGATAGCGCTTCGCTTATCAGGCCTACAACATCAATCCGTATCAATCCGTAGGCCGGATAAGACGCATTGCATCGCCATCCGGCAAATTATACAACATCACTACATACAGAGAATTATAAGTCGTCAAACACGCTTAACGCATCTGCGAGCTTTTTAACACCGAACACCTGCATTCCTTCCGGCGGCTTTTTCGGTACGTTGGCGGCAGGCACAATCGCCCGACGAAAGCCGTGTTTCGCCGCCTCGGAAATACGCTCCTGCCCGCTCGGCACCGGACGAATCTCGCCTGCCAGCCCCACTTCGCCAAACACCACCAGATCCTGCGGCAACGGCCTGTCACGCAGGCTGGAGACCATCGCCAGCAGTAAAGCCAGATCCGCGCTGGTTTCGGTGACTTTCACGCCGCCGACCACGTTAACGAAGACGTCCTGATCCGACATTTGCAGACCGCCGTGTCGGTGTAGCACCGCCAGCAGGATTGCCAGACGGTTTTGTTCCAGACCGACCGCCACGCGTCTGGGGTTCGCCATCATCGAGTGATCGACCAGCGCCTGAATCTCCACCAGCAACGGTCGCGTGCCTTCCCAGACGACCATCACTGAACTGCCGGAAGTGACCTCATCGCCACGGCTTAAAAAGATGGCGGACGGATTGCTCACTTCGCGCACCCCCTGTTCGGTCATGGCGAAGACGCCCAGCTCATTGACTGCGCCAAAGCGGTTTTTGTGGCTGCGCAGCGTGCGAAAACGAGAATCGGCGTCGCCGTCGAGCAATACTGAGCAATCGATACAGTGTTCCAGCACTTTCGGCCCGGCCAGCGACCCGTCTTTGGTGACGTGGCCGACCATCACGATCGCCACGCCGCGCGTTTTGGCGAAGCGCGTCAGGTAGGCTGCCGTTTCGCGGACCTGGGCGACACTGCCCGGCGACGACTGGATGTCCGCCATATGCATCACCTGTATGGAGTCGATCACCATCAGTTTCGGCTGTTCTTCTTCCGCTATCAGGCAGATCTGCTCGATGCTGGTTTCGGAGAGCATATTCAGATTAGCGGTCGGCAGGCCGAGACGGTGCGCGCGCATCGCCACCTGCTGTAGCGATTCTTCGCCGGTGACGTACAGCGTTTTCATCTGCTCGGCGAGCTTGCACAGCGTTTGCAGCAGCAACGTTGATTTGCCCGCGCCGGGGTTACCGCCAATCAAAATGGCGCTGCCGGGTACCACCCCGCCGCCCAGCACGCGGTCAAACTCTTTAAAACCGGTAGAAAAGCGCGGCAGTTCCTCAAGACTGATATCAGACAGTTTCTGCACTTTTGATACGCCCGCACTGCCGGCGTATCCGCTCAGACGTTCGTTACGCGCCACCGTCGGCGACGCGGCAAGGCGCACCTCGGTAATGGTGTTCCAGGCATGGCAGGCGCTGCATTGCCCCTGCCAGCGCGGGTAATCGGCCCCGCATTCATTACAAACAAAGGCGCGTTTGGGAGCTTTTGCCACGTTTTACCTCTTTCGTTAACGCTGTTGCCGAATGGCGCTGACGCTTATCCGGCCTACGGTCGCCTTGCCATTGGGCAGGTTAATCATTTCTGGTTCATGCTGCCGGAGAGAATGCAAAACACGCCCATCAGGTCAGCGTGGCGGATCGTAATCTCCGTCTTTTCGTTTACTTTTGGCTTGGCATGGAAGGCAATACCTAACCCTGCCGCTTTGATCATTGGCAGATCGTTAGCACCATCGCCAATCGCCACCGTCTGCGCCAGCGGGATGTCATGCTCTTGCGCCAGACGAAGCAAGGTATTGGCTTTATACTCAGCATCCACAATATCGCCGATAACGTGGCCGGTAAATTTACCGTCCATGATCTCCAGCTCATTGGCGACTGCCGCCGTCAGACGTAGCTGGTCACGCAGATAGTCGGCGAAGAAAGTGAAGCCGCCGGAGGCGATAGCGATTTTCCAGCCAAGCGCTTCCAGTTTTAGCACCAACTGCGTTAATCCTGGCATTAGCGGCAGATTCCCGCGCACCTGGCGCAAAATATCGGCATCCGCGCCTTTCAGCGTCGCCACGCGGCTGCGCAGGCTGGCGGTAAAATCAAGCTCGCCGCGCATCGCGCGCTCCGTCACTTCAGCCACCTTCTCACCGGTACCGGCCAGCTTCGCGATTTCATCGATACACTCAATCTGGATCGCCGTGGAATCCATATCCATGACCAGCAGCCCCGGTGTGCGCAGATGCGGAATTTTACCCAGCGGCGCGACATCCAGCTGCGCCTCATGCGCCAGCCGCGTCGCACGCGGCGTCAGCGACCCCGCCAGACGAATGACCTGATAATCCTCCACGCACCAGGCGGCGACAATCACCATTGCGGCGCCCAGTTTGGTCTGATATTGAGTTAAACGCTGCTTATCCAGCCCGCGCCCATACAACAGCCAACCGCTGCGGCCTGCATGGTAATCCAGAGGCATCACCTCGTCGCCGCTTAAAGAAAGAGGCAAACCAGGCCATAAAGAGACATCTTCAGGCAGATCGCACCAGGTAATGTTAGGCATTAAAGCTCCTGTAAATCGTTCAGGCCGGTAACCGCCCCGCGGAAAATAACGCATGAGGCTACCTTGTAACCATCGCTTCTGGCAACATTAAGCCTCAAATTTTCAGCAGGTGGAATATGGCTCGCGCAAAACTGAAATTTCGGCTGCATCGTGCAGTCATTGTATTGTTCTGTCTCACACTGCTCGTCGCGCTTATGCAGGGCGCGTCCTGGTTCAGTCAAAACCACCAGCGACAGCGCAATCCGCAGCTGGAAGAGCTGGCCCGCACGCTGGCGCGCCAGGTGACGCTCAACATCGCCCCGCTGATGCGCAGCGAAACACCGGATGAAAATCGCATCAACGCCGTGCTGCGTCAGCTCACGCAAGAGAGCCGTATTCTGGATGCCGGCGTCTATGATGAACAGGGCGATCTTATTACTCGCGCTGGCGAAAGCGTCAACGTGCGCGACAGGCTGGCGCTGGATGGCAAAAAAGCGGGCAGCTATTTTAACCAACAAATTGTCGAGCCTATCCAGGGGAAAAACGGCCCCTTGGGCTACCTGCGTCTGACGCTGGATACCCACACGCTGGCCACCGAAGCAAAGCAGGTCGATAACACCACCAACATTCTACGCCTGATGCTGCTACTCTCGCTGGCGATAGGCGTGGTGCTGACGCGCACCTTGCTACAAGGTAAACGCACCCGCTGGCAGCAGTCGCCCTTCCTGTTAACGGCCAGCAAGCCTGTTCCGGAAGAGGAAGAGCGTGAGGAAAAAGAGTAAAATGACGGCTTAATAAAGGTAAGGAAAACCACCATGACAACATTACGCCTGCTTATTTCTGACTCTTACGATCCCTGGTTTAACCTGGCGGTCGAGGAGTGCATTTTCCGCCAGATGCCCGCCACCCAGCGCGTGCTGTTCCTGTGGCGCAACGCGGATACGGTGGTCATTGGACGCGCGCAAAACCCGTGGAAAGAGTGTAATACGCGGCGTATGGAAGAAGATAACGTCCGTCTGGCCCGCCGTAGCAGCGGCGGCGGCGCGGTATTCCATGACCTCGGTAATACCTGCTTTACCTTTATGGCCGGTAAACCGGAATACGATAAAACCATCTCCACCCATATTGTGCTCGCGGCGCTGAATTCGCTGGGGGTCATGGCCGATGCTTCGGGACGCAACGATCTGGTCGTAAAAACGCCGGACGGCGATCGCAAAGTCTCCGGTTCAGCCTATCGCGAAACCAAAGATCGCGGTTTCCATCACGGTACGCTGCTGTTGAACGCCGACCTCAGCCGCCTGGCGAACTATCTGAATCCCGATAAAAAGAAACTTGCGGCGAAAGGGATTACCTCCGTTCGCTCCCGCGTGACCAATCTTACCGAGCTAATACCGGGTATCACACATGAACAGGTCTGCCAGGCGGTCACTGAAGCCTTTTTCGCCCATTACGGCGAACGCGTCGACGCGGAAGTGATTTCACCGGATAAAACGCCGGATCTGCCGAATTTTGCCGAAACCTTTGCGCGCCAGAGCAGTTGGGAGTGGAATTTCGGCCAGGCACCGGCGTTCAGCCATCTACTGGACGAACGTTTCACCTGGGGCGGCGTCGAGCTGCATTTTGACGTCGAGAAAGGTGTGATTACCCGCGCACAGGCGTTTACCGATAGCCTGAACCCGGCACCGCTGGAAGCGCTGGCCGAGCGGCTGCAAGGGTGTTTGTACCGCGCGGATAAACTACAGGAAACGTGCGAGGCGCTACTGGTTGATTTCCCGGAGCAGGAAAAAGAACTGCGGGAACTGTCGGCGTGGATTGCAGAAGCTGTGCGCTAAATGAATAATATCAGAGAGACGAATGTGTCTCTGATATTATTTAAACATAACAACATATTCTGAAAAATGAGTGAATAGCACAAATAGTTAAAACACACTCACTAACTACTATATTCTTTAAAATTAATATTATTTCCCCGCACTTCATAAACCCAGCGAATTATAAACCATTTATCATCACCAATGATGATTAAAGTTTTTCTTAACCAAGATTTAATTTTATTAAATTTACAACATATCATTATCTTCATAGAATCCCGCCCCGCGCATTACATGTCATTTGGAAATATACTTAATCGTTAGGGATTACTGATGAAAAAATTATTAATAGCGACCTCTGTCATAATAGGATTATCAACTTCAGCGCAAGCGGTTGAATCCACTGCTGTATTAAAACTGACTGGCGTTTTAACCAACGGCGCATGTATACCAGAGTTAAGTGATGGTGGCGTTGTAGATTTCGGTACTAAGGCCGTTAGCGATCTGCTGCCAACTCAGACGAATCAACTGGGATACAAAGATATAACACTCACGATTCAGTGCCTTGCACCGGCAAAAGTTGGCTGGGTCGCTACCGACAATCATGGCGATTCGGCGACAACGCTGACTATCGATAACGCAACATTTGGCGGTCAGAACAATAGAATACCAAACTATCAGCTAGGTCTGGGTACAACAGCAGATGGTATCAAGATTGGTGCATACGGCCTCTCCATAGACGCGAATAATTCGACCGCCGATGGAGTTAAGACGAAGATGGTAGTGTCAAGTGATTCGAATCCTGGTGTCTGGGCTTTAGCAATGAACGAATACGTTGCGCTTACAAATACATTTCCAACCCGCAATACATATAGTGTCGGCGATGAAAATGGCCCCGTTGCTTTTACCACCGCAACATTTCCTATACGCGTAGCTGCCGCTATACAGGGAACGGACACACTGGCTATTACCGATAACACCACGCTTGATGGTCAGGCGACCTTTACACTCGTATATCTGTAACTCCAGCATTCACATGGAATATTCAACACCTCTTTAATGGAACTATAATGAAAAAAATTTTGCTTATTACTGCAATTGCAGCTTCCTTTGCTACAACCAGCGTGAATGCTGACACCACTGCCGTATTAAAAGTCACCGGTCAACTGGTTGTTGGTGGTTGTACCCCAGAACTCAGCGGCGGCGGCGTGGTTGATTACGGTACTATCCGCCTCGCCACACTTTCCGCAACCGATGTAAACCAACTGGGTACTAAAGATGTCTCTCTGAGTATCTCTTGTCCGTCTGCAACCAAAGCAGCATGGACTATTACCGATGACCGTGCGGACACCCACCCAGGCGCATCCGTTATCTCCATAGCCAATGGCGATATGACTAATAGTATAGTATCTGATACCACAATGTCCTACGGCGTTGGCAAAACAACCGAAGGTGTAAAAATCGGCGCGTTCTCTATTTATACCGATACCGCGAACGTTACCGCTGATGGTGTAAAATCTGACGCTATCTCAGGAACCGTTGATAGCCCAGTCTGGCAGAAGTCTTCCACCGGGATTATCAAAAACGGCAATATGGAAATGTTTACCGTTGCTACAAAAGGCACCACCGAACCGGTTCCGTATACCCTCGCCATTTTCCCGCTGAAAACCTCACTGGCTATTCAGAATACTGCAACGCTGGCCATTACTGATGATACTGATCTGGATGGTCAGGCAACCATCACGCTTAAATATCTCTGATCCAGACCGTGTAAAAAGGTTATTGATCTGTCTCCCTTATTATGGGGAGACAGATTAAAATTAAAGGACTAATTCTGATGCCAGCAGTGACTAAACTTCCATTATTATTACTCAGCGTCCCCTTTGTTTTTTCAACACTCTTTTCACAGGCTAACGCTGCCGGCATGGTACCGGAAACTACGCTACTGGTGATTGAAGAATCCACACACAGCGGCGTAATGAATGTTAAAAACACCGACAGCAATCCGGCTTTGTTATATACCACCGTCGTTGATTTACCTGACGACAATGGTGTGAAACTGGATGTCACTCAACCAGTTGTTCGCGTTGAAGCAGGCCAGCAGCAGCAACTACGCTTTATTATGGAAAGTACGGAACCGCTCACCGTCGAGCACTATAAGCGCGTCACGTTTGAAGGTATTCCTCCGAAATCTACCAATAAGGGAATGAAAATAGGTTTTAATCTACGCCAGGATTTGCCGGTATTAATTCGTCCTAAAAATCTACCGGTCGTTACTGATGCCTGGAAATTATTAACCTGGTCCAGAAACGGACAAACAATCAACGTCAAAAATCCGTCTCCCTACGTTGTACGTTTAGCCCAAAATATTACCTTCTTACCTTCCGGGGGTGAAGGCACGATTAAAAAAACCTATATTCTGCCTGGCGAAACATTGAACGTCAGTATAAAAACGCCCTTTGCTGCTGATACATCCGTACGTTTTTATCCTGCCAGCCGTTACGGCATTGAAGTCCCCAGCTTTACCTCACCGCTGGTGCCGTAATGAGAGCTAGCACGTGAAGTATTTAAAACTACCGCTATACATCAAAACTGCGCTTTATTGCTCACTGGCGACCACGACGTTTTCAGCTCTGGCGGAGGAGCTGAATTTTGACATGGGTATTCTCACCTCCAGAGGCATTAGCCCCAACGTCGCACAATATTTTTCCCGCGCGCCGCGCTTTCTACCAGGCAGCCACACCGTCATGGTAAAGATCAATGGCGTAAATAGAGGGTCGTTGGTCGCGCGTTTCGACACAGAAGGCCAGCTTTGCGTGGATGACGATTTCCTCAGCGCCAGCGGGCTCGTACCGCTTAATATCAGCGCCAAAGAAACCTGCCATAGCCTACAAGAAGATTATCCCTCAGCGATTATTACCCCACTGCCAAACAGTGAATCGCTGGAGCTTTTTGTTCCGGCACAGGCTCTGGATAATAACTTACTATCGCTAAACAACGTGATTAAAGGCGGCACCGCCGGGTTATTTAACTATAACCTGTACGCCAGTCGCAGCGAGTCATCCGGTAGCGATAGCCGAAACTATGCCCAGGCAAACCTTGAAGCTGGCTTAAACTACGCGGAATGGACGCTGCGCAGCCGCTACATGCTGACGAATAATAATGGAGAATACCGTACCGATAGTCTATATACCTATGCGGAGCACGTATTTCAGGCACAAAAAATGCGTGCGCAAGTTGGGCAGATCAACGTCAACTCCAGTCTATTCAGTGGCGCGCCGTTCAACGGCGTACAGCTTATCCCTGAACAAGGGCTGGCACAGGATACACAAGGCGTAACCATTAACGGTATTGCCCGAACCCACCAGGCTCGCGTTGAAGTTCGTCAGTCCGGACAGATTATTTATACCGCACCAGTGAACGCTGGGGCATTTACCCTTGAAAATGTCCCCATCATACGCAGCAATACCGACCTTAACGTCAGCGTCGTTGAAACCGATGGCTCAACGACAACCTTCACGGTGCCGGCAGTATCCTTTAATTTACGCGAACTCACGCCCGCAGGCTTAACAATGTCCATAGGGCGCATACGTGATACCACCAGCGACTATTCGCTCCCCTGGATCTATAACATCAGCGATGGTTGGAAACTGAGTGAAAACTGGCTGGCGCAGGCGTCTGGCGTACTGGCACAAGACTATCAAGCGGCAGGAGGGATGCTGCAATGGCTTCCAACCAACAAATGGACGTTTTCCGGCTCAATGCTGGGCAGTAAAGCGTCCTTTGGCGAATCTCTGCAGGGTGCGAAAAGTGAACTACGCGCCAGCATGGCGCTGCCCGGGGAAATTAGACTTGACGTCAGTACCGCCCGCTACAGCGACGGATATCGTGAGTTAACGGATGCGCTCAATAAAGATGCTTACGAATATCAAAGTAGCTCCAGTGCTAATATTGCCTGGAACCATAATCTGTTAGGTACCTTCTCTCTGGGTTATTACACTTATCAGGCTACGGATAATGACAACGACTCTCGCAGTATAATGGCTTCCTGGGGCAAAACGTTTAAATATGCCTCAATTACCGCTAACTGGCAGCACGCTGTTAATCAGGATGATGAGAATCATAACGACAGTAATGATGATGATATGTTTTACATCAACATCAGCATTCCACTAGGTGAGCAGCGCGTCGGCGCTTATATGCGTAATCAAGGTGATAAAACAACCTACGGGCTACAAAATAATGGTTCGCTGAGTAAAGATACCCATTACTATATTTCTGCGGATCGTGATGCAAAAAACCAGCAAAATAGCTTCAACGGTAATCTCAATAGCAATCTTCATTACACTCAACTCAGCGTGGGCGGCGGCACTGATGGCGATAATTACCGCAACTATAACGCAACCTTCAGCGGAGGCATCGCTGCACACGAACATGGCATAACGTTCTCGCCTTATACAATCAAAAATACCTTTGCTATCGCACGCCTGAGTGAACCAGAAAGCGGCATTGAAATCGCCACGCCACAGGGGCGAATCTGGACTGACCACTGGGGGCAAGCAGTCATTCCGGGGCTAACTGAATGGCGGAAATCCCGCGTAGAGGTTAATGCGAATACGCTACCAAAGAGTATGGAACTGGCAAACGGTATTAAGAATATTACCGTCGCGCACAGCGCTTTTCGGGTACTGGATTTCAACGTGCTGAATACACGCCGTGTGATGCTGGCAGTAAAGCGTCCGGATGGCTCATGGCTACCTAAAGGCACCAGCATTGTAGATGAAAAAAATAACTATTTGGTCAGCGCTGTCGACAGCGGACGCGTATTTATCACCGATGTTGGGGATAATCCTGCGTTATATGCCGCTGATGATGATATGAATCGTCTGTGTCGCATCCACTACACGCTGCAGAAAACCCAGGATAAAGAGGCATTTTATGAAACGGCAAAGGGAGTCTGTCAATGAAATCCAACAGCAAATGGTTGGGGATTGCTATATGTTGTATCTTCACCGCACTACTCCCCCCATCAGCCCGGGCCGACGATGACTGCCAAATAACGTTTTCTTCGCCAAACATCAGCTTTGGCTGGCTTAAGCAAGATGATATCGTCAATTCTCAGCAAGGCTGGAATCAAATGTCTTCACAGGAGGTTCACGTTAGTGTGAGTTGCCCAGAAAGCCAGAATATTGCTCTTTTTGTGCAAGCCTCAGCGGGGGAAAAGGGACGATTTTATTTTGGAAATAACGGTGGTCTCGCCGTACGTGTTAGTCAGATGATAGTAGATGGTAAAAGTTATCCTATTGCCAGCACCCTTGATAGAGTGAGCTTTGCTCCCAATGACAGTGCCCTGGATAGTCTGTTGCTACATAATAACAACGGTATCATCGCGATGGATAATAACCAGCAGGTCAGTGGGAAAATGATGAACGTCACGCTGACATTAACACCTGTCTTGAACGATAATCAATTTACGCATGCTACCGATACGGTCATGCTAGAAAGCAATTTACAGTGGGAAGTGCTGACGAAATAAACGATGAAGGGGGCCTGCTCTGGCCCCCTTCACAATCTTACTCTTTATCGCCCAGCAGTACGGATTCCAGTGCGATTTTGATCATGTCGTTGAAGGTCGTCTGACGTTCAGCGGCAGTGGTCTGCTCGTGGGTACGGATATGGTCAGATACGGTGCAGATGGTCAGCGCTTTCGCGCCAAATTCAGCCGCAACGCCGTAGATACCCGCCGCTTCCATCTCTACGCCCAGTACGCCGTATTTTTCCATCACGTCGAACATTTCGCCGTCCGGAGAGTAGAACAGGTCAGCGGAGAACAGGTTGCCTACGCGCGCGTCAACGCCCAGCGCTTTTGCCGCATCAACTGCGTTACGCACCATGTCGAAGTCAGCGATAGCCGCGAAGTCATGATCTTTAAAACGGATACGGTTCACTTTGGAGTCGGTGCAGGCACCCATACCGATCACCACGTCGCGCAGTTTGACGTCCATGCGCACAGCGCCGCAGGAGCCGACGCGAATGATTTTCTTCACGCCGAAATCGGTGATCAGCTCTTTGGTGTAGATGGAGCAGGACGGGATACCCATACCGTGGCCCATCACGGAGATCTTACGGCCTTTGTAAGTCCCGGTGAAACCTAACATGCCGCGAACGTTGTTCACTTCGCGAACATCTTCGAGGAAAGTCTCAGCAATGTGCTTCGCGCGCAGCGGGTCGCCCGGCATCAATACGACGTCAGCGAAATCACCCATTTCTGCATTAATATGTGGAGTTGCCATCTTCAGTTCCCTTTAAATTTGTTGTTATTGCCTGATGGCGGCTACGCCTTATCAGGCCTACAAAACGTGTGTCAAAACAGTGAAATACCCTAAGTATTTCGCGTTGTAGGAAGGCGACGAATTCGTGAATCCCCGGGAGCATAGATTAACTATGTGACCGGGGTGAGCGAATGAAGTCAACGCATCTACAGCGCGAAAGACAACAGGTATCACAGCATGTTTTTACCGTAGTCCATCGGCGATGTACCAAAGTAGGTCGCCAGCGTCTGGCCGATATCCGCGAAGGTTTCACGGTGACCTAAAGAGCCCGGTTTGACTTTCGGACCGTAGATCAGCACCGGAATGTGCTCACGGGTATGGTCAGTACCGGTCCAGCTCGGGTCACAGCCGTGGTCAGCGGTCAGGATCAGAATGTCATCTTCCCCCACCAGCTCCATCAGCTCCGGCAGACGGCGGTCAAACAGCTCCAGGCCTGCGGCGTAGCCCGCGATGTCGCGACGGTGGCCCCAGGAAGAGTCGAAGTCGACGAAGTTAGTGAAGACGATGGTTTTATCGCCCGCTTCTTTCATCTCTTTGAGGGTCGCGTCGAACAGCGCGTCCAGACCGGTCGCTTTCACTTTCTTAGTGATGCCGCAGTTGGCGTAGATGTCGGCAATCTTACCGACGGACACCACGTGGCCCTGTTTTTCATCGACCAGTTTCTGCAGCACAGTCGGCGCTGGCGGTTCTACGGCCAGGTCGTGACGGTTGCCGGTACGCTGGAAGTTACCGGCCTTGTCGCCGATAAACGGACGCGCGATCACGCGGCCAATGTTGTAGCCGCCTTCGGTCAGCTCTTCACGGGCGATTTCGCACAGCTCGTAGAGTTTATCCAGGCCAAAGGTCTCTTCGTGGCAGGCAATCTGGAACACGGAGTCAGCGGAGGTGTAGAAAATCGGCTTGCCGGTTTTCATGTGCTCTTCGCCGAGCTGGTCCAGAATGACCGTACCGGAAGAGTGGCAGTTACCGAGGTAGCCCGGCAGGTTAGCGCGTTTCACCAGCTTATCCAGCAGTTCCTGCGGGAAGCTGTTTTCGTGATCGCTGAAATAGCCCCAGTCGAACAGCACCGGCACGCCGGCGATTTCCCAGTGGCCGGACGGCGTATCTTTGCCGGAGGACAGTTCGTGCGCCCATGCGTATGCGCCAATAACGTCCGCGTTGCCGTCCATGCCGGCGGCAATTTTACCGGTAGAGCCTTCATGCGCTTTCACCAGCCCCAGACGAGTCAGGTTAGGCAGATTCAACGGGCCTTTACGGCCATTGTCAGCTTCGCCTTTGGCGCAAGCTTCTGCGATGTGGCCCAGAGTGTCGGAACCTACGTCGCCAAAACGATCCGCGTCTTCAGTAGCGCCGATGCCGAATGAGTCCAGCACCATAATAAATGCACGTTTCATATCTTCTCCGTACTTAGTGCTTCAAAAATAATTGATCAGATCAGTATACAACTATTCAGTAATTCGACGATAGACCGAAGGTGTGCTTGCTGGCGCTTTATCGTCAAGGATAATTGCCGCTTTGACGGCCTTCGCCGCTTCCTGCCAACTGGCTTCGTCTTTGGCATGAATCACCGCCAGCGGGCGCTGCCCGTCGATGCTGTCGCCCAGACGGGCCATGTCGGTAAAGCCAACGCTGTAATCAATGGTGTCAGACGCCTGACGACGGCCGCCGCCCATCGAGACGACCGCCATCCCCAGCGCACGCGTATCCATTGCGCTGATAAACCCTTCGGTATCAGCATATACCGCTTTGCTCAACATGGCGGTCGGCAAGTATTTATCGTAGTTCTCAACGAAATCGCTTGGCCCTTTCTGCGCGGCCACCATACGACCAAAGACTTCTGCCGCTTTACCGTTATCCAGCACCGCCTGTAATTTCGCACGCGCTTCGGCGTCGTCTTTCGCCAGCTGGCCGGAGATCAGCATCTCCACGCATAGCGCCATAGTGACGTCAAACAAGCGCGGATTGCGGTATTCACCGGTCAGGAACTGCACGGCTTCACGCACTTCCACCGCGTTACCGGCGCTTGAAGCCAGCACCTGGTTCATATCGGTTAACAACGCCGTAGTGCGAACTCCCGCGCCGTTTGCCACGCCGACAATCGCTTCAGCAAGGGCTTCAGAAAGTTCATAGGTTGGCATAAACGCGCCGCTGCCGACTTTTACGTCCATTACCAGCGCATCCAGCCCTTCGGCCAGTTTCTTGGCGAGGATGGAACCGGTGATCAGCGGAATAGAGTCCACCGTCGCGGTAATATCGCGGGTGGCGTAAAAACGTTTGTCCGCCGGTGCAAGCGAGCTGGTTTGCCCAATAATCGCCACACCCACGTCTTGAATAATTTCGCGGAAACGGTTGTCGTCCGGGAAGATATCGAAGCCCGGGATCGCTTCCAGTTTGTCGAGCGTACCGCCGGTATGTCCGAGGCCACGACCGGAGATCATCGGCACATAACCGCCGCAGGCCGCTACCATTGGCCCCAGCATCAGAGACGTCACGTCCCCTACGCCGCCGGTCGAATGCTTATCGACAATCGGGCCATTGAGATTCAGGCTTTTCCAGTCAAGGACAGTACCGGAATCCCGCATCGCCATGGTCAGCGAAACACGCTCCGGCATGGTCATATCGTGGAAGAAGATGGTCATCGCCAGGGCGGCAATCTGCCCTTCAGAGATAGTATTGTCACGAATACCATTGATAAAGAAACGAATTTCTTCGTCACTCAACGCATGACCATCACGCTTTTTACGAATAATTTCTTGTGCGAGAAACACGGTACCCTCCTGAGGGAAAAGAGTAGAAGGCTTACATCGCCGGATGGCGGTTAACGCCTTATCCGGCCTACAGGCCTGGATTTGTAGGCCGGATAAGCGCAGCGCCATCCGGCAAATCAGAGCTTAGTAGCTGCTGGCGCTCTTACCGTCGCCGTGACCCAGCGCTTTCAGCAGGCTTGCCAGCAGGCTGGATGCGCCAAAGCGGTAGTGACGAGAATCTGCCCAGTCAGCGCCAAACAGTTCGTCTGCAATCGCGAGGAATTTCTGCGCATCTTCCGCCGTACGTACGCCGCCCGCCGGTTTGAAGCCAACGGTTTTGGAAACGCCCATGTCGCGGATCACTTCCATCATGATGCGCGCGCTTTCCGGCGTAGCGTTTACCGGCACTTTACCGGTAGAGGTTTTGATGAAATCCGCACCGGCTTTAATGGAGATTTCAGAGGCTTTACGAATCAGCGCCTCTTCTTTCAGCTCGCCGGTTTCGATGATCACTTTCAGCAATACGTTCGCTGCGGCACAAGCGTCTTTACAGGCTTTTACCAGGTCAAAACCCACCTGCTCGTTACCGGCGATCAACGCGCGGTACGGGAATACCACGTCCACTTCGTCAGCGCCGTAGGCGATCGCCGCACGGGTTTCCGCCAGCGCAATATCGATGTCATCATTGCCATGCGGGAAGTTAGTCACCGTTGCAATGCGGATGTCCGGCGTACCTTGTTCTTTCAGAGTTTTACGCGCAATCGGGATAAAACGCGGGTAAATACAAATCGCCGCCGTATTCCCGACCGGAGTTTTTGCCTGATGACACAACGCGATCACTTTTTCATTGGTGTCGTCATCGTTCAGAGTGGTCAGATCCATCAGTTTGAGCGCACGCAGGCTGCTTGCTTTTAAATCAGTCATGACATTCTCCAACGGCATTGCCGTATAAAATTTCACCTTGCGAGTCTGTTAATATTCTAACATTCACTCGCGTTTACACTTCGATATACATCACAGTTAATGAAAACTACGTACAAATTTGCATTACTGTAATGAGATCTGAATCAAATTATCCCGCCGTCACCGCCTGTTCTTCGAGCGATAAGCGCATCAGGATCAAAGTCGATTTGCCGCCATTTTCTACAATAGCGCATCGTCCCGGCATAAAGAGGAAACGAAGATGCCTGCCTCATGCGAAACTGCGCTCCAGCAGCGTTGCCAGCAAATTGTGACCAGCCCGGTGCTCACGCCTGAACAAAAACGCCATTTTCTGGCGCTGGAAGCTGAAAACGCCCTGCCTTATCCCACCCTGCCGGAAGATGCCCGCCAGGCGCTGGATGAAGGCGTCATTTGCGATATGTTTGAGGGGCACGCCCCCTTCAAACCGCGCTACGTGTTGCCCGATTACGCCCGATTTCTGGCTAACGGTTCACAGTGGCTGGAACTGGAAGGCGCGAAAGATCTGGATGATGCGTTATCCCTACTCACCATTCTGTATCATCACGTTCCTTCCGTGACGTCCATGCCGGTTTATCTCGGCCAGCTTGATGTGTTGCTGCAACCGTATGTTAGAATTCTAACACAAGATGCGATCGATATTCGAATAAAACGTTTCTGGCGTTATCTCGACAGAACGCTGCCAGACGCCTTTATGCATGCCAATATTGGCCCTGCCAATACGCCTGTCACACGAGCGATTTTGCGCGCTGATGCCGAGCTAAAGCAGGTGGCGCCTAACCTGACGTTTATCTACGATGCGGAAATTACGCCGGACGATCTGCTGCTGGAGGTCGCCAAAAACATTTGCGAATGCAGTAAGCCACACATTTCCAACGGCTCTGTAAATGATAAAATTTTCACAAAAGGTCATTATGGCATCGTCAGTTGTTATAACTCGCTACCGCTTGGCGGCGGCGGCAGTACGCTGGTACGTCTCAACCTGAAAGCCGTGGCAGAACGCAGTACGTCTGTCGATGACTTCTTTTCACGCACGCTACCGCACTACTGCCGACAGCAGATCGCCATCATTAATTCACGATGTGAATTCCTCTATGAAAAGTCACATTTCTTTGAGAATAGCTTTCTTGTACAGGAAGGTTTGATCGATCCTGAACGTTTTGCGCCGATGTTCGGTATGTACGGGCTGGCGGAAGCCGTGAACCTGCTGTGCGAAAACGCGGGCCTGAACGCCCGTTATGGCAAAAATGAAACGGCGAACGAGCTGGGCTACCGTATCAGCGCCCAACTGGCGGATTTCGTCGAAAATACGCCAGTGAAGTATGGCTGGAAGCAACGGGCGCTGCTCCATGCCCAGTCTGGCATCAG
>OKAA01000093.1_pt1 | contig 32090 bp, 19 predicted proteins | sample 1611051 | NCBI WGS metagenome assembly OKAA01 (sample SAMN04436707, study PRJEB24849) | human gut metagenome | biome: human gut; feature: NICU; material: stool | host: Homo sapiens | place: USA: Saint Louis, MO | collected 2010-09-04
GCTCAGTGTCGAGCACCTCCATGATGCGCTGCGCGGACACGTCGGCGCGCGGCCAGAGCACGAACACCATGCTCATGAGCAGGAAGCTCATGATGACCTGCACGGAGTAGTTAGAGAACACGACCATGTTGGAGAACACGGTGAGCTTGTCCTTGAGCCCGGCGGCGTCGATGAGGTAAGCGCCGATCCAGTAGACGGCGAGCATCAGGCCGTTCAGGACGGTGTTCATCAACGGCATCATGAACGCCATGACGCGGTTGGTGAACAGCTGGGTCTCGGTGAGGTCCTTGTTGGCCTTGGTGAATTTGGCTTCCTGGTAGTCCTCGACATTGTAGGCGCGCACCACGCGCAGGCCGGTGAGGTTCTCGCGGGCCACGAGGTTGATGTTGTCGGTGAGCTGCTGCATGGCCTTGAACTTCGGCATGACCATGGCCATCATGACGGTGATGGACACCAGCAGAATCACCACGGAGATGCCGGTGGCAAGCGTCCATTCGAAGCCTTCACCGGCGATCTTGCACACGGCCCATACTGCCATAATCGGCGATTTGACGATGAGCTGCAGGCCCATGGTGATGAACATCTGCACCTGCGTGACGTCGTTGGTGGAGCGGGTGATGAGGCTGGCCGTGGAGAACTTGCTCATCTCGGCCGGGCCGAAGGACTCGACCTTGCGAAATTCGAGCGAGCGCAGACGCTGGGTGAACGAGGCGGCCACGCGCGCAGCGATGTAGCCGGTGATGATGGCGCACGCCACGGATCCGAGCGAGATGAGCAGCATCTTGCCGCCCGCGATCCAGATGTCCTTCATGTCGCTGCCCGGCGTCTCGACCAGGGTGGTGATGTCTGACATGTAGTCGGGCAGTTTCAGGTCGAAGTAGACCTGCCCGACGATGGTCACCAGGGCGATGAGCATCTGACCGATCTCCGCTTTGGAGAGGTATTTCATGATGCGAAGCATTGGTTTCCCCTTGTGTTGGTTGGGTTGGTTATTGGTTATTGACGATTGGTTCTTAAGTTGGCTGGGTTATCAGCGATTATCGGTTCACGATGTCTTAATAGTTTCCATTGTTTGATTACTTACACTGTGAGATATTATGCGCACTTCTGTATGTTCGCTGTGAGCGTCCTCAATTAGCCTTGCCGATTAGTTCTCCGCGCGCTTAGCTGCCATGTGTTCAGCCACGCGCTTGTCCCGCTCCACGAATGCCTCACGCACCTGTTCAGCAGTCGGCCGAGGCTGTCCCGGATGGCAAATCGACATATATGTGGTGAACTCAGACACCAGGTCAACGAATTCGCGCGTGCGCCGCTCCCCCATTTGCGAGAAAATCCAGCAAATCGCGGAACGCATTTCCTCTATCATCCGATGAGACTGCTCGCGCCCGGAATCAGTAAGATTCACGCGAATGATGCGCCGATCTTTGGGGTCAATGTCACGCGTGACCCAGCCCTTCTTCTCCAGAGACGACAGCACGGTGGAGATACGTCCGGAGCTTGCTCGCAGCGCCGACGCCAATTGCGATGGCGTTTGCGTCCCCTTCATGGACAGCTCCCGGAGCACGAACTGCTCACCATGGGCTCCACGAGTGAATTCCCTCTGCATTGTCGAACGATTGCCCCACACGCTGGCATACAGTTCACTAACTGCTTCCTGCTCAAATCCCATAAGAGCACCATCCATTTCCATTCGCTACACGGCAGAGCGCCGCAAACATCCCAAGAATATCTCACACACCGTAAACAATTCACTACTAGAAGCTATTCCAGAAATGCACAACGCACACACTCCAAGCTCTTTGTGATTCTGAAAGCCGCATAGATATTCACTTTGGGGCGTCATCTAAAAGTCATGAGCCATTCGAATTGCGCTGGCCCAATCGCTACGAATCATATTTGCCGTAGCCCTTAAGTGAATCCCACTGCATCGAGATATCGCGCCCGCTATCCCTTCCGATAACGCCGACCACGCGTGTTGCCTTCAGCAATCATCTTTCCTTGCGCAACTAAACCGTTTAGGAATTTGCGGACTGTTCTGTTATCGAGCTCTGTTATCTTGGCGAGTTCAGGTACAGTCACATAGTCGACCTCTGTCAAGCGTTGATTCATCGCCGACAGCATCGCTGTCCGCGAATCAATCTCACCCGATGCGGTTGCATCTGCTTTCTTACCATCCACGGTCTTCAGCGCAGGAACAATAGGAATCGTCGCCTCGAATATGTCACCATCGCGGAACTCAGGCTCTCGCTCAGTATATTGCCGGGACGCTCTTATCAGATTCCGTAGTCCGCTACCCAGCTGCTCGGCTATGCCAGTCTGCACAAACACATTAGCGATAATCGGATTCTTTGGCATTGGCGTGAACTCGCCCAGCTTCATTCGACCTTCAAAGAACGAGCGCGAAGCATTAACCGTCCGGATGGATTCATTATCAATGGTGACACGCGCCACCACCGGACTGGAATACTCCCGATGCATGAGGCTGTTTGCCACCAACTCACGGGCGATCATCGTACGCGGGCTCACTCGCTTATCGCCCTTTAACACAAAGCGGTCAGGCAGATTCCGCTCAGTAAATTCACGGAGTTGCTCGTACGAATCGAGCAAGTTGGTCCGCACCATAAGTCGGTCATCGTATCGGTCAATATTGTCTCGCCGAACCACGGCATCAGTAATATACGCTGGGCAAACCGAGGAAATGACTTCATCCTTGCCCAAGAGCAGCACTGCAGCAAGATTAAAGCCCTCTTCGCCGGTCGTGTAATCACGATCGTATAGCTTGGCGCTGCGGAACAGTTCTTCGTCAGACATAGTTCCCCAAGGGTGCCCAGCTCGCTGAGCAACCGCCAGCTGCCGCATTCGCGCAATCAGCTCAGGACGCAAATCAAACGGAGTCACGTAACGGAAAATCCGCCGTTCGGAATAGTAGTTCTGCTTGCGAATATACATTTGACTAATCTGGATATCGCTTTCGATACGCGTATCCACATCAGCAATACGATCAAACACTGTGCCCTTGAACCGCACAACCGAAGAACTCGGAGCTACCCAAATACGAACAACAATCCGTTCGTCGTACTCGATATGTTCCGTTTCCACCATTGGAGCCGGTTCGAACATTTTACGATTAGACACTACGTTGACAACGTTGCGCTCTACCTCACTAACGCGCTTAGAATCGACGCCGAGCACTTGACCGTCATCGTCAACGCCAAGATAAATGCTGCCACCAGAACGATTGGCGAATGAACATACAGTCTCAAAAGTATCCGCATGAGGCAATTCACTGCAGCGCTTGAACTCGACCATGGATGATTCACCGGCCTGCAGCACTTGCATAAGTTCATCCTGCGTCATCGCATTCCGCCCTTCATAGCGATAATTCATACATTAGGACATGGCACTTATCGTATTTTAGCATCTAATTAGGACATTGTTTTATGTCCTAATGTACTAATCAGGCGGCTAATTGTACTAATACTTGCGCACTAATGTACTAATTTGATGATCGAATGTACTAATTGTCCGCGCAAATGTACTAATTGGATGACCGAATGTATCAATGAGACCTATAGGCAGCCGATTGGCTGACGATCAGCCCAGTCATTGACTATCGGCCGCTAGCCAGCCAGCCGCCAACAGCCACCAGCCACCAGCCACCAACTAATAGCCGCCAGCCAATCAGCCCGTTCAATCACTCCTTGTGTTCCAGCGAGGCCTTCAAATCGCGGCTACGGTAGCGTTCGCGCAGCATCGAGAATCCACCGAAGCCCACAAGCCACACCAGGCCGGCAATCGCGGAATTGCGCGTATCGTCCGCAAGGAACAACGTCAGGTAGATGAACACGAAGAACACGATTGCCACCGTATTGAGCACCTTCCAAGCGGGCATGACGAAACCGTCCGGAATGAAATCAGCGGAGCGACGGTACTTGCGGTGTGCCACCAGCGTCAGAATGTAGATAAACAGGAACACTGCGGAGCTGGCGGACGAGAACAGCACGAACGCTCCGGACACGCCGGGGATAGCGTTGACAATCGGCGAAAGCAGAATCAGCACCGCGGACACCAGAATCGCACGAGCCGGCACCTTGCGGTCGGACACCTGACCGATTTTGTTGAGCGTCGGGCTCGGCGACTCCTCGGCCAGCTGGTACAGGTGGCGGCCAGCCGAGTACAGCAGCGAGTTCAGCGCGGAAGATGCGGCGGTAATCACCACGAAAAACACCAGCGCAGACGCCCAATTCAGCCCGGCGTACTGGAACACCATAATGAACGGGGAGGCGAAGGAGCCGTCCTTGTTCGGCTTGAACGAGGTCCACGGCACAATGCACATGATGGCCGCCAGTGCGCCCACATAGAAGATGAGCACGCGCACGATAATCTCGTTGATGGCCTTGGGCAGCACCTTGCGCGGGTTCTTGGTCTCGGAGACGGTGACGCCCACGAATTCAATCATTTCGTAGGCGAAGAACACCATCTGGAAGCTCATGAGGAAGGCCATCCAGCCGTTCGGCGCGAACGAGAAGTTGGCGAACAGGTTGTCGAATCCGGCGTGGCCGGCCGGGCTCACGTGGTCCACGCCATGAATCTGCACGGCTGGGTAATGGTAGCCGATCACGATCATGGCCACGGCGGTGGCGATCATCGCGCAAATCAGCGTGATCTTAATCATCGAGAACCAGAATTCCACCTCGCCGAACACCTTGACGGCAATCAGGTTGATGGAGACCAGCACCACGAGGAAGCACAGTTCGATCAGCCATTTCCAATGGGTCAGGTCGATGCCGAACGTGTCGAAGAAGGTGATGAAGTATGTGGAGACGGCCGTGATCTCAGTCATGCCGAGCAGCACGAGCGCGGCCCAGTACGTCCAGCCGGCGAAGTGCCCCCATCCGTTGCCCAGGTAGCGGGTGACGAAGTTGATGAAGGTGTGCTGGCTGGGGTCACGGTACATCATTTCGCCGATGGCGCGCATCAGGAAGAACATGATGACACCGACCAGAATGTACACGAAAATGATCGAGGGGCCGGTTAGCGAGATCGACTTGCCCGAGCCCAGGAACAGGCCGGTGCCGATGGTGCCGCCAATGGCGATGAACTGTACGTGGCGGTTGCTCAGGCCACGCTCCATCTCGTTGGTCTGGTCCAGGCTTTCGACAGACCTAAGTTTGCCCGTAGCCTGCTGTGTACCACCATTCACATTCGTATCGGCCATACTGATTTCATTTCTCTTCTCTGCCGCCCGATTGTTACGCACCAGACGCGATACTCGTTCAAAACAAGTTCAGACTGTATCACCGAAATATGTTACGAAAACCGCTCAGCTCAAGAATACATGCGATGATACTGTAAATATTCCGCCAAAAAGTTCAATCCACCAACACCAAATTGAACTTCTACCTCTATTCCACGGACTTGAGCGAGCTGACCGGGTCTACGCGATCGAGCACTGGGTTGGTGAACAGCTGCACCAGCAGCGCGAACGCCAGCGTCGCCACCACGGCAATCGCATAGCTGTACCAGCGCACTTCCACTTCGAAATACAGCGACGGCATATTCAACGCAGCAGTCAGTAATCCGCCTATCCACCTGCCAAGCGGCAGACCAACCACCACACCCATACCGGTCAATATCATCATCTCGCGGTTCACGTAGTTGTGCACCTCGCGGTCATAGAAGCCCAGCACCTTCAGTGTGGCCATCTCGCGGATGCGTTCGGACACGTTCGTATTGGCCAACGTAAACAGCACCACCAGCGCCAGGCCGCCGGCGAGCCCCACAATCAGCGCCACCACGGCACCCATCAAATCGAACTTAAACGTGGCGGCCAGATGCGCACAGCTCACGGCCTTGAGCACCGACGATTCCTCGCCCAACCGATCCGCATATTCGGCCTGTTCGGTCTCGGAACCTTTCAGCTTGGCGAGCATCGCGTTCCACGTCAAGGTCGAGGCAGTGCCATCTCCCGAAGCCGAAGACGTCACACCGTCGGCCGCAAACTTCTGGTCGTACAGTCGCTCACTGATGTACACATCAGAGCCAATAAGATTGCGCGTCACGGCCGCGACCTGCACCTTGGCCCGGCTGCTGCCGCCATTGCCCAGCGTGACGGTGTCGCCGGCATGAATATTCAGCGAGTTGGCGGCGGACTGCGACACAATCACGCCACTATCGTCCAGCGCTACAGTGCCGCCACCCGCTTTGCCGAAGATATTGGGCAGTCCGAACCATTCATCATCGCCGGTTTGTTCCAACGTGACCATATCGTTCAAGATATTCAGCGAATCGTTGGGCACGGTCATCAGCTGCACGGTTTCGCTTTCCTGCGCTGCATTGCTCATCTCGCCGCTATCCACGCGCAGATTCAGCGTTTCGGTGGCCTGGCCATCTTTTGCCACCTGCTTGCGCATCGCGGCGGCGTCATCGTCATTGGCCACCACCATCAAGTCATACTGGTAGATCTGCCCATATTGCTTGACGCCAGTCGTGTCGACGGTGTCGTTAATCGCAAATCCGCAGATAATCAGCGCTGTACAACCAGCCACGCCGCCCACGGTCATAATCAAACGCGACTTGAATCGGAAGATATTGCGCGCAGTGACTTTGCCGAGGAAGTTCAGCCGGCTCCATACCGGGCGAATCCGCTCCAACAATATGCGAGCGCCCGCCTTCGGCGCCTTCGGCCGCATCAGCGCGGCGGGCGTGTGCCGTATCTCCTCGCGGCAGGCGAGCGCGGTGACCACGCCCACACCGACCACGAACAGCACGATGCCGGCCGAGCCGTACAGCCAGTCGTATTCAAGCCGCACACCGGGCAATATATACAGTCCCTCAATCACCACCAGCAGGAATGCCGGGATGCCGAGGAATCCGACCAGCAGACCGATGCCGCCGCCGACCAAGCAGGCGAGCAACGCGAACAGCAGATACCGGCTGGACACGGCGAGTCCGCCATAGCCGAGTCCAAGGTAGGTGCCGATAAGTCCGCGATCTTCCTCGACCATGCGGGTCATGGTGGTCAGGCTCATGAGCACGGCGACCAGCAGGAACACAATCGGGAATGCGCGGCCGATGGATTCGATGGAACTGACATCTGATTTGAGCGCGCTGAATCCGTCGATCGAAGCGCGCGTCTGCACATACCAACGTGCGTTGGCCACATCGTCGATGCGCCGTTGCTGCTTGGCGAATTCGCTTTCCGCTTCGCTTCGCTTCGCATCGAGTGCAGACTGCGCATCATCCAGTTTCGCCTTGCCGTCCGCGAGCTGTTGTTCGCCTTCTTTCAGCTGCCGCTCGCCTTCTTCAAGCTGCTGCTTGCCGCCGGCCAGTTGGGCGGCCTGCGCTTCAAGTTGCGCCGACTGGGTTTCGAGGGTTGCGGCATTCGCTTCGAGTTCCGCGGATTTGGTATTGAGCTGTGCCTCTCCTGCAGCCGCTTCCTGTTCCTTGGCGGTCAGTTGCGCGTTCTGCTGGTCCAAGGTGGATTGTGCGGGGGCAATGGTTTCGTTTAATGTGCGCTGCAAATCGGCTTTCTGCTGGGCCAGACTGTCTCGCTGCGTTTGCAGTTCCGTTTGCTTGGCGGTCAGCTGTTGCCGCAGATCGCTGATTGACGGCACTTCAGGCACGGTAATGCCAAGGCGCGCGAGCAGTTGCTTGATAGCCTGCCCTGTGGGTGAGTTGAAGTCGATATTCGGGTCAAGTTGCGCCAGTAGATTGTTGGCCTGTTGAATCAGGGGCAGCATCTGATCAATTTGCGCCACGCCTTGGTCGATTTGGGTAATGCCCTGTTCGATTTTCGTGCGATTGGCGGTCAGTTCCGTTTGCGCCGCATCGAGCTGTTTGCGAGCCGAGGTGAGCTGCGTTTTGCCTGATTCGAGCTGGGTGCGCGCTTCGGCTATCTGCTGGCGACCTTGCGCGATCTGTTGGCGGGCCGATGCAATCTGCGCACGTCCATCGGCGAGCTGCCGTTCGCCATCGGTAATGGTTGTCCTGTTGTTCTCCAATTCGGTACGGCTATCTTGCAATGTCGTTTCGTTGGCTTCCAGCTCGGCCCAGTTGTCGTCGATCTGCTTCTGGGCTTCGTCCAGCTGCTCGTTGGCCTCGTCTTTGGCATCGTCCAGTTTGCGCTGCGCGCTGGAGACGATCTGTTGACGACGGGCTTTCTGACGTGTGGTCTGTATCTGATGTTCGATACGGTCGGCCACGGTTTTGACGGCTTCATCATAGGCATCGGAAAACGTGTCAAAATCGGACGCACCGGTGACGGCAATCGATATCGCAGTGTATATATTGCCGGTCACGCCGTCGCTGGGTGCAAAGAACGTATAGTCCTCGGATGAGGTGGACCGGAAGGAGGTCATGCCCGAATAACCGTCTGGATTGCTGAGGTCGCGCGGGTCGAGCACGACACCGGTGATGGTGAGTTTCGTGGGGAACTGCGGGGATTGCTCGGCGGCGGCGTCCGTATTGGCGTCGGACTTCGCATCGGATGCCGAGGCATTGGCGGCGACACCTACCGTATCGGCATTATTGGAATCGTCATTGGAATCATCATTGGCATCGTCAGTCTCCGTGGCCGCTACCGATATGACGGATGAAGAGGCGTCTTGTGGCGTCACAGTAATGGTGCCGCCAATCTTGAGTCCGCTATCGTTCAGGAATTGCTGCGTAACCGCCACTTCGCCGGCCTTGTTCGGCAGTTTGCCTTGTTGCAGGTACGGCTGATCAAGCCCCTCGGTACCGATTTCCTGCATGGTCACGGTTTTCTTGGTGCCGTCCACCAATGTGGTCACCGTCTGAGAACGTTCGGGCTGCACGGTTTGCACACCGTCGATTCGGCGCAGTGCCGCTGCATCATCATCGGTCAGGCCGTATGTGGATAGCACCTGCAGGTCATGCAGTCCCTGCTGATCGTAAAAACGACCGGCCGCCAGAAAAGCATCGCGGCATCCGGCGTAGATGCCGGTCAGCACGGCCACGCCAAGCAGCGTAATGACGGCGATCGAGACGAACCTCTTCCAGCTGCGCAGCCAGCAACGCAACGTATCTCTGGCAAATACCGCAGAAACGCCCGCTCCTCGACCGCCGCTATCGTCGAGGTTCCGCCGTTTCACAGAATGTTTCACGGGTTGTTTCACAAGTTGTTTCACGGGGCGTTTCACAGAGTGTCTTGCAGCGAGCATCGCCAATCACCTACCATTCGATATCGGCGATGGGCTGCGGCGTTGCGTTGACCTCCTCGCTGGCCACCTTTCCGAAGCGGAAGCGAATCACTTTATGAGCCATCGGTGCAAGCGCGGAATTATGCGTGATGATCATCACGGTCATGCCTTGCGTTTGGCAAATATCCTGCAGCAGCTGCAGTACTTCCTTACCGGTCTCGTAATCGAGCGCACCGGTCGGCTCGTCACACAACAGCAGCTTCGGCTTTTTGGCAATCGCGCGGGCGATGGATACACGCTGTTGTTCGCCGCCGGACAGTTGCGCTGGGAAGTTCCCCATGCGCTCCCCCAACCCGACCTTGTACAGGGTTTCCACCGGGTCGAAATGGTCTGGGCAAATCTGTGAGGCAAGCTCCACGTTTTCCAGCGCGGTAAGGTTCGGCACAAGATTGTAGAACTGGAAAACGAAGCCGATGTCGTTGCGCCGGTAGGTCACCAAATCGCGCTTGCGCAATCCGGTGATGTCGCGATCGCCCACAATGACGCGGCCTGAAGTCGCGGTATCCATGCCGCCCAGAATGTTCAACGCCGTGGTCTTGCCTGCGCCCGACTGGCCGAGGATGACACTTAACTCACCTTGGTCGGCGGTAAAGCTCGCCTCATCGAGCGCCCGAATCACACTGCTGCCGGAGGGGTATTCCTTGACCACATGATCGAATTCGATATACGCCATCACGCACCTCCAACAGTTCCCACCACGGCCTGTTCCATTTGCAATGCCACCTGCGTTCCCTTGCTATACTCAAGTAAAACAACACTGTGTCGGTTCTGCAACCAACAGTTGGATTGTGAGTTGTCGGAACTTGGGGAGAAGGCCATGGCCAAGGAATTGACGGAAAGCCGCCGCACCCGATACACGCGGCTCGCCATGCAAGACGCGCTTATCGAGTTGCTGCGTGATCAGCCGCTCGGCTCCATCACCGTTAAAGCGTTGTGCGAGCGGGCCGATGTGAATCGTTCCACGTTTTACGCGCATTATGCGAGCATCGAGGAACTGCTGCACGACATTGAAGACGAAACCATGGCCTGGGTCACCACCGCACTCGAACAGCTACTCGCCCAGCCAGATTCTGCCGGCATCGAGCATGTTATTGAGCGCATCTGCCAGTACATTGCCGACAATCGCAATCATCTCCAAGTGCTGATGAGCCCGAAAGCGGATATCGGTTTCCAGCAGCAGCTGCTGGGATTGATTTACAGCCAGCGCGGCGTAGGCGAACAGTTGCAATCTTCGGCGGGTTGCCCAGCCGAGGTGCAGATGCGTATGCGATTCGCCGTGTCCGGCAGCATTGGGCTTTTGCAATATTGGCTCGCCACCGATCTCGCGGCCTCTCCCGAATCGGTGTCCCACACCATCTTCACCATGTGTATGCCTGCCACGCAGTGAGCACGGTGAATTCAGTGAACTCAGTGAAGCGTGCGGTTTCATAAGCATCGCTCGCTATAGCTTCGCCTGCTCACCGGCCGCGCCCACGCCCGCGCTTGCAATAGCGCACAAATAGACGATTGACCATTTCTGAGACGATACGGCGGCATAGAATAACGAACGTTGCGCATCGCGGCAAGCCCCGCGTGCGCCAAAACCCAAGAAATGTGAGAGAAGGGCACAATGAGTACTACTGATGCGCCTAAGAAGCCGCGCGAAACCGACGATGTGCCGGTGCCGGCCACGCTGCGCAAGTCACTGAAGAACCGTCATATCCAGCTGATTGCATTGGGCGGCGCCATCGGAACCGGCCTGTTCTATGGTTCCAGCGAATCCATCGCGCTGGCCGGCCCCTCGATTCTGCTCGCCTACTTGGTCGGCGGCTTCGCAATCTTCATGATCGTGCGCGCGCTGAGCGAAATGTCCGTTGAGGATCCGAAGGCGGGCGCGTTCAGCTACTACGCCACTCGCTACTGGTCCAAGCGCGCCGGCTTCATCTCCGGTTGGAACTACTGGTTCAACTACATCCTCGTCTCGATGGTGGAGCTGTCAGTGGTGGGTTCGTTTGTGAACTACTGGTTCCCGGCGATTCCGACATGGGTGTCGGCGGCCGTGTTCTTGGTGATTATCTGCGCCGCCAACCTGCTGGGCGTCTCCAAGTTCGGTGAGTTCGAGTTCTGGTTCGCCATTATCAAGATTGTGGCCGTGATCGCCATGATTATCGGCGGCCTGGCCGTCATCATCTTCGCTCTGCCCACCACATCCGGCATCAAAGCGAGCTTTGCCAACTGGTTCACCTTGGAAGGGGGCTTCTTCCCGAACGGTCTCATGGAGCAGACTAAGGACGGCACCTGGACCGGCCTGTTGATGGCGCTTGTCGTGGTGATGTTCAGCTTCGGCGGCACCGAGCTCATCGGCATCACCGCCGGCGAAACCGAGGACCCTCGTCGTACGATTCCCCGCGCCACCAATGACATTATCTGGCGAATTCTCGTGTTCTACATTGGCGCGCTCGGCGTAATCATGGCCGTAATACCGTGGAACACCATCGGCGGAGACGATGTTCCCAGCCCGTTCGTGCAAATCTTCGATTCCGTGGGCATCCACGCGGCCGCCGGCACCCTCAACTTCGTGTGCCTGACCGCTGTGATGAGCGTCTACAACTCCGGCCTGTACGCCAACTCCCGCATGCTGTATTCGCTGGCCAAGCAAGGCAATGCGCCCGCGTATCTGGGCAAGCTCAATGCTAAGGGCGTGCCGGTGGCCGGCGTGCTGACGTCCGCCGTGATCACCGCCATCGCCGTGGTCGTGGTGTTCGTGTGGCCTGAGTTCGCGTTCAACTATCTGATGTCGATTGCCACCATCGCCGGCATCATCAACTGGACGATGATCATGTTCACCGAAATGAAGTTCCGTAAGGTGGTCGCCGCGGGCGGCGCTCCCGAGGATTCCGAGCTGGCCGGCAAGTCCGGCAAGGAAGCGCTCGACGCGATTCACTTCAAGCTGCCGTTCGCTAAGGTGACCCCGTGGGTGGTGTTGGCGTTCTTGGCACTGGTGGTGGTGCTCATGTGCTTCTCCGCCAGCTACCGCGTCGCCGTTATCGCCGGCGTGATCTGGCTCGCCATTCTCTTTGCGGCCTACCAGCTCACTCAGGCGAAGAAGTAGAGTCTCATTTGTGAATAGCTTTCACTGAGGAGTACTCAGTGAAAGCTATTCACAAATGGAATTTATGGGTCAAATTCCTCTAGGTAACGCGGGATACCGCCCAGTATTGCGTAGGCCAGCGCCCCAGTGTCGTTGACTGTCTGATAGCTGCTTAGCGTTGCATGCTCTCGGGAGAATCCGCAGGATCGGCGAGATATGGCTTGAAGACGCGCTCGGTGACGGGGATATGGAGCATCAGCATGGTGCCGTAACCAAGGATCACCAGCAGGAACAGTCCACCGGGCATGTGGAACCAGCTGGCCACCAGCAGCGCCACGAACACGGCATCCACGATGACCAGGGCCACGGTCATCGCGATGTGGGAGATGCCGAAGATGAAGGTGTTCTTCAAGGTGCCGGCCACGGTGTTCTCGAAGCGTGCCTGAAGCGCGAACACCCATTCGAAACCGATAAGCCAGAGGATGGTCAGCGCGAATTTGATGATGAGCAGCGGCGCGATCTGCAGGACGATCCATGACCAGACCAGTGCAATCAGCGCCACCAAGAACGGCAGCCACAGCAGCGTGGCTTTGATGAAGTTGGTTTTGAATGACTTGAAGTAGTTGGCGGTTACGCCTTTGCCCTCGCCCTCGATGGAGCGGCGGCAAGCATCATGGCCGGCAGTCAGGGCCGCACCGATGGTGATGATCGGAATCGAAGTGACCAGCATCAGAATGTTGATCCATACGCCGTCAACAAGATTGCTCCACGCGCGCATGAATTTCGAGTCCGGTGCCAGCCAGTTCATCAACTACTCCTTGTACAGCTTTTGGCTCCCCTCAGGGAGGGGAGCCAGATTGTCGGGCTCACCCCTTGACCGCGCCCGCCATGACACCAGAGACTATATACTTCTGGCATACCAAGTAGAAGACGATGATGGGGATGATTGCCAGCACCAGGCAGGCCATCATGGCGCCCATATCTACGGAACCGTAGCCGCCCTTGAGGTATTGCACGGCGACCGAGATGGTCTTGTACTTGCCGAGGTCGAGCGTCAGGTACGGCAGCAGGTAGTCGTTCCAGATCCACATGGCTTCGAGGATGGCCACCGAGACGATCGACGGCTTCATAATCGGCACTACGATCTGGAAGAAGATGCGTGGTACGGACGCGCCATCAATCATGGCGGATTCCTCAAGTTCCTGCGGGATGCCTTTGATCACGCCGGTGAAGATGAACACGGCCAGGCCGGCACCGAAGCCGAGGTACACGATGCACAGGCCCCACGGAGTATTGAGCTTCAGCATGTCGGCGATCTTGGAAAGGGTGAACATCACCATCTGGAACGGCACGATCATGTTGAACAGGAACAGGGTGTAGAGCAGCTTCGCAGCCCAGTTGTTCACGCGCACGATCCACCATGCGCACATTGAGGTGCACACCAGAATCAGCACCACCGAGCCGACAGTGATAAGCAGCGTCCAGCCGAAGGAAGCGAAGAACTGCGTGGTCTCGATGCCGCGCACATAGTTCTCAAGTCCTACAAACGCTTTGCCGGTCGGCAGAGAGAAGGCGTTCTTGGAGATGTACGCCTTCTGCTTGAAGGAGTTGATCAGCACCAGGACGATCGGGAAAATCCAGAACAGGGAGACGACGGCAAACAGCACGGCCCACAATGCGCCATGCTTCACAGGCTTGTTCTCGTTCATCAGGCTGCCACCTCCTTGCTCGTGGTGAGCTTGTTCTGAATCAGGGCGATGACCGCAACCAGGATGAAGAACAGCACGGCCTTCGCCTGGCCGACGCCTTCCCAACCCATACGGCCGTAGAAGGTGCGGGTGATGTTCAGCGCCAGACCTTCAGACATGTTGCTCGGCGCACCGTTGGTCAATGCGAGGTTCTGATCGTAGAGCTTGAAACCGTTGGTCACGGTCAGGAAGGAGCACACGGTGATGGATGGCATCATCAGCGGGATGATGATGCGGAACATGGTCTGCCGTCCGTTGGCGCCGTCCACGGCCGCAGCCTCCAGCACGTCGGTGGGCAGGGCCTGCAGGCCGGCGATGTAGATGATCATCATGTAGCCGATCTGCTGCCAGCACACCAGGATGACCAAGCCCCAGAACCCGTAGGACGCCTTATAGGTCAGGGCGCGTCCCCAGTGGGCCAGCACGCCGTTCAGGAGCAGCAGCCAGATGTAGCCCAGGATGATGCCGCCGATAAGGTTCGGCATGAAGAATACCGAGCGGAACAGCGTGGAGCCCTTAATCGCCTTGGTCAGCATGTAAGCGATGGTGAAGGCGATCACGTTGATCACGATGGTGGTCACGATGGTGAACGCGGTGGAGAAGCCGAGCGCGTGCAGGAATTCCTTGTCCTTCAGCGCTTTGCCATAGTTCTTAAGCCCCACCCATTCACCGTCGGTAACGGTGGTGAATTCGCAGAGGCTTAAGTAGACGCCCATGATGAAAGGCACCAAGAACCCGATGATGAATGCGGCGAATGTGGGGAGCGCGAACAGCGCCCACCATCTGCGTATCGCCTTGCCAGCCATGCTGATCATGACTTTTCCTCCTCCTTGAGTCCGCTGCGTTGCGACACTGCATCGTGCGCCGGCTGCGGAGTTCAACTCAATGCGAGCCTGCCGATCGAGAACCGCATGCACGGCCTGTTCTCGTTCAAGCCTATGTTCACAGTAAACGTCGAATCATTATATGTCAAACGTTGTCATTTTCAGCGTTTCAAGCTCGAGCATACTCCGACTCCAGCAATCCTCTTTCAACTAAGATAATGGCTATATAAAGCCAATCTAACGCCGTCATAGACACTTTGCAAACGTTTGTAATACAATCGTTGTCATCGCCGCCAATCAATCAATCAGCATGTACATTGGAGTCAGTTGTGCATGTGTATTGCGATTTTCCATTCAACGCAAGGGGGCTGCAATGGCTACGAGCACTCAGGATGTCGCCCGCGAGGCCGGCGTCTCCATCTCCACCGTCTCACGTTCCTTCACCAGACCGGATCTGGTGTCGGCCAAGACCCGCGAGCGCGTGCTCGCCATCGCCGACAAACTCAATTTCTCACTCTCCCGCTCGGCTGCGGCCCTGAAATCCGGCCGCTCCCTGCGCATCGCAGTACTGATGAGCGGCCATATCCGCCTGTGGTTCACCGCCTCGGTCATCGAGGGGCTCAACGAGGTGCTGCACACGCAGGGCTACGATATTTCGGTATTCCAGATTTCCAGCATCGAGGAGCGCAAGGAATTCTTCGAGATGTTGCCGGTACGCCGTAACGCCGATGCCGTGATTGTGGCGTCTTTCGATATCGACAACAACGAAATCGCGCAACTGGCTTCGGTCGGCGTGCCGATCGTCGGCATCAATTCAGTCGAGCCCGAAGCCCGCGGCTTTACCGCCGCCGTCAATATCGACGATGTGCAGGGCTCCACGCTGGCCGCCCGCCATCTTATCAATCTCGGACATCGCCGCATCACCTACATCAGCACCAATCGCGAGGTGTCGCTGAGCTTCTCCGTGCAAAGCCGATTCGACTCATTCACCGCCTGCTGCCGCAGGGAAGGCATCGAGCCGCAGGTTATCGTCTGCAAGGTCGATGACGATGGACGTTATGAAATCAGCGACGTAGTCAACCAACTCATGAGTCAAGACGAGATGCCCACCGCCATCGCATGCCAGGAGGATGGCATTGCTTTGCCGCTTATGTTCCAGCTGGAGCGCAATGGATTCTCCGTGCCCGGCGACGTCTCGTTGATCGGTTACGACGATAGTTTCTACACCGGCGATATCGGCCTGACCACCATCCGCCAGGATCCGGTGGAAATGGCCCGCGTGGCAGCCCGCATGACGCTCGATCTCATTGACGAAAAGCCGATTGAGCAACCCTACATCGTGTTCCCGGCCCAGCTGAAGGTCCGCTCCTCCACCTCCCGCGTTAAGTAGGCTCACACAACAAAACGCCACCATAGAAAAAGTGTGAGGCAACCGCACAATAACGCTCAATCGCACATTGTGAAGAATGGCGAAAAATCGCCGATTCATGGACTCACAGTGTGCGATTGAGCGGGTGCGTGCCTCACACTTTTTCTGTGGCGGACGATTTTGTGCGAGACTCAGCAATACAAAGCGGCGCCCCTGGAGAAGGAAATGGCAGGGGCGCCGCGGATTGTTACTTATCGGCCAAGGGACTCTATGAGACTCAGTGCGAGGCCTCGTATTCGGAAGCCCAACCGTCCACGAAGGCGGTCTTGACGGCATCCCACTTGCCGGTGCCCTGCGCGTACTCGAGCAGCGCCTGGCCGACCTTGTTCTTCCATTCCTCGGACGGCATCATGGTGAAGTTCCAAGAAACCTGGGTCTTCCCGGACTCCTGGTCTTCTACGGCGGCCTCGGTCAGCGGGTTGTCGCTTTTGACGTCATCGAAGGTCTTGAACGGGGTGGTGAAGCCCATGTCCTGAGAGAGGGCCTTCTTGCCGGCATCAGAGGTGATCACCCAAGACAGGAAGTCCTCGGTGGCCTTCTTGTCGGCGTCGGAGGCCTTGTCATTGATGCACCAGTAGTTCTCGGAACCGGTGGTCAGACCCTGCTTCTCCTCGCCCTTGACGCCGATGTAGATCGGCATCATGTCTACCTGATCGGCGGTCATGCCGGCCTTCTGCAGGTCGGTCCAGGCCCAGGTGCCGTTCTGGTAGAAGGCGGCCTCGCCGAGCGCGAACTCGGAGTTCGCATCATCTCCGGTCTTGGCGCTCAGCTGGGTGGGTTCGGTGGTGGAGTCGGTGATGTACAGGTCGAAGATCTTCTTGTAGTTCGGCAGGTAGGTGCCCTTGATCTTGGCCGGCTGCTCGGTGACGTTGTCATCCTTGAACTCGTAGTAAAGCGGCAGATTGGCCAGGTGGGTCTTGAAGCGCCAGTCGGAGCTGGAGTCGAAGCCGGCGGAGGTGAACGCGCCCTTGATGCCGAGCTCGTCCTTGCGGGCCTGTATGTCGTCAGCCACGGCCTTCAGGGTGTCGAAGTTGTCGATTTCGTCCATGGACGTGGCCTTGGCGCCATCCAGCGCGAAGTACTTGTTGAGGATGCCCTTGTTGTAGATCAGGCCGTAGGTTTCCATCACATACGGCACGCCGACCACCTTGTCGCCATCCTTCAGGGCCACATCCTGGTTGGTGAGCTCCTTGTACACATCCGTATTGGACATGTCGGCGGTGTACCTCTTCCAGTTCTGGTAGCCGACCGGGCCGTTGACCTGGAACAAGGTCGGGGCTTCGGTTTTGGCGATTTCGGACTTCAGGGTCTGCTCGTAGGTACCGGAGGCCGCGGTCTGCACCTTGACCGCAACGCCCTTTTCCTTGGTGTATTCCTTGGCCAGAGCAGCCCACTGATCAGCCGCTTCCGGCTTGAAGTTCAGGTAGTAGACCTTGCCCTTGGCGTCATCGCCGGAGGTCGAGCCTCCGCAGGCCGCCAAAGTGCCGAGGGACATCGCAGCAATAGCCGCCATCGCGACTGCTGACTTGACTGTACGATTCATCATCGAACCTTTCTCTTTCATCGTCGACCCCGGCCGTCCCCGGTCAGGACAGGTACGCTAGCACGCACCCTTACGACTATCGACATGCACTATTGTGCAACGGTTTGCTTCTTTTTGCAAACGATAGCAATATCGGCGCGTCATAAATCATCATTTTCAGGCCATTGTCAACAGATATCCCATTAGTTCAGTCATTTTTGCCTCATTATCGCAATGCAAGCGTTCGCAATTATGAGAGCGTTAACATATCTTTCATGGCAATCGATTGCCACTTATACCCATCAAAAACAACACGCCGACGCTATCGTTTGCAAATCATTTATCGACATACCGCAATTCCCATCACAAACAATAAAGGCCCGCCCGCAGTAGCGGGCAGGCCAGCGTAATCACAGCGCAACCGGGGCTAGGCGTTCCACCGTTCGATGACGTTATCTCCCTTATAGACGCTGAGCACCGAGTAGTGTGCCGTATCCAAACGCAGCAACCGCGCGAAATGCGGGTCCACGCCCAGCCATTGCGAGGTGAGGATGCGCAGGATGTGCGCATGAGCCACCAACAGCACATTATGGCCGTCTTTCAGCAGCGGCGTAATCTCATCGATGGCGCTCTTGGCGCGTGCCGCTGCTTCTTCCAGCGTCTCGCCAGGCCCGGCATGGACCGGCACCTGCTCGCCCGAAGGCAAGGTCTCGACCCAATCGCCCTCCAGCATGGGCGTCAGCGAGCGCGGCCCGTCACGCCACACATCCCATTCAAAACCGCTGGCCTCACTCACCTGCTGGCGCGTACGCCCCTCGGCTCGGCCGTAATCCCATTCAGCGATGCTGTCCAACACACCGCGGTCCGCAAAACCAGCCAATTCAGCGGTTTGGCACGCCCGCTTCAGCGGACTGGAAAACACACAGCCCTGGCTGAATCCTTCGGGGAAAGCTTCGCGCAGGCGCCTTCCGGCATCCGCTGCCTGCTGCTCGCCGACCGCGGTCAACGGGATGTTCGTGCGCCCGGTATGCTGCCCGGATTCGCTCCACACGGTCTGGCCGTGGCGCAACAACACCAAAAATCCGTTGCCGCCACGAGAGTTCTCGACGGCAACGGTGCCGTTCACGTTCTGTTCGCTCATGCCTCCACTCTAGCCTGCGCTCGTTCATGACTCCACCATTAACGCCCATCTTTTGCGCCGAGATGATTGAGATGCTATTAGACTGAGAGTCATGAGCGACGAAACGAACACCGACTTTCCCTCCAGCGCCGACCGTGCGGTCGACAGCCTGCACCGCATCGACGAGAAGGTCAACAGGCTGCGCGAGGACCGGCTCAACGACCCTGATTCTCTGGGCGACAAGCTCATCAAGTCGGCAGTCCCAGCGCTGGCAGGCTTGGTTGCCGGCAAAGCATTCCAGATGATATGGGACAAGGGCACGAGCAAACGCAATCTGCGCAAGGGACTGGCGGCAGACGCGTCGCAAGGTCTGGCAATGAGCCTGGCATTCGCCGCCGTTTCGGCCGCACTCGGCGCAGTGGTTTCGCAGCTGTCGGACCGGGGCTCCAAGGCGTTCGTCGACCACCGCCATCGCAAGTCCAGCCGCTAACCCCCAGGTTGGATGATGGTTTCTGTTGGTTGACTGATGGCTCATCGCTGGAATTTCGTCAAGGAACCATCAGCCAATCGGCAGGAACCATCAGTCCAGCACAGTTCCGCCACACAATATCGGCATTTCACTGTGAGGTAATCCACCGTGGCGTCCGGCGTCTGCCGTGCGACAATAAAGCCATGGTTACCAACGCAACAATCGAGGCTCTTCTGGGCCGCCGCTCCATCCGTAAGTTCAAGGGCGAGGCCATCGACGACGATATCCGTGCCACGCTCGAAACCGTCGCCCAACATGCCGCGTCCAGCCAGTTCCTTAACGACTGGTCCGCCATCCGCATCACCGACCCGGCCATCAAAGCCAAGCTCGCCGAATTCGGCCATCAGCCGTATATCGCCACCGCGCCGCTGCTGTACGTGTTCGTCATCGACGAGCACCGCAACGCACGCATCGCCGAACGCAAGGGTATCGATCCCGCTTCCGACGAATTCCACCTCAAGTACAGCTATCGCTTCACCCAAGCTCAGAACGACGCCGTGCTGGCCCTGCACGCCATGGAGACCGCCGCCTATTCGCTGGGACTGGGCTGCGTGATTCTCGGCTCTCTACTCAACAACATCCCCGGCCTTATCGACGTGCTGAATCTGCCGGAATACACGTATCCGGTGCTGGGTCTGGCCATCGGCAAGCCCGATCAGAACCCGACCGTCAAGCCGCGCATGCCGCACACGATGCAGTTCTTCGAGAACACCTACCCGGCTGACGCCGATGGCGTACTCGACCAGCTGTCCGCCTTCGACGAGGAAGTTCACCGGTACTACGATCTGCGCCAAGCCGACCGTCCGGTGGACGCCTTCAGCGATCAGGTCGCCACGATCAGTCGGCAGGATGTCAGCCATCAGACACTGCTCGACAAGGCCGCCGCTCAGGGCTTCCGTCTGGATCAGTGAGACCAGGACCAACGAGATAGGCTCGGATAGGCTCGTCACTGAGTCGTCTCAGTCTCAGCACTGCGACGACTCAGTCCCAACACCTCAACATTTCATCACCGGATACCGGCAAAATTGCACAACCATCCCCGCCGGTGTCGCACCATCAACAAACGTCCACATATCAGTCCCATTATGCGGACAACCAACGGCCAGTTTTGCAAGAAAACCCGCCAAACCAGCAGTATCCGCACCAGTGGTGGGAATAGACTGCGTGTGGCCGCAATGACTACGAACCGGAAAAGAGGGACTGGATGCGGACGGTTTGGCAAGTCTTCCTGCGCGATTGCAGACGTATCTTACGCAATCCCGTTGCCGTTGTGGTGACGCTCGGCGTAGCGATACTGCCCTCGCTGTACGCATGGTTCAACATTCTCGCCAACTGGGATCCCTATTCAGCCACCGGCAATCTGCAAGTGGCCGTAGCCAATGAAGACCAAGGCACCACCAACGATCTGGTCGGCCATCTCGATGCGGGCCGGCAGGTCGTCAAGAAACTCAAGCAGAACGACGAACTCGGCTGGCGCTTCGTAGACAATGAGGAACAGGCCGTACACGGCGTGGAGACCGGCAAATACTATGCAGCCATCGTGTTGCCCAAGGATTTCAGCGCCAGCCTGGTCGAATCAGTGACCGGAACCTCCAAACAGCCGAAAATCAAGTATTACGTCAACGAGAAGAAGAACGCGATCGCACCGAAAATCACCGACACCGGTGCCACCACCATCGACGAGCAGATCAACTCCGCCTTCGTCACCACGGTAGCCACCACCGTTGCCTCGGCCGTTTCCGAAGCGGGAGGCGATCTCGACCAAACCACCGGCAAAGTCCAACACGATACGATCGATGATCTCAATACGGTGATGTCCACGCTGAACACCGTTCAGGATTCACTCACCGACTTACAGGACACGCTGGCCCAATCAGACACGATTCTCGCCGACGCCAAACAGACCACCGTCTCACTCAAGCAGACCGTCGCGGCCGCGCAGAAGGCCTCCCGCCAGTCCGGCACACTGTTGGCGGAAACACAGGCCGGGTCACAAGCCTTCTCCACCACACTGGTCGGCGCGCTCGACACCAGTTCAGCACAACTCTCCGGACTGGCCGTTCACGTCAACAACGCCGCCGGCAGCATCACCGCCTCCTTCAACAGCGCGCAGAACTCCGTCGACACCATCACCAACACACTTTCGGCCCCACTGAATGCCACCCAAACGTCAATCAGCGATCTGAAAGACGCGCTGACCAAAGCCGGCATCGGCAAAGACACCACCGACCCGGTCGGCCAGAACATCTGGAAACAAATCGATGCGCTCGACTCATTGATCAGCAAACAGCAGACACAGCTCAACACCTTCCATACCGACACCACACAGTTCATCAACTCCGGTAAAGACGCCACCACGAATCTTTCCGGAGCCATGACCAACACCACCACCGGCGGCATCGCGGCGCTGAATACCGCGCGCGGCTCGCTGACCGGCACCGTGATGCCGTCGCTCACCTCATCATTGAACAGTTTCGCCGCCCTGAATGGCACACTGGATGGCACGTTGACTTCGTTATCCGGCACCTTGGATCAGGCCGACGGGCTGTTCGACCAGCTTGCCAATACACTGAACCAAACGAAAACCACCATCAGCAGCACGCAGGATTCGCTGCGCCATGTGGCCAACGATGTCGCCACCGTACGCACCGATATCGCCACGCTCGATAGTTCCGCCGCTTACCAGAAAATCCGGGATACGCTGCATCTGGATGACAAGGGATTCGGCGAATTCATGGGCAATCCCGTCACCCTGACCACGAAAGTCGTGTACGCCACCGACAATTACGGGTCCGCAGTCACCCCGTTCTACACGAATCTGGCACTGTGGGTAGGCGGTTTCGTGCTGATTGCCATCTACAAGCTTGAGGTCGACCGCAAGGGCATTCGCCGTATCACCGCTACGCAAGCATATCTTGGCCGCTGGCTGCTGCTGGTCACCATCGGATTCCTGCAAGCCGTCATCGCCACCATTGGCGATCTGGTGCTCGGCATCCAATGCGAGCATCCGCTGCTGTTCATCTTGGCCGGAATCTTCTGTTCGTTCGTCTACATCAACATTATTTACGCACTGGCCGTGGCGTTCCGCCATATCGGCAAAGCCATCGCCGTAATTCTGGTCATTGTGCAGATACCCGGTGCCTCCGGCCTGTATCCGATTGAAATGATGCCGAACTTCTTCCGCGAACTGCACCCGTGGCTGCCCTTTACCTACGGCATCAACGCGATGCGCGGCCCGATCGCCGGCCTGTACGCGAACCATTACTGGCTCGACATGCTGCACCTGTTCTGGTATCTGCCGGCGGCGCTTTTCGTGGGACTTGTCGTACGCCGGTATGCGATGAACCTGAACGCGCTGTTCGACCATCGTTTGGGAGATACTGACCTGATGATCACCGAGCACAACAGCATGGTGAACGAACAGGTGAGCTTGAACTCCGTATTCCGCACGGTGTCTGACAGCAAGGAACTGCGCGATATCATCGCTCATCGCGCGCACCGGTTCTTCGCACGGTACCCAAAGATGATCGTTGCCGGCCTGGCATTGCTGACCGTCCTCCCGTTCGTATTCCTGGTGCTGCTGCTCGTCACCCAAGAGAAAATCGCCATGCTGACCTCTTGGATTCTGTCGATTATTCTTATCGACGCCTATCTCATTGTGGTTGAATATGCACGCGAAACCTACGCCATGCAGCTTGGCGTCAGTGCCATGAGTGCCGACGAGTTCCGCAATGTGATGCTCAACGGATATGTGTGGCGGCGTTTCCACGGCCACGGACGTCACGAAGCGGCGATGGACAGCGATCCGGATATCGGCGAAACCACTGAACGACTCACACTGTTCGGCGATCAGGCCGCCGAGCCGACTGCGCACACCGCACAGTCCGAGCAGTCCGGTCAATCCGGGCAGCCTGAGCAACCCGGTCAGTCCGGGCAGTCTGGGCAGGGAGGCGCACGATGAAGCTTATCTGGAAAATATTCGTACGTGACGTGCGCCAAGCCACCCGCAATGTGATCGCCGTAATCGTGGCTATGGGATTGGCGATTGTGCCGGCACTGTACGCCTGGTACAACATCGCCGCCAGCTGGGACCCGTACGGCAACACCAAGGCCTTGAAGGTCGCTGTGACGAACGTGGATAAGGGCTATAAGTCCGATCTGATGCCGATCACCATCAACGTCGGCGAAACCGTGACCAATACGCTCAGGGCCAATCATGACCTTGACTGGCAGTTTGTGGATCGTGCTAGGGCCATCGATGGCGTGAACTCAGGCGAATACTATGCCGCGCTGATTATTCCAAAGAGCTTCAGCTCCGATATGATGACGCTGTTTTCACCGAAGATCAAGCACGCCAAGCTCGAATACTATCTCAATGAGAAAATCAATCCGATCGCTCCGCATATCACCGACCAGGGTGCTGCCACCGTGGCCACGACCATCGACCAGACATTCGTGAAGACCTTGGCGAGCGTGGCGCTGGATTTGGTTTCCAACGTGGCCGATTACGCGCAAAGCCCGCAAATGGAGCAGTACGTCGACAACGCCACCAGTCATATTGCCACCATGTCGTCTCGTTTGACCGGCACTGCGTCGCAGATGGATTCCTATGCCAATCTGCTCGGGGCCGCCAACAGCATCATTGATTCCACCGATAAGCTGCTGGGGTCAACAGGCTCAGCTGCGGCCACAACCAAAAAGGCGTTGAAACAGACCCGCAACGGCGTCTCCAGCCTCGACAAGGCATTGTCCGGAGCCACCGATGGCGTCGGTACGGCATTGCAGCAGGCCGGTTCATCCTACGACACCATTGCCAAGCAGATCGATGCCGCTTTTGCCGATGTGGGCTCACAATCCTCGCAGATATCAAATAAGCTGACCGATATGCAATCCAAAGTGGAGGCTCAGGCCGACAGCTTTGGAAAGTATGCCGCCGCTTTACGAGATCTCGCCAAACAAGTGGCTTCGCTGCCCATGGGTGGAGATACCGTTGCCGCTCAACTGAACGCGGCTGCAGACCAAGCCACAAAGGCGCAGCAGAGCATGCAGCAAGCCGCCACCGCGCTAGGCGATGCGGCCACGCACATAGCCAACGGTACTGCCGATGCCGATACAGCGCGTCGAGATCTGAAATCACAAATCGCCGCCGCCAAACAATCGATTACTCAGGCTTCAGACACGTACAAGAGCACGCTGAAACCGCAACTGAACAATCTGACCTCGTCCATGGGCGAAGTGGCCACGCAGGCAAGTTCCGTAATCGACGGGCTTGCGTCGACCGTCAGCAGCGTTTCAGGCCTTTCTGGCGGCGTTTCAGACAGCCTGACAGACATCCAGTCGGCCTTGACTGACGCAGCTAGCGCTTTGACCCGTTCAGCAAAGAAACTCGACAACTTGTCTTCCCAACTCACCTCTATCACCAGTGGCGGCGCCATCGACCTGTCTATGATTTCTTCTGCGAAGCCCGATGCCATTGCTTCCATGCTGGCGGCACCCGTAGCGGTCGACCGCATTGCGCTCTATCCCGTTGCCAACTATGGTTCCGCGATGGCTCCGTTCTACACGATTCTGTCTATTTGGGTCGGTGCGATCATTCTGGTCGCCATGTTGAAAGTATCGATTTCCGACCATGAGAAGGCTCGTATCTTAGGGTTGGGCAATGATCTGCCGCTCGGTTCGGAAGTGGGGCTTCGCGAGGCCATGATTGCCGGGCGGATTGCCGGACCGGCCGCCGCGTTGGATGTGCTGAAGAAGCCGCGTGCCGAGTCTCCCGGCAATGCGCGGCAGTTCGGTTTACGCTTGCACCACGAATATTTCGGCCGATACATGATTTTCGGTTTCCTTGCTTTGCTGCAAGGTACGCTGGTGTGCCTGGGCGATATGTTCTATCTCGGCGTGCAGTGTGAGCATCCGATTCAGTTCTTGATGGTCGGGTGGTTGTCTGCACTGGTGTTCTCGAATATTGTGTATACGCTGACCCTGTCGTTCGGTGATATCGGCAAAGCCATTGCCGTAGTACTGCTGGTTATGCAGGTAGCCGGTTCCGGCGGCACATTCCCCATTGAAACACTGCCGACGTTCTTCCAGGTCGTTTCTAAATGGCTACTGTTCCCCTATGCGGTGGATGCGATGCATTCGGCCATGGCAGGCTCATTCGGCATGGAATACTGGGTTTCCATGGGCAAACTGGCACTGTTCCTTGTCCCCTCATTGCTGTTGGGACTTATGTTGCGCAAGCCGGTAATTCGCTTCAACGATTGGGTTATCCGCAACCTTGAAAACACCAAGGTGATGTAAGTGTTGGACGGAGTGTGTCCGAGCGCCCTGAACGCTTAGCAGCCTACGACCTGGCGTGTTTGGACCGTAACCTGTCTCAGACACGGCGTTGGCGAGGCCTGTGGAGCTTCTAACGCTAACGTCTACGTGGCTTGTAGCCCTTTTTACGACTGTGTGGCTTGAGTTGCTGGTTCAGCGGTACATGTCGGTAACTGGATTGCGGATCGCGATGCGTGAGGTGCCAGCATCCGCAAAATTCGCAACGGTACACCCATAGCTCGACTCCGCGCTCGATCAGGCTTTGATCAGCGGCACGCTGAGCCTGCGCCTTATCGTGATACATGATTTTATTCGACGTAGCGCAACGTTTAGGGGTGAAGTAATGCATAGCAGAAGCCAGTGTAGAGCGACCCCATAACCAAGCCAGTTTCTGGCTCCCCTCTGGAGGGGAGCCGTCGGCGGATTTTAGTGGTGGTTGCAGCACCTGTGTGTTTTGCCGCTCTTGATGGCGGTCTTGGAATGGTGTAATCGTATTATGCGGCGTCGAGCGGTTCGAGGGTCCTCTCGCTTGGTTTCCTGTAGCCGAGTGTTTTGCGGGGCCGGTCGTTGAGTTCGGCGGCGACCGCGTCGAGGTAGTCCTCGGGGTATGCGCCCAGGTCGGTGCCTTTGGGGAAGCATTGGCGCAGGAGCCCGTTGGTGTTCTCGTTCGTGCCTCTCTGCCAGGGCGAGTGCGGGTCGCAGAAGTGGACCTGCATGTCCAATGCGGTCGTCACACGCCGGTGCGGGGCGGGTTCGGATCCCTGGTCCCAGGTCGGCGAGTTCCTCAGGGGCTTGGGCAGGTGTTGCATTTTCCGGATGACGGCCTGCTGGACGTGTTCGGCGTCGTGCCCGTCGGGCAGGTGCAGGAGGATCGTGAACCGTGTCGGGCGTTCCACGAGCGTGCCGATCGCGCTTTTGCTGGCCGCGCCGCGGATCGGGTCGCCTTCCCAATGACCGGGTATTGCCCGGTCCCCGACTTCGGCGGGCCGCTCGCTGATCATGGTCATGGGTTCGCGGAAACGGGGCTTGCGCGAGTCCGTCTGCCCGTGCGGCCGGCGTTGGGCGCGCCCGCTCCTCAGGGTCTTGATGACGTCCTTTTTCAGTTCGCCCTTGGCCTGGACGCAGACGGCCTGGCGGATCGTCTCCGCGCACACATGCATAGCATCATTATCCGGGAAATCGGCGCGCAGGCGCCCCGCGATCTGCTCGGGACTCCAATGCGCCCGCAATCCTGCGCGAATGCATGCGGGCAGGCCGGGCACCGTATGGATCTTCGCGGGCTTGGGTCGTCTGAGCCGGTCCGCGCTCATCTGCCGGGCCCGGTACGGCTCGTGCATGCCGGCCGCGGGATTCGCGTTGCGCGCCGGCTCGCGGCTGACGGTCGACGCGGGACGATTGAGCCTGCGCGCGATCCCGCGCACGCCCATGCCGGCCTTCCGCCAGTCGGCGATGCTGATGCGCTCGTCCTGGTCCAGATGCCTCGAACTGATCTTCTGGGGAATGTCCACGGCGGAACGATACCAGTCCGCCGACGGTTTCTCGTTCCTGCCGTTCGATCGTGTCCTGCCGTTGCGCCACGCCTTGCCGGTGCGTTTGGACACGCCCACGGCGCGGGCGGCCTGCGTGAAGTTCATGCCCGCCTCCGGCAGCTCGGCGTAGCGGCGCCGCCTCGCCGCGCACATCTCCCGGCGCGTCGGATACCCATTCGTGCATCCGATCCTCCTGTCGGTCGATCAGATGTTGCAACGATCACTAGAACCCGCCCCGTCCGCGCGGCGGACCGGGGGGAGGCCCGGGCGTCGGGATTCCACGGTCACGGACGTGCTGTTTTCCGGATTTCCTGCGGAAATGGGAACGCGCCGCGCCGTCTCTCTTCGGCCCCGGCGGCGGGGCCGGCCGGGAATGGTCCCGGACGTGGGTCTCATGAGTGCGAAAAGCCCCCGGTGTTTTTGTGGGGGTGTGTGGGTTTGGGTCGTAAGCGTTTCGGGTATGCGAGGAAGCCCCTTGGGGCGTGTGCTCCAAGGGGCTTCCTGTACGTGTGGTGCGGCGGCGTGCTACTCTCCCACACCCTGTCGGGTGCAGTACCATCGCCGTGCCAGGCCTTAGCTTCCGGGTTCGGAATGGGACCGGGCGTCTCACCTGGGCCATGGCCGCCGCAAATCTTCTCTTGTACGGTCAGACGCTGGGGTCTGCCGGCCTGTGGCGGCCTGGGAACCGGATAGCGGACGCGAATATGTCGATGTTTCGTCTTGTGGCCAGACAATGCTCATTGTCGTCTGGTGTCGTTTGCAGGAGGAAGATGCGGTCCCAACCGATGGTTGGGATTGTTGTGTTGCCTTTCGTCCGTTAGTACCGGTCGGCTCCACCCCTCGCGGGGCTTCCACGTCCGGCCTATCGACCACGTGTTCTGCATGGGGACTACAGCAGCTCGAGGCTGCACGGAATGCTTATCTTGGAGCAGGCTTCCCGCTTAGATGCTTTCAGCGGTTATCCCTCCCGAACGTAGCCAACCGGCCGTGCCACTGGCGTGACAACCGGCATACCAGAGGTTCGTCCACCCAGGTCCTCTCGTACTATGGGCAGGCCTCCTCAGCATTCCAACGAGCGCAGAGGATAGAGACCAAACTGTCTCACGACGTTCTGAACCCAGCTCGCGTGCCGCTTTAATCGGCGAACAGCCGAACCCTTGGGACCTGCTCCAGCCCCAGGATGCGACGAGCCGACATCGAGGTGCCAAACCATCCCGTCGATATGGACTCTTGGGAATGATCAGCCTGTTATCCCCGGGGTACCTTTTATCCGTTGAGCGATGCCGCGTCCGTACACCGGCACCGGATCACTAGTCCCGACTTTCGTCCCTGCTCGGACCGTCGTCCTCGCAGTCAAGCCCGCTTGTGCACTTGCACTCGCCACCCGATTGCCAACCGGGCTGAGCGGACCTTTGGGCGCCTCCGTTACTCTTTGGGAGGCAACCGCCCCAGTTAAACTACCCGCCAGGCACTGTCCCTGAACAGGATGACCGTTCGAGGTTAGACATCCAATGCGAACAGAGCGGTATTTCACCTTGCGGCTCCACGCGATCTGGCGACCGCGCCTCTCGGCCTCCCGCCTATGCTACACAATCCACACCGAATGCCAATACCAAGGTATAGTAAAGGTCCCGGGGTCTTTTCGTCCTTCTGCGCTTAACGAGCATCTTTACTCGTACTGCAATTTCGCCGAGCTCCTGGTCGAGACAGTGGGGAAGTCGTTACGCCATTCGTGCAGGTCGGAACTTACCCGACAAGGAATTTCGCTACCTTAGGATGGTTATAGTTACCACCGCCGTTTACCGGGGCTTGAATTCACCGCTTCGCCAAAGGCTGACGGATCCTCTTAACCTTCCGGCACCGGGCAGGCGTCAGTGCATATACAGCGGCTTGCGCCTTCGCATGCACCTGTGTTTTTGGTAAACAGTCGCTACCCCCTGGTCTGTGCCACCCCCAAAAGCTCCCCGCGCGAGGCGGTTCACCATCGGGGGTCTCCCTTAAACCGAAGGAACGGGAGTGATTTGCCGAGTTCCTTGACCAGGATTCGCTCGATCGCTTTGGTATTCTCTACCTGACCACCAGTGTCGGTTTGGGGTACGGGCGGCTTTGAGCCTGACGCCGAAGCTTTTCTCGGCAGCCGGGATCACCGGATATCGGGCCGAACGGCCCCCATCATCGCACCTCGGGCACATGCGGGACGGATTTGCCTGTCCCACGCCCTGCGTGCTTGACCACGGAAGACCACCTCCGCGGCCGGCTACCCTTCTGCGTCACTCCTGCGCTGACCTACTGCAGCTACGGTCCCAACGACCGAAGGCATCCCACCACCGAAGTGGAGGTAAGCCCGCGGCCGGAGGTTAGTACTCACTGCCTCGGTTTTGGCGGCTGAAAGCCGGTACGGGAATATCGACCCGTTCATCCATTCGACTACGCCTGTCGGCCTCGCCTTAGGACCCGACTCACCCAGGGACGATGAACGTGGCCCTGGAACCCTTGGTCATCCAGCGGACGGGATCTTCACCCGTCTCTCGCTACTCATGTCTGCATTCTCACTCCCATGAAGTCCACGGCGCGTTCACACGGCCGCTTCGCCCCTCATGGGACGCTCTCCTACCCAGTACAAAAATACTGCCGCGTCTTCGGTGGTGTGCTTGAGCCCCGCTACATTGTCGGCGCGGAACCACTAGACCAGTGAGCTGTTACGCACTCTTTCAAGGGTGGCTGCTTCTGAGCCAACCTCCTGGCTGTCTATGCGACTCCACATCCTTTCCCACTTAGCACACGCTTCGGGACCTTAGACGACGGTCTGGGCTGTTTCCCTTTCGACGACGAAGCTTATCCCCCGCCGACTCACTGCCGGGATACGCGTCACCGGTATTCGGAGTTTGGTTGCTGTTGGTACCCGATACGGGCCCGCAAGCATCCAGTAGCTCTACCCCCGGGACGTAATGACCCGACGCTGCACCCAAATGCATTTCGGAGAGAACCAGCTATCACGGAATTTGATTGGCCTTTCACCCCTAGCCCCAAGTCATCCCCCCGGTTTTCAACCCAGGTGGGTTCGGTCCTCCACACGGTCTTACCCGCGCTTCAACCTGCTCAGGGCTAGATCATCCCGCTTCGGGTCCAGGACACGCGACTTTAAACGCCTTTTAAGACTCGCCTTCGCTACGCATACCCCACACGGGTTATGCTCGCCACATGCCACTGACTCGCAGACTCATTTTTCGATAGGCACGCCGTCACCCCACAAAAGGGCTCCGACGGATTGTAGGCGCACGGTTTCAGAGACTGTTTCACTCCCCTCCCGGGGTACTTTTCACCTTTCCCTCACGGTACTCGTTCGCTATCGGTCAGACAGGAATATTCAGGCTTACCCAACGGTCTGGGCGGATTCGCACGGGGTTCCACGGGACCCGTGCTACTTGGGAGACGCGATCGGCAGACCATGCGCGTTCAGGTACGGGGCCCTCACCCTCTGCGGCCCGGTATTCAACCCGGTTCCCCTGACACATGGTTTTCTGCAACTGCCGGCCGGCCCGTCGGAGCCGGCGCACGCGATCCCGCAACACCCCGCGCGCAACCCCCGACGGGTATCACACGCGCAAGGTTTGGCCATCATCCGCTTTCGCTCGCCACTACTCACGGAATATCCTTTCCTGCAGGTACTGAGATGTTTCACTTCCCTGCGTACCCCCCGGCCGAAGCCGGTACCGACCCATGACGGTCGGTGGGTTCCCCCATTCGGAAATCCTCGGATCAAAGCCCTGTCGGCGGCTCCCCGAGGCATATCGCAGCCTCAAACGTCCTTCATCGGTCCTGTCTGCCAAGGCATCCACCATACGCCCTTGCAAGCAACACACACGCAACATGCATGCGCCGCAAGATTCCTCCAGCAAATTCCCAGACGACAAATCATCACACTAAAAATGATCACAAAACGATCGAAACGAACAACAGAGTTCGATTCGAAATCAACAGCAAAACAAAGATCCAAAAAAACCCTTGCTTTGCTCGCGTCCACTATCCAGTTCTCAAGCCACCACGCACCGCCACGCCGCCGCACCGGCACACGGCCGGCCCTCGGGCACGACGGGCACCGAATCGCGCCAGGCAAAAAAGCCTGGGGTGGCGATCCGGGAGCCCAAAAGCGCATCCGCACCACTCCGGCACCCACCGCACGACCGGCAGGGCAAAGCCAACGACATCTTCCACACCAGCAACCCCGCCACCGCCGCACCATGCGACGCGCGGGGCGCACACCGTCGGACGAACATCCGACTGAATTCTCCGTAGAAAGGAGGTGATCCAGCCGCACCTTCCGGTACGGCTACCTTGTTACGACTTAGTCCCAATCACGAGCCTCACCTTAGACGGCTCCATCCCACAAGGGGTTAGGCCACCGGCTTCGGGTGCTGCCCACTTTCATGACTTGACGGGCGGTGTGTACAAGGCCCGGGAACGCATTCACCGCGACGTTGCTGATTCGCGATTACTAGCGACTCCGCCTTCACGCAGTCGAGTTGCAGACTGCGATCCGAACTGAGACCGGTTTTCAGGGATCCGCTCCGCGTCGCCGCGTCGCATCCCGTTGTACCGGCCATTGTAGCATGCGTGAAGCCCTGGACGTAAGGGGCATGATGATCTGACGTCATCCCCACCTTCCTCCGAGTTAACCCCGGCGGTCCCCCGCGAGTTCCCGGCATAATCCGCTGGCAACACGGGGCGAGGGTTGCGCTCGTTGCGGGACTTAACCCAACATCTCACGACACGAGCTGACGAC
>OKAA01000096.1_pt1 | contig 31786 bp, 30 predicted proteins | sample 1611051 | NCBI WGS metagenome assembly OKAA01 (sample SAMN04436707, study PRJEB24849) | human gut metagenome | biome: human gut; feature: NICU; material: stool | host: Homo sapiens | place: USA: Saint Louis, MO | collected 2010-09-04
CGCTGTCCGTGTCCAAACTGGCTGCGCCAATAACGCCTGGTGGGATAGGCTCTTAATCAAATACGCCATTAATAATCGCCGTGACCACCGCGGTACTGAGCGCGATCAGCACCAGATTATCCCCAACGATTTTCCACTCATAGCCCGGATAATAAGGTAATTGTCCCAGCATAGACGCCGGCACCGTTTTTTTAGCGATTCCCGGCGGCAGCGGTTTTCCTCTCGCCAGATTTTTCGCAATCCCCGGTGGTAAAGACTGATAACCCGTCAGCCCTAAATTTACTGCCAGTTGCCTGGCGACAGCGTAGCTAATGTCCGACTCGACGTGATCCGGTTTACCGCCATTTTTACGGTGTTCCGTTCTTTGCCCGGCATTTCCTTTATGCCCGTTACCGTTATTACTATGTCCGCCGCCATTGCCATTTCCCGGATTCGCCAGCACAGGCGTAGCGCTCAGGGAAAACGTAATCAACGTCGCCAGGACGGCGGTTAAACCACGACGATTGTTCATGATATTGCCCTTCTGATGTGGGATACCATGAAAATAGCGCCCCGCCATAAAAAGAACAACTACATCGATTCTTATTTTAAGCGGGGCTCGCCAACAGCAGCTTATCGTATCCAGATAGTCAGTAAAATCAGGATGATTGCTATCAGGACAACCTGATAAAAAATTTTGTCCAACCCTCTTTTTTGCATGGCGTCACCTCGTTAGAAAACGATTTGCCAGAGGGCTAAACACAACACCAACAGGCTAATCAGTAAAAATATCAGCGCGATGATTTTATCGGGTGAGCGATTCATCTGGGCGATCCTCAAACATCATTAAAACCACTGGCCAAAGCGTTTGATATAAAAGCGCTTCATGCCTTGCGCCACCAGACAGTAGCTCAATAGTGTCGCCACCAACCACGGGAAGTAGCTCAGTGGCAGCGGCTCCAGTCCAACCATCGCGCCCAGAGGTGAGAATGGAATATAAATGCCTATCGCCATAATCAAGCCGGTCGTCAATAATACCGGCAACGTCGCCCGACTTTGGATAAACGGTATTTTCTGCGTCCTTAGCATATGCACGACCAGTGTCTGCGAGAGCAGACCCTCAATAAACCAGCCGGACTGAAAGAGCGCCTGCGCCTCTACGTTATTAGCTGCAAAGACGTACCACATCAACGCAAAGGTTGTGATATCGAAAATAGAAGACGTTGGGCCAATCCATAGCATAAAACGGCCAATATTTTTCGCGTCCCATTTCCGCGGCTTACGCAGGAACTCTTTATCCATTTTGTCCCACGGCAACGACAACTGCGAAATATCGTACATCAAATTCTGGATCAACAGATGAATCGCCAGCATCGGCAGAAACGGAATAAACGCGCTGGCTACCAGTACCGAAAAAACATTGCCGAAATTAGAGCTGGCGGTCATATTCAGGTATTTAATGATATTGCCAAAGGTTTCCCGCCCTTTGATAACGCCTTCCTCAAGCACCATGAGATCTTTTTCCAGCAGAATAATATCTGATGACTCTTTAGCAATATCGGCGGCGCTATCGACGGAAATCCCCACATCCGCATCACGAAGCGCGGGCGCGTCGTTGATCCCATCTCCAAGAAAACCAACGGTATGACCATTTTTCTGTAGCGCTTGCAAAATACGCGTTTTTTGTAACGGCGTCAGCCGGGCGAATACTGCGCGTTTCTCCACCTCAGGCGCCAGTTCGGCATCTGACATCGCCTCAACCTGGGTTCCGGTCAGGATATCGTGCGTATCAATACCCACTTCCAGACAGATACGCGCCGTCACAACCGGATTATCGCCGGTGAGGACTTTGACCGCCACGCCGTTATCCCGCAACGCGGCAATAGCTTTTCCGGCGCTTTCTTTCGGCGGATCGAGAAAAGTGAGCATCCCTTCGATGGTAAGTTCGGTCTCATCCTCCACACTTAATGTCGGATTGTTCCCGGAACCATCCAGCTTACGTGTCGCTATCAGCAATACACGGAATCCCTGCGCATTGTAATCTTCGGTTTTCGCCAGCAGTAGCTCGCGGCGTGTTTCCGTCAGCGCCACCACACGATCGCCTTCGCGAAGATGGGTGGCTACCATCATCATCTCTTCAACGGCGCCTTTGCAGATCAGGCATCTGTCTCCATGCTGCGCATCCTCCACCAGGACCGATACCCGGCGACGTACAAAGTCGAATGGCAGTTCATCGCGTTTAATGAAGCGCGCTTTTGTCGATGGTGCGATTCGACCCTCGCCAAAACGCAGTATGGCGCGATCCATCACATTCCGGGCGCCGCTCTGGCTGCTACTATTCAGCCAGGCCAGCATCAATACCCGGCCGCTTTTTACACCGCTCACATCCAGATGATGCTCCAGAAAAATATTGTCCTGGGTTAAGGTGCCGGTTTTATCTGTACACAGCACATCCATCGCGCCGAAGTTTTGAATAGCGTTCAGGCGTTTGACGATCACTTTGCGCCGCGACATCGCAATCGCGCCTTTTGCCAGGTTGGAACTGACAATCATGGGCAACATTTCCGGCGTCAACCCCACCGCAACTGCCAGCGCGAACAGCGAAGCCTCTACCCAGTCTCCCTTACTGAAACCATTGATCAGCAGGACAACCGGCACCATGATCAGCATAAAGCGTATCAACAGCCAGCTCACGCTGTTGACTCCGCGATCGAAAGCCGTCTGGGTACGCGTACCCACAATGGATTTCGCCAGCGAGCCGAACCAGGTACGGCTTCCCGTCGCGACCACGACCGCTTGCGCTCTGCCGCTGGTTACATTGGTTCCCATCAGACAGATATTGCCCAAATCTAGCAGGCTTTTATCTTTATCAGGCAATTGCTCGCTGTCTTTACCTGCCACATCAGCCATAACATCGTATTTTTCTACGGGTAATGATTCACCAATAAGAATTGACTGACTGATAAAGAGATCGCGCGACGCCAGCAGTCGAACGTCGGCGGGCACCAGATCGCCTGCGGCCAGAAAAACCACATCGCCCGGCACCAGTTCTTCAATGGGAATCTCTTCCTGCACCGCGCCTATATTGCCCGGCCCACGACGCAACACCGTGGCGGTGGTGCGAACCATCTTTTTCAGCGCCTGTGCTGCTCTGTTAGTGCGAAACTCCTGCCAGAAACGCAATAACCCGCTCAAACTGACCATCGTCAGAATAATCAGCACGCCGGTGAGATCGGTCTCTTCGCCACGGCGTAACGGGAGCCAGTAATCCGTGATGAAACTGACCCCTGCCAGTGCCATCAGAACGTAAATAAACGGGTTATTGAATGCCTGCAGAAGCTGAACCAGCACCGGAGGAACTTGCTCATGCGCCACTTCATTGCGCCCATACACTTTCAACCGTTCGCTGGCCTCTTCTATCGTGAGGCCCTGACGATGGCTGTTCAGCCGCGCCAGTGTCTCCTCCGGGCTATGAAAAGCTTCCGCTTCGATCGGAAATACTTTTTTATGCTGCTTATCATTTTCTGACGCCGGGCGATTGAGTTTCCGGTTTTCAATGTTCATGTCAGTCATGATGAATCCCCAAAATTAAGGTGTAGTGTTTCCTGCATATCACGCCCGGGGAATAGTAAACTCACGATTAGAAGGTGAATGCCCCGGGAGAATTATCTATGCATAAAAAAGGTTATTGCTTACTCACTATTTTGAGTGGGTTTTATTTTATCGACTCGGGAATATCCATCATTCCCTCCTTATACGCCTGGCGTAATGTTGCAATTGAATAAAAAACTATTATTGACTATCAATGCTCCAGTGAATTGCGGTGATATTATCGTTATCACCTATTCTGGATATAATCAGCTCTCGCGTTTTACGATAATCAGCATGACCCACGAGCTCGGCACGAATTTCTTTATAGCCCTGTTCCTGAGCGGGGACCGAACCTAACCCTTGTAAACAGATCGCGGCCTCTTTTACGATATTCAGTAACCACTGACGAACCGCGCTCTCATCTTCTTTATTACAGGTTACTTTCAGGATATAACGTTTTTCTCCCTCAGCGGATATTGGGAGTTGATTTATACGCTGCGCCGCTTCACGCAATAAAATATTGGCGCAAAGAATAATGATCGTCGCCGCCAGCGCATTTTTGAACTGCCCTAAGCCGCATAACACACCGATGCCCGCCGAACACCATAGCGTTGCCGCAGTGTTCAGCCCGCGCACATTCATCCCTTCGCGCATAATGACGCCCGCCCCCAGAAAGCCAATACCAGAGACAATCTGCGCCGCAATTCTCCCGGGGCTGTCTGGCGATGTCGTCATGGAGCTCAGAATAAAAACGGCGGCACCTGTCGCCACCAGCGCATTAGTGCGTAATCCCGCCATACGTTGACGCCATTGTCTTTCCGCGCCAATCAGCGCGCCCAACAGCATAGCGGCCAGTAAATTCAAAATATAAGGAAACATTAACATACGTTCCTCCATTTTTTCTGGAAGAATAAGTACGTGCTATATTTAGCACACGACAAATTTCTGCCCTGAGGCAATTAGCGTCGTGTTAACGGCGGAGGAAATAAAGCGTGTTTAAACATGAACATGACGATTACCTCGCGACAATGCGCGTGTTGTAACATTATTGGGATGACAATCGTCACAAGGGGAGATTGCTGCCCACCGGTTCGGCAAGCAGCGCAGGAATAGCGTGCGTTAACTTGCCAGATGATTTACGTAAAAGTGACTGTCCAACATATTACTCCTGCATGAATTTGCGCTTATTATAGTCAGTCAATATGTTCTGTAAAGTGCAAAGGCGGGGATAGTGACGATTTGTTTAAGTTTGTTTGATATTTTCCTATGACAAAAAAATGACAATATTATGTCAATAACAGGCTCGTCTGAAATCATTAAACAATAAATTCCTGCTTAATGCTGGCGATAGCTCTGTTATGATGCCTGTACGTAAAAAAATAAAACAACATGACGAGGAAAAAATGGGTTCCACCAGAAAAGGGATGCTAAACGTCCTGATTGCCGCCGTATTGTGGGGGAGTTCAGGCGTTTGCGCGCAGTACATCATGGAGCAAAGCCGTATGTCGTAACAGTTCCTGACGATGATACGTTTGTTATTCGCCGGGCTGATACTGGTGACATTCTCCTTTATGCACGGCGATAAGATATTTTCAATTCTTAAAAACCGCAAAGATGCCCTGAGTCTGCTGATTTTCTCCGTGGTGGGCGCGCTCACCGTTCAGCTAACCTTCCTGCTCACGATTGAAAAATCCAATGCCGCCACCGCGACAGTGCTGCAATTTTTATCGCCGACCATTATTGTCGCGTGGTTTGCATTAGCGCGAAGAACACGACCAGGCATTCTGGTCTTAACCGCCATTCTTACATCGCTTATCGGCACCTTTTTACTGGTGACTCACGGCAATCCAACATCGCTGTCGATCTCTTCAGCCGCGCTGTTCTGGGGTATCGCCTCCGCATTTGCCGCCGCCTTTTATACGACCTGGCCTTCCAGGCTAATCGCCCAATACGGCACGCTGCCAGTGGTCGGCTGGAGTATGTCCTTTGGCGGCCTGATTCTGCTGCCCTTCTACGCTAAAGAAGGAACGCACTTTGCGGTGAGCGGCAGCCTGATTCTGGCCTTTTTCTACCTGGTGGTGATCGGTACGTCGCTGACGTTCAGCCTGTATTTGAAAGGCGCGCAACTGATTGGTGGCCCCAAAGCCAGCATTTTAAGCTGCGCGGAACCGTTAAGCAGCGCCCTGCTGTCGCTACTGCTGTTGGGGATTAGTTTTACCTTGCCGGACTGGCTGGGCACGCTGCTCATTCTCTCGTCAGTGATTCTGATCTCCCTCGATTCCCGTCGACGCGCGCGGGCCGCTTAACGCCGTTGATAATCACGATGACCGGGCGGAAAAGGGAAAAGTTTAATGGCGCTTTGCCTTAATCTCTTCGTCAGAAAGCCCGGTAATCATCAGCACCATCTGCCGATCTATCCCCTGTTCCAGCATCGTATGCGCAATACGCAAGGCTTCCTCCTGCTTACCTTGATGTATACCTTGCTGTATGCCTTGTTGCACGCCTTCACGCTTACCTTTTCTGCGCCCCGATTCTCGTATTCTGTCTACGATCGTCATTAATCTCTCCTTGTGTTGGGGAACACGACGCGCCACCTCGCGGATAAACTTGCCAAAACGAGGCGTGCTGCCATGCTGTATTAGCAAATAATTAAACAGCGCTTTTAGCTGACTGTCATTAGCGTTTCACGTAATCAGAAGTACCGCTAAGCGCTCGACCAATCCCATCAGGTCGCGTTGACGTATATGCTTTTGTACCAGTTCCAGCATCGCGATACGTCGATGCTGCATAATCTCGTTATCCGGCACCACCGTAATGTCTACCAGTGGAAATGCCGTCGCATAAAGCTGACGCGCCAGTGCAGGATCGTCAAACTCATCCAGCCAGCACAGCGAAAAGGGATACGGGCTTTTCGCGCCATGGTAAAACAGCATGGGAATCACCAGCGGTAACGTTTTATGGCCAGCATCCAGATGGCGCTGCATCGCGGCAGTCGCGTAACGCATTAACCGGAACGCCATATGCGCGTCCGGCGTACTCTGATGCTCTATAACGACATAGATATAACCGTCGCCTTCACACGTTTTTAGTGACCAAAGGACATCGGAATAAAACGCGCGTAAATTTTTCTCGATAAAACTGTCCGGCGCCAGTTTCAACGTCGTCAGATCGCAACGTATTCTTAGCGAATGGGGAAGATGAATATTGAGAAAATCCCGCGCGGTATCCGGATGGCGTAAAAACGTTTTGAATACCGCATCATGAGGCGTGGACGTGGGGCTTTTTTTCATGGCGATCCGTCACCTGAGGAATAAGATGACGCCACTGTACTCGCCAAAAATACAGACAGCATTCAGGAAAATTTACCCCTGCGAGGAGGCTCGAAAGGGAATCACTGACGGCTGCAATACGTACATTTTTGCCCAGCCTGCTACGCATTATCGCCCAATAGCGTAACGCTAACCGGTCCTACAAATACACGTCATCTGTAGGCCAGGTAAACGTAGCGCTCTTCGGCGATAAATCTCACACCAGCGCTTTGACTATCTCCATCAACCGAATGACGTCTTCGGGGCGCGTATTGCCGGTTTGCGGATCGATAATCGAGCTGTAAACATGCGGCATGACGCGCGGCACGCCTGCTTCCAGGCAGGTTTGCAGGATAATACCGAAATTATCCAGTGAGATACCGCCGGTCGGCTCGATGAGCGTCATGCCGTGGCGGGCGGCGGTTGTCGCCAGCGCATAGAGTTCCGGTAACGACTTTTCGCCGCCCATCGGGAAAAACTTCGCCGCATGTGCGCCCATATCCTGCATCATGCGTACCGCCGCTTCACAGGAAACGCGGGCTGGCGTTCCCTGGCTGCTGCTGACGCCGGTAGAAATCAACACCTCGCCAGGCGTTCCCGTCGGGCTGACCAGGGCGTTAATATGTGTTTGCTCGCCGCCTGTCGCCGCCAGTGCGCCCGCTGCGAAGCCGCTGCCGGTAAAGGTCTGGTTGACATGGGCCGGGTGAGTATGGGCGGCAATCATCGCCGCTTTGTAGTACTGCGCCGGGTCGCCTGCGCCCAGTCCCACCGAGATAGACGGCACCTCCGCCATCCAGCGTTTCACCTCCGGCACGCCCTCTTCTACCGTAGCGAACTGCGCGGAAAGTACGCCGATGACCGCATGGCCTTCGGCGGCTTCATAGATAGCCTTCGCGTTGGCGATATCCTTTGCCAGCACGTTAATCGCTACCCGCTGACGATAAAAATTAATCTGCTGCATGTTCTGCAATCTCCCTGAGTCGCGCCACAATCAATGCCATTTCCCCTTCGGCTACCGTGCGTGGATCGAGGCTAAAAACCCCCTGATGAAGCTGATATTTGCGGGCGTAAATCGCTATCTCGCCGCCGCGCAACTGCGCTTCGACGTCCTGCGCGTTCAGCCCCAATTCAGATGCGTTCACCCGCACACGAATACGCCAGATTGCACGCCCGGCCTCATCCTGTTCGATATCGGCATAAAGTCCATGGATGGCGGAAATCGCTTCCGCGACCGGCTGTAACTGTGCTGCGGTCACGGTCGTCTGGCCCTGGTGGTAATTCTCCAGCGCATACACCAGCCCAACCATGTTTTCCTTGCCGATTTTCATTGCTCTGGCAATCCCCTGGTGCTGCGCTTTGCAGGCGGCAATCCACGTTTTCTTGCCAGTAATAAAGCCGGAGGTTGGCGCATTAAAGGCTTTCGCGCCGCTATAGATAACCATATCCGCGCCGCTCGCCACCCAGCCGCGCAAATCCTCTTCCGCCGCGGCATCGACAATCAACGGCAGGTGGTTGGCCTGCGCCACCTGTACAAAATCGTCAATGCTCAACATGCCTTTCTGTACGCAATGGTGTGATTTCACGTACAACAAGGCGGCAGTGTTCCCGGTAATCGCACTCTCCAGTTGCCAGCGGGCGGAGAGGTTACTTGACCCGACTTCCACCACACGCCCGCCCCCCAGGCGAATCGCGCTGGTGATGGGCGCGCCGTAATCGACGTTATGCCCGCGCAGCATCACCACTTCATTGGCCATCCCGGCGCTGTCCGGCATCAGGGCGACGCGCGTCCGATCGCCGCGGGTGATGGCGGCAGCGACGGCAATGGCAATACCCGCCGAGGCGCACGAGGTGATATAGCTATCTTCAGCCCCCGTATAGCGCGATACCAGTTCGCCGGTTTTTTCCACCAGCGCATCAATCTCGACGAAAGCGGAAGCCGCGCGCGCGGTGGCCTGCATGACCTCCGGCGCGACGCTTGAGACGCCCAGAATGGTCATTTTGCCGCAGGCGTTAATGACCTTTTTCAACCCCAGTTGTTGATAGATATTCGGCGTCATGATTTACAGCACTCCCAACAACGAACAGACTATGCTCAGTGCGACAATCGACAGCAAAATGGTGGTGTAGCGCGGCCCTTTTTTTACCAGATAGAAGTAGATGGCGAATACCGCCGCCAGTGGCAGTAAGCCCGGCGCGATAGAGTCGAGGATCTGCTGAACCACCACTTCAGATCCTTTCAAAGCGCTAATTTTTAACGGCGTGGTGATTTTGACGTAGCTGGCGGAAAGCGCGCCCATCATGATCAAACCCAGCACGTTGGCCCCGTAGATCAGTTCTTTGATTCGCCCCCCTTGCAGCAGGCCGATAATCGAATCACGCCCCAGCGTATATCCCTTGTGGACCATGCCGTAGCTGATCGCCAGGGTGATCGCCGGGTAGAGAATCAGCGGGATAATACCGCCCATCGCGCTGCCATTTGCCGCGAACGGAATAAAGATCGCTATCAACAGCGGCATCACCGCCGCCCAGATAATCGAGTCGCCCATCCCGGCAAGTGGCCCCATCAGGCCAGTTTTAATGCCGGTGATAGACGAGTCGTTAATCGGCTCGCCGCGCGTTTTTTGTTCTTCCATGGCAATAGAGATGCCCTGAATCACCGCGCCGAAAGTCTGCTCGGAGTTAAAGAAGTTAAGGTGGCGTTTTAGCGCTTCTACCTGCTCCTCTTTTTGTGGGTAAAGTTTTTTGATGATCGGCGTCATCGAGGCGCAGAAAATCAGGCTTTGTAAGCGCTCATAGGAGCTGGAAACCTCGGCGCCCAGCCAGTAGATAAACCAGGCTTTGGTGATATCTGCTTTGGTCAGCGCCCCGCTTTCCCGCGCGCGCTCAACCAGTTCATGTTGCATTACGTCACTGCTCATCATGCTGCTCCTTCATTTTTCGCCAGGCCTTTAATCAGGAAGGCGACACAGGTGCCGAAGATGGCCATCGCCATGATGTCGACCTTGAGGTATAACACCGCGAAGAACCCGCCGATAAACCACGGCAACAGGCTCTTTTTACCGATCACCATAATGGTGATGGCAAAGCCCAGCGCCGGCAGAATGCCGCCCATGATTTCAAAGGAGTGGGTTAACCAGTGCGGCATCAGTTTAAGGAAACTTTCCACCACATCCTGGCCAAAGTAGTTAGCGGCAAAGACCACCGGGAAGCGCAGCACCAGCCCCAGCAATGCCGGGTAAAGAAAGGCGCAACGCATGATGCCCGCCATGTTTGCCGTTTCCGCGTGTTTATCCGCCATATGCACCCAGGCGGCGTTCAGCGTGCGCCTAAGCTGATCGAGAAACACGCCAATCACGCCAAACGGGATTGCCAGCGCGATCGCCAGGTTTGGGTCCATACCGGCCTTCACCGCGATAGGAATGGAGATACAGGCCGCCAGCGCCGGGTCCGACGGCACGTTGCCGCCCGGCGTTGAGGTCACGCCCAAATAAACGAGCTGCATCCCTGCGCCGATGATCATCGCGGTCTGCATATTGCCAAGCAAAAGCCCGACAAATACCGCGATCACCACCGGTTGTAACAGCATCGCGGAGAAGGTGTAGCCGAGGCGTAAACGGGCAAACCAGTAATACAACCCCATCAGGCTTGCAAAGAGTAAGGTATCCATAGTGTTATCCTATACACTTCATCCTTCAGGCTGCCTCTTTGTTGGCTGCCTTCGCTCACCCCAGTCACTTACTTTAGTAAGCTCCAGGGGATTCACTCAGTTGCCGCCTTGATGCATCCAGAATGATTTTGTGTCTATTAAAGGGTTAGAATTTTTTCAGGATATCGTCGAGCGGCTGCGGCTTATCTTCCGGAATGGTCTGGAAAAATACCTGAACGCCACGGTTTTTCAGGTCGTTAAGAATGCCGACGTCTTTTTCATCCAGCGTAATATTCTGAAAAACCGCCTTGCGGTTTGGCCCGCCGCCGAGACCGCCAACCTGAATGCGGGTGACGTCAAAGCCCAGTTGTATGGCGTCCTGCACCGCCGCCAGTGACGGAAAAAGCACCAGCACGTTACCGTCGCCAAGCTGATTTTCTTTCCATGCAGCGGCAAAACTCTGGTTGCCGAAGCAATCCACTTTGATATTTGGCGGCGCGGCCATCAGGTAGATATTTTTCATAAACGGATCGGCGTCCAGTTCATCACTCACAACGGCTATCCGGTTCGCCTGAGATTGTCCGACCCACTTCGTGACAACCTGTCCATGAATGAGACGGCTGTCGATGCGGCATAAAACGATATTGGCCATGATGTTTTCCTTAGAGTGATTGTTGTAGCTGACGTACATGGGCGACCACATCCAGGCAGCTACTGCGCCCGGCCTCAACTAACTCGTCCACGCAGGCGGTTAGCATCCCTTGTTCGCGCCTGTCCAGCGCCTCCAGCAGTAGCGACGCATTCAGTCCGGCAATCACCGCCACCGGATAATCGGCGCTTAGTCGCGCCGCGACGTTGGATGTCGTGCCGCCGACAAAATCCGTCAGGATCAGCGAGCCTTCCGGCAGCGTTTTCACCACGGCCTCGACGCGTTGATAAAACTCGCCCAGCGTATCGACAGGCATTAGCGCGATTTCCGTCACGCCTTTAATTTCGCCCGTGACCATACGCAGGCTGTTGCAAAGCGGTTGTCCCCAGCCGCCATGCGTCAGCAGCAGGATGTGGGGCAACGGTTGTGTGGTAGTCAAAATGGCCTCCTGGCGCAATTACATGAGAACACCGGCATATATTGCCCGGTGGCACTGCGCTTACCGGGCCTACAGGACGCTCCCGGTAGGCCGGATAAGGCGTTTACGCCGCTATCCGGCATAACGCATCATCAGAAGAGCAAAGGTTGTGCCAGAATTTGTGTCACGCGAGGAAGAAGAAAGGTCTGGCGAGGCGCGAAGCCCCGCCAGTAAAAGGATTAGCTATAGAGCAGTTCGTAGATATAAAAATATTCCGCATCCGATAAACGGATGGCGTAGGCGTCTTCGATCGGCAGAAAAGCGGATTTGATGACACTAAACGCGCGCGCGTCCAGATTCGGCTGACTTTCCAGCGCCATCTGTAACGGTTTACGGTTAATCACAATACGCTCTACCATACAGCAGCAGTGGATCAGGAAGCGCAGTGTCACCTGGCGGCTTGGTTTCAGGGAAAGCGAAGACGTCAGATGGTTAAAAACGCCCTCCATCTCTTTCAGAATACGCTGCGGGTTAAGCACAGAAATATGGTTGATGATGCTCTCCATCGTTAGCGCGCTGATAAAGCGCATGGCGCTGCGCTCCATCTCCAGACGGCGTTCAGCGTTGGACAGATCGGGCGTTAACAGGCTCAACACCAGTTCCGGCCCTTGTTCGGAGAAAAGCTCTTCCAACGAAATAAACGGAATATCCGGCAACCCCGGCTGGAAAGTACCGACAATCCCCGCCAGCCGCTCGCTGGCATTCAATGCCTGCTGAACGCGCTCCAGACTACGTACCTCGTTATAATCAAGGATCACCATCCTGGTGTCCTGCGACATCAGCTCGCCAAAGCTCTCCTCCAGCACCTTTTTGATTTTTTCCGCCGTTCCCATGCCGGTAATACAGGAGATGACCAGCACTTTGCCGCCGTTCTCCTGCTGCGGCGTACAAAGCTGGCAGGGGATATTTTTACTCTGCAGGAGCGCCGTCAACTGTGGTAAGTCGCTGGTTTCATAGCTTAAATCCAGCCCGACTTCCAGTAGACTGGTCAGCGTGATGTTCGGCATGAGCAAAACATCTATCTGGAATAATTTACTGATGGTGCTGCCGAAATGGATCAATGAACCGATGTCCACCAACAGGATAAGCCGCCGATATTGGCGGGTTTGAATCATTTGGGTCAGCGTTTCCAGCGTGTCATGCACCGACTGTTCAAACGGCATGTCGATGGCGCTGAACAACTCGCGCTCCAGCACGCGGTTGACATATTGCGCCTGACTGGTGGCGGTGGTCGCGCCGTGGGCGATCAAAATGACCCCGCAGTCGGGGCTGGCATCGATACGCTGACGATAATGGCGGCACTCTTTCAGGAACAGGCATAGCCAGACCACTTCCGTCGCCGGACACTGAATATGCAGCAGTTCGTTGATTTTCCGACACAGCAGCGTGGCGTTGTCATATTCGTCTTTGCAGCGATCCAGGATCAAACTGGAAGAGTAAAGCTGCGGGATCAGGCCGCGCTGCACGTAGCCTATCAGCGCCAGGAAGTGTTTACGCAGTGGGTTAACCAGATTTTCCGGCAGCGAAAAACCCAACACCTGCTCTACGCAGCCTATCAGCAGCGTCACGCGCTCTTCAATCTGGTCGCCATAGCGCGGCGGATGCGCCACGCTGTCGCGGCTGTAGAGACCGTATTCAAAAATCGAGCTGAGTTTATTTTTCAGGATCGCCAGCGTCTCCGCCGGGGGGACGTTACTGTTGCGCAAATTAACATACTCGCGCGTCAGGAAGCTGTAAAAGAGGTCGCTCTCTTCAATTTCCGCCCCGGTCGCCAGCGACGTCTTCAATGCGGGCAGCGTGCGCGCGTCTATGTTTAGCCGCGCTTTACCCTCAAACAGAGTATCCACCAATAGACGCTGTTCCGGCGTCGGGTTAATCGACATCTCCGCCAGCCGCTTATCCAGCTGTAGCGTGTCGTTATGCTCGGTCATTCCCGATGCCCACGCCTGAGCGCAGAGAAACTGAATATCGCTTTTTAGCTGACCGATATTGCCTTCAAGGGGTTTATTCAGCAACCAGAGCAACAACGGTTTATCAATGCTGACCGTGCGTTCTATTTTGCGGCTTTCCCGTTGTAAGAACCCCACGATCAGTTCGATCTGTTCTTCAACGGAGCGCTGGCGAATACCCGGCAAATCAATGCATACCTGAATACGCCGCTGGAAAGTACGTAACAGCGCCGACCCGACCGGCTCGGTAGTGGCGCAAATCAGGCGTACCGAAATTGATCGCGGCTGGCTGCTCACGCCAAGCGGACGGTACTCGCCTTTATCCAGAATAGAGAACAGCTTTTCCTGCCCTTCATAAGACAGACGGTGCACCTCGTCCAGCAGCAGATAACCACCGTCCGCCTGCTCCACGAGGCCTGTTTTATGTTCATTCGCGCCGGTAAACGCCCCCTGCCGATGACCAAACAGATGCGAGGAGAGCAGTTCCGGGTTATGGGCGTATTCCGCGCAGTTAAAGTAGACCAGCGGCGGGATAGCGCCGCTCGCCTGTTCACAGGCGAAACGGTGCATCAGTTCCGCAAAAAAGGTTTTACCGACGCCGGACGGTCCGGTAAGCAGAACGTGTAAACCGTGCGGATAGAGCACCGCCGCACGGCCTTTTTCTACCGCATCGCGCAGGCTGCGATCGTAACCAATCAGGCTGGTAAACGGATCGTCAGGCGCGTAATGCTCTTCATGCGGCAGCACATCCGCCACCGACCGCACCTCGCGTTCAGACTCTTCCAGCTGACGTCCCAGCAACGTTTCCAGCGCCTGGCGATGCAAAAAATAGACCGGGCGGCCACGGCTTTTGATTGCCAGGCCGTCATTCCATAACTGATTGAGATCTTTGCTGACGGAGTTACGCGCCAGCCCAAGATTGAAACCTATCGCCTCCGCCGTAAACGCCGTCTCCTGCGCCAAATCGGCAAGACATAGCCCGCGCGTCAGCCGTTCCAGCTCTCCCAGTACGATCTCAATACGTCTCATTACACTACCGCTTACAAAATAAAAGAGTAGTCAGAACATACACTATTCTGCCACGCAAGAAAGTGAAGGCGCAGCGAGAAACCGCCTTCCCACTTTTGCCTGACTTCAACGCCAACGGATAGCACGCCCCGATGAGTGAACGTCGCACGGTCTACACTTACTCTTGAAAAAGTGCAAACCGATAAGGATACCGTTTATGAAACGAAAAACGCTTCTGCTTATTGCCACACTTGTCGCGCTACCGGGCGTCACGTATGCCGACTCTCCGTTTAGCTCACTCCAGTCGGCGCATGAAAAAAATACGATTTTAAAGGATTTGCGCAAAATGTGTACGCCCAAAGGCGCGCTAACCGATGAAGCCTGGGAGAAAAAAATCATGGCAAGCGAGGGGAACCAGCAGCATATTCGGGAGGCGATGATCGCGATAGAGCGCAACAATCAGCATAACTACTGGCAGGCTCTCGGCAAGGTGGAATGCCCGGAGATGTAGCACAGCTTTTCCGCTTTTTGGTCGCGAAAATGCGGACTGTAACCGGTTTCTGTTCACCAAAAGCGCGTATTCTGGAGCGAATTTACGCGATCAAGGAGCACGACAATGCGATACCGTTTTCCCGATAACTTCTGGTGGGGCAGCGCCTGCTCAGCGTTGCAAACCGAAGGGGATAGTCTGAATGGCGGTAAAAGCCAGACCACGTGGGATGTGTGGTTCGAGCGCCAGCCGGGTCGTTTTCATCAGGGCGTCGGTCCAGCAGAAACCTCAACGTTCTATCGCCACTGGAAGCAAGACATCGCGCTACTGAAACAGTTAAAACATAACAGTTTTCGCACCTCGCTAAGCTGGGCGCGGCTCATTCCAGACGGCGTAGGCGAGGTGAATCCACAAGCGGTGAGCTTCTACAATCACGTCATCGACGAGCTACTGGCGCAGGGCATCACGCCGTTTATTACGCTGTTCCATTTTGATATGCCGATGGTCATGCAGGAGAAAGGCGGCTGGGAAAATCGCGACGTCGTAGAGGCGTTTGGTCGGTACGCGCAAACGTGTTTTACCTTGTTTGGCGACCGCGTGAAGCACTGGTTTACCTTTAATGAGCCGATTGTGCCGGTGGAAGGCGGCTATTTGTACGACTTCCACTATCCCAATGTGGTGGATTTTAAACGTGCGACCACCGTGGCGTACCATACCGTGCTGGCGCACTCGACCGCCGTGCGCGCCTGGCGCGCCGGGCGCTACGACGGTGAAATCGGCGTGGTGCTGAATCTGACGCCGTCCTACCCACGCTCGCAGCATCCCGCCGATGTGCAAGCCGCGCATCATGCGGATCTGTTATTCAACCGCAGTTTTCTTGACCCGGTATTAAAGGGAGAATACCCGGCGGACTTGGTGGCGCTGCTGAAAACCTATGACCAGCTGCCTGCCTGTCAGCCAGGCGACCGTCAGCTTATTGCCGACGGCAAAATCGATTTACTGGGGATTAACTATTATCAGCCGCGCCGCGTGAAATGCCGTGATACGGCGGTGAATCCGCAAGCGCCGTTTATGCCGGAGTGGTTATTTGACTATTACGACATGCCGGGGCGCAAGATGAACCCTTACCGCGGCTGGGAAATTTACGCGCCAGGAATTTACGACATCATCACCAACCTGCGGGATAATTACGGCAATCCGCGCTGTTTTATCTCCGAAAATGGGATGGGCGTTGAGAACGAGCAGCGTTTTGTGCAAGCGGGACAGATTCACGATGATTACCGGATTGACTTTATCTCTGAGCATCTTAAATGGCTGCATAAAGGCATTAGCGAGGGCTGTCACTGTCTTGGCTACCACATGTGGACCTTTATCGATAACTGGTCATGGCTGAACGGCTATAAAAATCGCTATGGTTTTGTACAACTGGATTTAACCACCCAAACGCGCACGGTGAAAAAAAGCGGAGAATGGTTTGCCGCCACCGCAGAGCATAACGGTTTTGATTAAGCATTTATTATTGCCGGATGACGACTAACGTCGTATCCAGCCTACAAATGGCAGCAATATCAACTCATTGGCGTAATACGGACTTTCGCCGCCACGACTAACGCCGTCAACAGCATCAGGCCGCCGGAAAGCGCCAGCGGCGAAAGCAGCCCGAAATTGTCGAGCGCATAACCGCCCACCGCCGCGCCACAGGTATTTGCCAGTTGAATCACCGCGACCTGGATGGAACCGGCTTTTTCCGCCTGATCGGCAAGAGAACGAGTGATCCACGTTGACCATCCCACCGGCACCAGCGCAAACGCCAGCCCCCAGATAATCGCTATTGCCGCCGCCACGGTTTTGTCGCTTCCCCACACAATGAGCGTCAGCGCGCTCAGCGCCAGTAGCAGCGGCGCACCGGCCAGCGCCAGTTTTACCGAACGTTTCAGTACGTAGGAGGAGAAAGAAGTGCCAACGAAGCTGGCAATACCAAAACTGAGCAACACCAGCGTCAGACCATCAACGTCAAAGCCCGCCAGATTCATATAGACCGGGCGAATATAGGTAAAGAAAGCGAACTGCCCGGCAAAAGACATAAAGATGGCGATCATCCCGGCCATCACGCCAGGGCGTTGCAACAGGCTAAACATATTCTGTTTCTGGTGAGAAGGTTCGCCCGGCAGCGACGGCAGTGATTTCACCACCCAGATGACGCACAGTACGCCCATCACCGCAGCGGCGTTAAAGACATTACGCCAGCCAATAATACCGCCCAAAAAGCTGCCCAGCGGCGCGGCGATCACTAACGCGATGGAGACCGCGCCAAAAATCACCGACAGCGCTTTCGGCACGGTACGCGTGGGAACCAGTCGCATGGTCAGCGACGCCGACATCGCCCAGAATCCGCCCAGCGCCAACCCAAGACAGGCGCGGCCCAGCAATAGCAGCGTAAAGCTGTTGGCAAAGGAGACCATCAGACAAGAAGCCGTCAGCAAAACGGCGAACAGAATAACGATATAACGCCTGTCGGTCGCCTGAATAATCTGGGTAATGAACAGGCTGGAAAACATCGCGACAAACGCCGTAACGGTGACCGACTGACCGGCGACGCCCTCGGAGATCCCCAGATCCTGCGCCATCGGCGTCAACAGACTAACGGGCAAAAACTCAACGGTAATCAGGCAGGCGACACAAAACGCCACGGCAAAAACGGCTGACCAGTTAGGCCTGGCAACCCCATCAGCGCGGAATTTTTCTGCGATATTTTCATTCATTGTGGTTACCTGCGTCGTTTTAGTGCGGAAAATCCACGCAGTGTAACATTACAAAATGTGATCTGATTAACGTTTTAGCAACTGACATTGTTGCGCTGCATTTTGCGAGGCTGGTCGAGCGTTGAGAATTATCTTCTCTCGCTGCGTGTAAAACCAAAAGGTAAGACATAGTGTATCACCTGGTGCTATACTTTAGATTACAGGATGTCAACCTGATGCGACTTAAAAACCAGGTGGTTTAACAGAGAAGCGAAGTCCCACACGATAAAAGATGACGAGTTAAGCGAGGCCATCAACGCCGTACTGCAAGGAAAAGCAGATAATCTTGGCGGCGGGGTTTATAAAAAACGTCTCAATCAAAACCGCGATCGCGCAATCGTATTGGCAAAGGGAGGCGAACATTGGTTTTACACCTTCCTGTATGCCAAACAGGATATGGCCAACATTCGCTATCGCGAACTTGCGGGTTTCCGTGAGTTAGCAAAACACTATGCTTGCCTGACCGAAGATCAGATAACGGCACTCATTAATAACAAAGAACTGGTAGAGGTGCGCCATGTCAGCAAAAACTAAATTCAAAAGCCCTGCCTTTGAAGCGATTCATAGCGCGGCATCTGGATTATTTAGCGTGGATGCCATTCCCCAGGAGACAATGCGCAGTTTTGACACGGCCTGCTTAAGCAGCATCAAAGACCTGCAGCCACTTGAAATAAAAGCGTTACGAGAAGAACTCAACGTTAGCCAGCCGGTTTTCGCTCGGTACCTGAATACCAGCGTATCAACGGTTCAAAAGTGGGAAAGCGGCGCCAAGCGTCCCAGCGGGATGTCACTGAAACTACTTAATGTTGTCCAAAAACACGGGCTAAAGGTGCTGGTATGAGGGTTTTACCGATGGTCTGTTAAGGCTAAGTCGGATGTCTGGGGGTGGGCAAATTCAGTGTGCCACTACAATGTTTTCATGGTGCGCGCCTAAACATTTAGAGTTGTCTATAGACAATCATGTACAACTTCGAGTTTATGATAAGAAATTTTGAGACAGGAGGTATGGCAAGGAGTTACAGTTTTAGTGTTCAAAACAAGATCACATTTCCGTGATATATGTCACGGAAATGATGAGCTATAAGTCTCTGATGTTTTGGCGTCGTTAGCGGTTATTCGGTGCGTTACTTCTGTGGTTCACCCTTAGCAAATACGATGGCGGCTACGCTTTATTTGGCTAACGATGAATCGCGCCATCCGGCCGTTAATCGTGGCTCGCCGCCCTTGCCAACCTCATTCATCTCGTCTTTTGTTAACGAGATAGTGAAGAGTATCAATGCAGCCAGTGGACACCCTCTTCCGGCTGAAAAAAGGCGTTATAGCGCAGTTGAAACGCGTTGATCTCCTGCATATCGGGTTCCATTTCGCGCAAAAAGCCCAGCGCCAGCCGTACCTGTGTGTCGGTGATCGGCGCAGCTAAACGCGCTTTTTGCAGCAACCGATGCCACCGCTGCAAATTCTGATCGCCGCCATCGACAATCACCATTTGCCAGATAAGTAACACCTGAGCGGCATTTTGCAAATGCGATTCATCAGGGCGATGCAGATACTGTAAAAACTCACCGCCCGCCGTTTTACCCATCTGATCAATCATCGATTCTATCGGCACTACATCAATATTCAGACGTTCGCTCAGACGGCGAATCGCCCGGCGGGTATCCGATGTCAGCACCCGAAAACCCACAATAAACACCACCACAAACGTGGCCAGAATCAACCAAATCATGCGCACATCCGTCACCAAACAGGATGCCCATCATAACGGTAAATTTATAACTGTCGACGTTCTGGCCTGTCAGGATGTGATTTATTAACGCCTGTCTTCATTTACGCCAGACACCGGATGTCCTGTCTGACGAACGCAAGGCATAAAAAAGCCCGGCGTTAAGCCGGGCAAAACGTTACCAAATGCACACATTTAAGCGATATTGACTTGCTGAATTTTTTTCTCACGGCGGATTTTGCGCTCTTCCATCACGGCGACCATCGCCATCAGACAGATACAGCCGATCGCGGCGGCGTCCAGCGCGGCGAAGGTACCCGCCCAACCGGTCAGACCAAAAACAGGTGTGCCGTCGGCAATCATGCCCAGACCCAGCTTGGCAAAGCTATCGCCGATAAGATAAGCGAAGGTTCCTTTGATACCGTCCGCAGCGCCGATGGCTTTTTTCGGTACGAAACCGACTGCCGCCACGCCAATTAATAGCTGCGGCCCAAACACCAGGAAACCGAGCGCGAACAGCGAGGCCAGATAGACATACTGGTTGCTGGCGTGCTGGTAGACGCCGAGGGTGGCGATGATCAACGCCAGCGCCACACAGGCTACCAGCGCGCGACGACCGTTCGCCAGGTCAGAGAGCCAGCCCCACAGCAACGTGCCGACCAGCGCGCCCACTTCAAACAAGGTAAAGCCCTGAATCGCCACCTCTTTAGAAAGTTTCAGCTCCTGGAAGGCGTAGACGGTTGACCACTGGTCGATACCAATACGCACCACATACAGGAAGATATTGGAGAAACACAGCAGCCAGATCACTTTGTTTTTCAATACATATTCAACAAAGATCTGCCACTTGGTCATTTCATTTTCTTCAGTCTCTTTGTCCTCTTCGCTGATCTCTTCGCCGAACAGCTCTTCAGCTTTGCCCAGACCGTAAGATTCCGGGGAGTCGCTGCCAAAACGCAGACCGATAAAGCCAACGATCAGCGCGATAATCGACGGGAAGATAAACATGCCGATGACGTGACCGTCGAACAGGTAGTTGGCGCCGAACAGCGCCACGCCTGCCGCGCCCGCGCCGCCGAGGTTGTGGGAGATATTCCAGAAGCCGAGAAAGGTGCCGCGTTTACGACGCGGAGTCCATTTGGTGATGGTCGAGTAGCTGCACGATCCGCCGGTACTCTGGAAGAAACCGCTCAGGGCATAGAAAGCGATCATCAGAAACAGACTGGTTGACCCCGCGCCCATGCTGGCGCTGAAGCCGAGCATACAGATAGCGGAGAGGATCAACATAAACGGTAGAAACTGCTTGGTATTTTTACCGTCAGCGTAGTAGGAAACCAGCGTTTTCCCCACGCCATAGGTGATCGAGAAGCCCAGGCCAATCATCCCCAGCTCGGTCATGCTCAACCCGTAGGTAGAGATCATGTCGTTCTGCGCGATATTAAAGTTTTTGCGGATCAGGTACATGGTCAGGTAGCCGATAAAAACCACCAGATAGGACTGCATGAACGGCTTGAACCACATTTTACGCCGCACATCGAGCGGCAGATCCAGGGTCGGCTTGCGCACCTGGTTTAAGAAGGCCAGCATGGATTACTCCTGAGCTAATTTTTATACCTGCGAATGGCAGGCATTGTAAAAATCCACAGGAAAAGGGGCCTGCGACAGCGTCCAGGCAAAACCGGGAAAATTTCTTAGTTTTGCCCCATTCAGCGCAAAAAGGTGAGGTGCATCACGCTTCGTGGGTCTCGCGTGGGGCCTGGGCGTTCAGAAATGGCAGCAGCAATAGCGCGGAGATCCCCGCCGCGATGGCGATGACCGCAAAAAAACCGGTCCAGTGCCAGATCTCCAGCACTTTCGCTAACGGCCAGCCGGAAAGCGACGCGCCGAGATAGGCGAACAGGCCGACAAAGCCGGTGGCCGCGCCCGCCGCCTCTTTATGCGAGCACTCCGCCGCCGCCATGCCAATGAGCATCTGCGGGCCGAAGACAAAGAAACCGGTGGTGAAGAAACAGGCCGCCTGCATGACGTAGCTGGCGAACGGCATCAGCCACAGCGACCCCACAGAGAGCAAAATCCCGGCGGCGAAGATTAAATTCATCGGTCCGCGGTTACCGTTGAAGAGTTTGTCCGAGCCCCAGCCCGCCACCAGCGCGCCGATAAATCCACCCAACTCAAACATCGATACTGCCGTGTTGGCCGTGACCAAATCCACGCCCAGCGTCTCGGACATATACAGGTTGCCCCAGTCGTTGATCGCCGCGCGCACCACGTACACTAAGACATAACACAGCGAAAGCAGCCAGATATAGGGATTCAACAGCACATATTTAGCGAGGATTTCTTTGCGACTTAGCCCCGCGCCCTCTTGCTGTTGGGCGACCTCCAGCGCATCGTGCCGCCAGTCGCCTACCGGCGGTAAACCAATCGCCTGCGGACGGTCGCGCAGCCGCCAGCAGAGGACCATGCCCACCCCGATGGCAAGCAATCCGGCCACCATCATTCCGATGCGCCAGCCATAATGCAGGGCGACAGCGGCCATAACGAGAGGGATCAGCGCCCCGCCGACATTGTGCGCGGTGTTCCATAACGCCCACCAGCCGCCGCGCTCGGTACGCGAGTACCAGGCGGTCAGCAAACGGGCGCAAACCGGCGATCCAAACCCCTGGAAAAAGGCGTTCAGCGCCCATAGCAGAGCAAAGGCCCACAGCGAGGTCGAGAAGCCGAACAGAATATTCACTACGCCAGTCGCAATCAGCCCGATGCCCATAAAATAGCGAGCGTTAGAGCGATCGCTAACGATGCCGGAGACAAATTTCGACACCCCGTAGGTGATGTAAAACAGCGTCGCCAGCAGGCCGATATCGCTGCGGGTCAGAATGCCGCTGGCAAGGATTTCCGGCGCGGCGGCGTTAAAGCTTTTACGGGTGAAATAGAACAGCGCGTAACCCAACCAAATGGTGATCAGGATATGCCGCCGCCAGTAGCGATAGCGGGCGTCAACCTCGTGCTTATCGGTGATGAGCGGCGCGTTGGCCGGGGCTTTTAAAAACGAAAGCATTATCCTTCCTTAAACGTAACGCTGGGGCAACGAGACGCTCACCCGCGTACCGTGGGTACAAGAGATGGTTAGCGTCCCGCCGAGCGCCGACACGCGTTCGCGCATTCCGGTCAGGCCGAAGCCCTGCTGGTGAGAGCCCGGCGGCAGGCCGCTGCCGTCATCCTCAATCACCAGCATCAGCCGCTCATCCTGCTGCCAGCCCTGGAGCGTCACCGCGCTGGCATTGGCATGTTTTACGATGTTATTCAGCCCTTCCTGACAGACGCGAAACAGCGTCACGCGCTGACTTTCACTCAGCGCCGTTTCGTCAATTCGCCAGTCGAGGTGACTGACAATACCGCGGCTTTCCAGCTCCATTTCGCGCAGCAGCGAACGGATGGCCTGCGCCAGCGTTAAGTCGTCTAGCTGGCGCGGGCGCAAGCGCCCCAGCAGGCGACGCACGGCGTCATACACGCCCAGCGAAAGCTGCTCGATAAGTTGCCCGCTCTGCTTCACGCCGCCGTTATCCGCCGCCAGTCGTTGCACAATGCCCGCCTGGGTACGAATCGCGGTGATGGTCTGTCCGATGTCATCGTGCAGCTCACGCGCAACATCGCGCCGCACGCTCTCTTCGGTCTCCAGAAGACGCTCCGCCAGCCGATGGTTGCGCGCCAGCTCCTTTTGCAACGACTGGTTCAGCTCGCGCAGGCGCTGAATGCCCGCGCCAAGCAGTAGCCCGGTCAGGCTTTGCGCCAACAGCGAAAGTAATAAATCGACGGGATGATCGTGCCAGGTCTGGCTGGCGATCAGCGCGATAGCGTTCATCAGTGTGGCAATGAGCGCGCCCTGCCAGCCATAATGCCAGGCGAGCGCGATAATCGGCAACGCCAGGCAGAACGGCGTGAAGCGCGAAAGTTCAGCAGGTAAACCCAGTTGCAGCCACAGACTGACGATAAACAGCAGCAGATACCAGATCAGATGCCGCCCGCGCCAGTTTACCGGCTGCGATACCAGCGATGGTCCCAGCGGCAGCCAGGTAGTGCTGGTGAGATAGTGCCAGAAAACCAGGCAGATGGGGGCCAGCGTCAGACCACCCGTGAGGGTCAGCAGTAGCGCGTTCCATGCCGCTTCCCCCTGCCCCAGCCAGGGCAGGGATTGCAGTAGCGCCGCGGCGGTGAGGGCCGCGCCCTGAAGCAATAACGTGCGCCAGTCGCGCTGATGGCGGTAACGCGAAGTCAGCGCCACGGGCAGTAGCGTCAACACACTACCGATCATCAAAAGCGGCAGATGGGCCAACGCAACTTCCTGCGCCAACCAGTACACCAGCAGCCACTCCGCGCCCAGCAATACTGGCCAGTATCCACGCGGGCATTGCAGCATAAGTCCCAGGCGCAGGCCGAAGGGAAAGAGTAGCGCCGCCAGCTCCGGGCGCTCTACCAGATGCAGGCTGATGCTCCACAGGCAGAACCACGCGGCGGAGAAAATAAAAAAGCAGGCAACAACGGTGATTAAACGGGAAAAAAAGGTGTTCATTACCAACCATCAAACATGCGATGCGCCAGTTCAACGTCATTGCTGACGCCTAATTTTTCCAGCAGATTCGCGCGATGGACATGCACCGTTTTTGGCGACAGCCCCAGCTCGGCGGCAATCTCTTTTACCGCCATACCCTGGGCGAGTTTTTCCGCCACCTGACGCTCGCGTTTGGTCAGCGGATCTTGCCGACCCGCCGCCAGTTTCACGGCAATATCGGGGGTCAAATAGCAGCCGCCCGTCGCCACCGTATGCACCGCGGCGATCAGCTCATCCGGACTACAGCGTTTAGAGAGGAAACCGCGCGCGCCGGCGTTCAACGCCTGTTCCACCAGCGCCGGGCTATCGTGAACCGAGAGCATGATCGTCGCCATCCCTTTTGGCAGTTGGCTTAGCAGCTCCAGTCCGGAAATATCCGGCATTGAGATATCGCAGATACATACCTGTACGCCGCGCCCCGGTAAGCCTGCCAACGCTTCGCGCCCGGAACCAAATTCGGCGACCACCTGCAAATCAGGTTCCAGCCCCAGTAGCTGTGCAAAGCCGGAGCGGACGATAAGGTGGTCGTCGATAAGGGCAACGGTGATCATGGGTTCATCCTGGCGCTAAAGCATGCCTGATGGCGCTGCGCTTATCAGGCCTACGGGCAGGTGCCGTTGTAGGCCGGATAAGGCATTAATGCCGCCATCCGGCAAAAGCACTTACCTTAACGATAAGTGCCTGGGTGTTCAAGCCTTGAGCGGTCAGACAATGCCTGTCGTGACGGTGAACGTCCGGGTTTGCTGCGGTTCCAGTTGAAGCAAGGTTCCATTTCGCTGCGCCGCGAGAAAACCTTCAGGCCGACAGGTCGCGGGCAGGGCAAAGGCGGCAACCTGCTGATCGCCGTTATAAAGAATCCAGCGGGTCATGTAATTCAGCTCCGCGCTGGCGAAACGTGTCACGAACATGGTGCCATCCGGGGCGATCATACTGAATTCCGGGGTATCCGTATATCTGTCCAGTTCATCGGCGAAGAACACGATTTCCGGGTCGTAAAAGCCAGGCTCGTTGAGCGTTGCCAGCGAGGCTTCACCTTGCAAAAGTCGTTGATTAAACGCCAGCCACTGCGCCGTGGGTTTGACATGCGCCGGCACCGACTCGCGTAGCTTCAGCGCGGTATCCGGGATATTCTGGCGGAACGTGGCGTTCGGCACATAGGCATAGTTCATGTGGCACATGTACTGTAGCGGCATGGCGACTGAAGCCAGGTTAGTCACGGTCATCTGAATATCAAACAGCGCGCTTGCTTTACGCATTACCACCGCAGGTTGCGCCTGATAATGATGACCGAACCCCATCACATACTCGTAGCGCCCGGTCACGCGCAGACTGTCGCCCTCTAACTCCAGCCAGGCGTCGTCCATGGCAGCGCAGGGCATCTCGCCGTGCAGCGGATGTGTATCTTCCGGCGACGGGCAGCCATTCGCCAATAGTCCGGAATGGAAAGCAAAGCAACCATACGTTGCCACCACTTCCGCAGCCGGCTTCGGCTGGCGGAACATGTTGCGCATAGTCAGATCATGACCGTCAAACTGCGCGTCCCAAATCATCTGCCCCATCCAGGGCAGAATCACCAGATGACCGCGGCTGTTTTGTATTTTCAGTCCTTCCACGCCGCTGGCGTAACGAAACGCCGTAACCGTAAAATCATCATTTTCCAGCAAGATACGCGGCTGCTCGCTAAAAAGCTCCCGCCATAATGTAATACGTGTTGTCATGGTTGATCTCCTCAGGACGCGGCGACTTCAGCCAGGTTGCCGCGCACTTTGCTTTCGCGCCAGAAGTAAACGCCAACGTAAACAAAGCACAGCATGGAAACCAGGAATGAGAGCTGTAGCGAGTGGAACATGTCTGCCACATAACCCTGAATCGCAGGAACCACCGCCGCGCCGACAATCGCCATCACGATGACCGCCCCCGCCATTTCGGTATGTTCGTTATCGACGGTATCGAGCGTTCCGGCATAAATGGTCGCCCAGCAGGGGCCAAACAGAACACTGACCAGCACCGCCACGTATACCGCGCTAAAGCTGGGCGCCAGCGCTACATAGGCCAGGAACAGCGCGCCGATCACAGAGTAAAGGATCAGGACTTTTTCCGGGTTAAAGCGTGTCATCAGAATGTTGGCGATAAACTTGCCGATAAAAAAGCAGGCGAAGCTGTAGACCATAAAGGTTGAGGCATCGCGCTCATTGATATCGCCTAACTCCAGCGCCAGACGGATAGTGAACGACCAGACCGCCACCTGCATTCCCACATACAGGAACTGCGCCACAATACCGCGACGGAAGCGGGCGTTGCTGGCGAGATAGCGTAGCGTATCCAGCGCCGAGGGGCGTTTATGACTCGCGGTTTGCGCGACTTTACAGGTCGGGAAACGCGTCAGCAGGAACAGTACCATCACCACTACCAGAACCATAATCATGTACTTATAGGGTTCCAGAGTGTTTTCCAGCATCAGCACCTTGAAGTTGTGGACTTGCTCGGCATTCATGCCCGCCATCTGTTTTTCCAGGCTTTCCCCTTCGGAAAAGACCAGATACTTACCCAATAAAATGCCTGCCGCCGCGCCGATCGGATAAAAGGTCTGGCTGATATTCAGCCGCAGCGTGGCGTAGGCTTTCGGCCCGATCATCGAACTGTAGGTGTTCGCCGCCGTTTCCAGGAAACTCAGGCCAATCGCAATGGCGAAAATCGCCGCGAGGAACATGGTGTAGGTCGCCATGTGCGACGCCGGGAAAAAGAGCGTACAGCCGACAATGTATAGCGTCAGGCCGATAAGTATCGCCACTTTATAACTGGTTTTTTTAATGACCAGCGAGGCCGGAATAGCAATTAAAAAATAACCGCCATAAAAGGCGCTTTGTACTAATGCCGAAGCAAAGTTGCTCAGCGAAAATACACTTTTAAATTGCGTAATCAGAATATCATTTAACGCGGCTGCGCATCCCCATAATGGGAATAAACAGGATAACAAAATAAACTGGAACAGAGGTGTCTTATTCAGATACCCGTCGGGCATCTGAACGATGTTTTTATCGTTCATAGTGCTACCTTTAACAGTGCAGGGTGATTGTTATTCGTTCAACGAAAGATACTCATTAAATTGCTCAATGCTTGGATAAGAGGATTGGGTGCCTTTCCCGGTGACGCTGAAAGCGGCAAAGAGGACGGCTTTTTTCATGGCGGCTTCCACATCCCCGCTCTGGACGTAGTAATGCGCGAAACAGCCGATAAAGGCATCGCCCGCGCCGCTGGTATCGACAGCGTTCACTCTAAACGCCGGAACATGGACTTCCTGGTCACGCGTCATCCACAGCGCGCCTTTCTCACCCATGGTGACGATAATATTGTTCAGCCCTTTATCCACCAGCGAACGTGCCGCTGCGCGAATATGGTCATAGGTATCCACTGGCATACCGGTTAATATTTCCAGCTCGGTTTCATTGGGTACAAAGAAATCGCATTTACAGGCATAAGACATATCTAATTCCCGTAATGCTGGCGCAGGGTTTAATAACACTTCAATCCCATGTTTCTTGCCAAATTCTATTGCGTGATAAACCGTTTCAAGCTGAACTTCCAGTTGCAGAACAATAAGCTGGCATTTTTTTAAATCTTCCGCCGCGCGATCGATATCTTCCGGCGAGAGAAACTTGTTAGCGCCTTTGATGATCAGAATGCTGTTGCTGGAGTTGGCGTTGACGAAAATCGGCGCTACGCCGCTGCTGGTACACGGTACTTTTTCTACATACGTCGTATTGATCCCCCAGGATTCGAGATTACGAATGGTGTTGTCGGCAAAAATATCGTCGCCCACTTTGGTCAACATCAATACTTTTGAATTGAGCTTAGCGGCCGCCACGGCCTGGTTCGCCCCTTTTCCGCCGCAGCCGATTTTAAACGCCGGCGCTTCCAGAGTTTCCCCTTCTTTGGGCATCTGGTTGGTGTAGGTGATAAGGTCCACCATGTTAGAGCCAATAACCGCGATATCCATTTTACTCCCTCTCAGAAATCGTCACACGACAATGATATTAAAATAACATTATCATGTTACTTCCGTATCATTTGTGACTATGATCGCGATTAGAGGATCATTTTGCCATTTACTTCGTGAACAATCCCTGGCGGAACATACGCGCATTAAATCATTTTTAGGGTTACAATTTACTGAAAATTAACTATTTATTGTTATAAAACGCGAATAAACCCACTTTTATTTCCTGACGGCCGGACGTATAGTAGTGCCACACTGTAATGTTCTCAGAAACACATAAATGTTACTGATGGAACATAACAACATGATTTGTGGAGAGGGTGAATGGAGACCAAGCAAAAAGAACGTATCCGACGCTTGATGGAGCTACTGAAAAAGACCGATCGAATCCATCTGAAAGACGCCGCGCGGATGCTGGAAGTTTCGGTGATGACCATTCGCCGCGATCTCAGCCAGGATGATGACCCTTTACCGCTGACGCTGCTCGGCGGCTATATCGTCATGGTAAATAAGCCTGCGTCTTCAACCAATATGCCGCTGCCGGCGAAAAAGACGCATCATCGGGACGACCTTCCCGTTGCGATCCTGGCCGCCGGACTGGTGCGTGAAAACGATCTGGTTTTTTTTGATAACGGTCCGGAAATGCCATTAGTTATCAGCATGATACCGGATGATATTACCTTTACCGGGATTTGCTACTCGCATCGGGTATTTATCGCGCTGAATGAAAAGCCTAATGCCACGGCGATTCTGTGCGGCGGCACCTATCGGGCCAAGAGCGATGCCTTTTATGATGCCAATAATCCTTCGGCGCTGGATTCGCTCAATCCGCGCAAAGTGTTTATTTCCGCCAGCGGCGTACATGAACATTTTGGCGTGAGCTGGTTTAACCCGGATGATCTTGCCGCCAAACGTAAAGCGATGGAGCGCGGTCTGCGCAAAATTTTGCTGGCGCGTCACGCCCTGTTTGATGAGGTCGCGCCTGCCAGCATTGGTCCGCTTTCTGCCTTTGATGTCCTGATTAGCGATCGCCCATTACCGACAGATTATGCCGTTCACTGTCGGAATGGTTCCGTCAAAGTCATCACGCCTGATTCGGAAAGTGAATAACTTACTCAAAAAAGACGGCAATTTTATTGAACATGGTGGGATCGGACTGGTTTCGTACCACCTTCGCCACGTCTTCCAGTTTATCGATCTGACTGATCATCTGTTCAAGCCGCTGATCGTCATTGACCAGAAGCCAGATGCGGCTCTGATCGCTACCCTGAATCGGTAAACAGAGAATACCCTCAACGTTGAAAGCGCGTCGGGCGAACAGCCCGCAGACGTGGGTCATCACGCCAGGATGGTTGCGAACGGTCAGCTCCAGAATAACGTTATCATGTGATTGTTTCTGCATGGCTTATTCCCCCACCATCTCTGTATTTGCCGCGCCCGGCGGCACCATCGGATACACTTTTTCTTCTGCATCAATGCGCACATGGATCAACGCCGGTCCAGGACGACGAATGATAGCCTGCAACGCCGCCTGCGGATCGGCTTCGTTATTCAAATCACAGGTATCCAGACCAAACCCGGCGGCAATCTGCATAAAGTTGATGCTCCCCGGATAGGTTGCCGCAAAAACGCCCTGTTTATAGAACAGACTCTGTTGCTGATGTACCAGTCCCAGCGCGTCGTTATTCATCAGAATAATTTTCACATCCAACTGGTTTTCACTGGCGGTAGCCATCTCCTGAATATTCATCATCAAACTACCGTCGCCGGAAAAACACAGCACCTTGTAGCCCGGATTCGCCAGCGCCGCGCCAATCGCCGCGGGCAGACCAAACCCCATGGTGCCCAGCCCGCCGGAAGTCAGCCACTGACGCGGACGATTGAGTGGATAAGCCTGCGCGGTCCACATCTGATGCTGACCTACGTCAGTGGTAATAATCGCGTTGTCGTCCACACAGGCGGCGACCGCATTAATCAGCCCATAGTGACTAAGCGGGTTATTTTCCTGGGGAATGCTGCAAGGGAATTCTTGCTGCAAGTCCGCCACCAACTGATGCCATGCTTCCCGCGGCTGTGCCTCGATATGGGGAATTAACTGTGCCAGTACATCATCGACATCCGCCTGAATAGCCACATGCGGCTGCTTGATTTTGCCTAACTCGGCGCGATCGATATCCACATGGATGATTTTGGCGTTCGGACAAAACTGCTCCGTTTTGCCAATCGCCCGGTCATCAAAACGCGCGCCCAGGACAATCAGTAAATCGGCCTCTTGCAGAATAAAATTGGTACTGCGCGCGCCGTGCATTCCCAGCATTCCTAACGACAGCGGATGCGCCTTAGGCAGCATTCCCAGCGCCATTAAGGTCATTGTCGTCGGCAGTTGCGCTTTTTCCGCGAGTTCGCGCACGCGTGTCGGCGCATTGATCACGCCGCCGCCCAGATACAGCACCGGACGCTTCGCCGCGTTAATCATTGCGGCGGCCTCGCGGATACTCTCCGCGCTAAACTCCGGCGGGGGTGATTTTTCCGCCGGCGACGGCAACGCATCCAGCTCAATTGTCGCCGTCTGCACATCTTTAGGAACGTCTATCCACACCGGGCCGGGACGCCCCGACTGCGCCAGACGAAAAGCATCGCTCATCACCTGAGGCAGCTCGTTGATATTTCTGACCAGATAGTTGTGCTTGGTGATGGGGATAGAGATACCGTAGGTATCCACTTCCTGAAACGCGTCAGTACCGATCATGGACGCCGGAACTTGCCCGGTAATGCAGATTAACGGAATGGAATCCAGGCGCGCATCGGCAATGGCCGTGACCAGATTGGTCGCGCCCGGCCCGCTACAGGCCATACAAACAGCAGGTTTACCCTCCGTTCGCGCCATCCCCTGCGCAATAAACCCCGCGCCTTGTTCGTGGCGCGCCAGAATATGACGGATTTGCGTGCTTTGGCTTAACGCGTCGTAAACGGGGAGGATCGAACCGCCGGGAATGCCGGTGACGATACGAATCCCCTGTCGCTCCAGAAAATGAACAATAAATTCCGCGCCCGTAAAGCGCTGAGGTGTAGATGTTGTGCCCGAACTTGCCATGCTCCATTCCTTTTATTCTGAGCCGACGTTCCGGGAAGGTGTCTTAAACAAAAAACCCCGCCCGGTTTGCGCCGGCGGGGTTTTGGAATCGTGTGTGTTCCGGACCCTACGGCGCATTGCCGACGACCACCACCACACGCACGACGACCACTGCGCGAGATGGCGCAGTTGTTAGTAGGGTCGCGTTCAGCATGGAAGGGTTCATTAGGGGCCTTGTCTGTTTGTTATTAACACGTTTTATACAAGCACAGCGCTTTCAGCATGACAACGGAAAAATTTTCATCTGCACAAAAATGCGTCAGCGATCACATTTTTCTACGAATTTACACGTTTTGAGTATAGGCGTAATAAGCGTAGCGCCCTCCGGTAATCGCCGGGATTGATGATCACACGTTTCACAATGCCGGAAAATAAATATCCTCCGGCATAGCCGGAGGTTTTTCTGATGCGCCTGTAAGGCTTTC
>OKAA01000097.1_pt1 | contig 31408 bp, 25 predicted proteins | sample 1611051 | NCBI WGS metagenome assembly OKAA01 (sample SAMN04436707, study PRJEB24849) | human gut metagenome | biome: human gut; feature: NICU; material: stool | host: Homo sapiens | place: USA: Saint Louis, MO | collected 2010-09-04
ACGAGATCGGTCTCGGCATTCCTGCTGAACCGCTCTTCCGATCTTTGACCCTAACAGCGCCTGTACCGGAGGGAAGTTATCTGCGGAAACCAGATAGTTAACGATGTCGTCCCTGAGCCTGATAAAAGACAGAAACCAGTAATAGCCCGCACGTTTGGTCACATACTCCGATTTACCTATCGTCAGACGTATATACTTATTCGCTCTCCCCTTATAAACATAATCAGTGCTGATACCCTTTTCATCCAGATGTATATCATCCCGCGTCAGACCCAGAACCTGAGAGGTGTTTCCCCATGTGTGGTAACAGAACAGAAAAAAAGAAGTAAGAAAGTAATTTTCCAGAACGTCCCTGATGATGATCTCTGCCCTGCTGACCCCGTTCTCTCCCGGATACCGGAAATACGCTTCATAAACAGGTGCCAGCAAAGACGGTGAGAAATGCCGCACCCCTTTTTCCGATTTAGCGATATGCTCCCGGATACATCCCGCAAGGAACTCATTCATGGATGACAACTGCCTCAGGATCTCGGAAAGTTCATTCCTGGTATAGCTATCCCTTCCCTGCTGCTGATACGTTCCTTTCGGTAAGAATTCATATTCATACCGCCTCTGAATCTGCCCGCCCGTAAGCAAAAACCGGTTGACCACGGACAAGTAGTGTCTTGCCATCCTGACTGAAATTTTTCGCCGACGAATATCGTTCATGAGATGTTTAATATACATTTCAACGCCTTCAGCCGTGCCATAGTCATACTGATTGACTGACTGCCATATAAAAAACATATTGAGATAACGGAAAATGGTTAACCTTCCGGCGGGACGGTAAGACAGAAGAAATCGTTTCAGAGAGGCAATAAAATCGCGTTTTTCAGGGCGGGCAAGATGCGAATGTTCACTAAACCATCCGGGGAGCAACACATAATCTGAAAAATGAGCCTGAAGATAAACGTCAAGTAAATAATATCGGTTCAGATCCCGCTGAGTGATGTGTCCGCTGACCGTCTCCCATGACAGCACATTTTCGGCCATCCACGTTATCTGCGTTTCACTCCGGCTCATATATGGCTCCATCGCGACCTGCAGCACCGTCAATCAATGCGTCCATGACCCCGGCGACTGCATCAGAAATCTGGTTTTGCTGAAGAAAGACGATGTATTTCATCGTCGTATTTTCGCTTTTATGGCCCATCCAGTATTTTACTGTACCCAGCGCATTTGCGGCCTGATCGGGATAGCAACTCAGTGCCGAGCGTAAAAAATGGGTCGCAAACGTTGCCCGCAAATCATGGGGTTTATGTCTGAACACATTTCCCGGAGCAGACCGGGCCAGGCGATGGCGAAAACTGTACCAGCGGGAGTAAAAGGCTTTTTCAGACATCCGTTTCCCGTTTGCCATTAAAAATAAAGGCTCGTGCCGCCCTTCCCCACCCTGTCGTGCACGCCATTTTTGGATCTTCTTTTCATACTCCTCATCCGCCAGATAATCCAGAACCTGCTCGTACAATCGTCTGGTGATGAAGAGTTCTCGCGTCATCCCAAACTTCGTATGAACTCCGCATCTCGGACCAATATGAAGCCCCCTGATGGTCAACTCAGATACAGGGACACTGGCAAGGTACTCTTCAGTAAAGAGTGACGACGGCAGGGTCAGCATTTCATCCAGCCGTAGCCCACAATTTTTCATCAGCACAATCATTAAACTGAACAACCCGGACTCAGATTTCAGTGCCTCATCCAGGATATGAACCTCTGCATCATTCAGTGGGTTGATTGTCCTTTTTGTTGTGCTGGTTATCCTGATGGCAAGATCCGAACTTATCACCTTGCGTCGCCCGTCAACGACTTTTTCGACCAACGTAAAAAATGAGCTGGCAGCCAGCTCACCACACTTGCCCAGAAATACGTAAAACCGTCGGATAACGCTGATGTACACCGCCGCGGTGGATGAGGCGATGCGCCCCTGCCTTACGGCCCCCAGAAGATACTCCCTGAAGCCATATGTAGGGCTTTGGTATTTCAACGTTCCCGGGGTGAAAGGGTCAAGTCCGTTATCCTCCAGCCACCTTATCCAGCGTAAAAATGCCCGGGCTAAAGGCTTTAAATCCCTGGCCTGCAGGATAGCTTTATCCATAAGATAAAAGTGTACATATCGGCTCAGTTTTCGATTCTGGATGCCGCTAATATAAGGGATTTCAGCATACAGAAATCCGGGTTCAAATTTCAGTTTCGGCTCTGTTGCATCCAGTTTGCTGACACGCCCATAACGCGCATGAATGTTAGTGATTATCCTCACAGTCTGTCGCCCTGAAACGCCACCTCATGCCTACACTATAAATCCGGAAGAAGAAAAAACAAACAACCAGGTTGCCGGGAGTGAATATGCAAATCAGGAGGAAAGTAAAAGATGTAACGACACCATCACGATGCAATACATTGACCTCAACACGTTACCCGGACCATACGTGATAAACATCACAAATCCTTTGAGTGAAGAACTTAAGATGTGATTTTCATTTCCCGGCACAAACCGTGCCCTTAAAAAACAGGCAACGGATACATCTTAATGCCAGAAGTAAACCTTAATTGATTGAATACAGCCTGAGTCCATTGCAAAAATAACACACAGGGTAAATTCGCATATACAGAACCCAACGAAAAGCAAAAGAAACCTGTAACACATTTCGTTTACCTGTCACTTTCAATTGTAAAAGCCAGCAGAAAAAGCGCATATAACTATATTTATCCCTGCGGGGACTTTTGTTTGTGCTATATATTTTTTACAGAGAACCGCAACGCGTCCAAACACAAGAATATATTTACCTCTGGAAAATGGTCTGACTCCCTTTCACGTGGTTGTAGTGACCTGTTCTGTGATTCATGTAATGTCTTTTCTGGATGAGGAAAATATGTCATCACTGATATTTTATACAGACGAAGCACAAGCACTGATTGTAACAGATACCCTTGCCGTCACCGATAATGGGGAGCCGTTATCTTTTGTTTCCAAAGCAGGTTACATCCCCCAGCTAAGAACCATCATAGCAGGTACGGGGGCAGGTGGATTTTCTAACACCTGGTTGCTTGAAGCATCAACCAGAATGGTCGTATCAGGTATACAAAATCTCAATTATCATACATCGGCCTGTCTAAGGAGGCTGTGGAAACAATACAAGCATGACCATGCAATTCCCTCTTCTTCAACGGTGACAACCAGTGTTTATCAGTTCGCAATTTGCGAGGAAACAGGAAATATCGTTTCGTTCGCCTATCGCTCAGTCCATGATTTCGAATCAGAGCAATTACAATACGGAACAGGAGTAAAACCTGAGTGCCAAATCCTGGATGGGGATTTGTTGCAGACAATTCCTGTAATGATGAATGAACAAAGGGCTATACAGGCGACATACTCACACCCGGAACGGATCCATATTGGCGGTGAGATGATTGCGCATTATCTGACATCATCTATGTATCAATGCTTTAAGATTGGGGAATTTGAGGATTTCAGAACTCAGGGAGAGTATATATTGAGCAGGATTTAGGCAAAACGCGGTTCAGATAAAGTGCTTTTAACAGGCTTGCTGAACATTAAAAGGATATCTCTCAATTACGATGAATAGCTTGAATTCTAAAAATAGAAAAGTAGAGTTTAACTCTAAATACATAAAAACAAGAGTAAAGGAGCACCCGCCGAAGCAGCCGCGCATGATGTTGATTGAGAAACGGATCATCTCGTACGCCGGAATGCGGCTGTTGCCATATGACGGGTGCGGTACACGCTTGTACGGCAGGGCAAAGACGCTGTCCATCTCTTCGGTAGAGAGCGGGATCGCCGGCGGGTTAACCCAGATATAGCGCTCACCGTGCTTTTGCATCAGCGCTCGCGCGCAGCCGGGGTTGGTTTCATGGTGTAAGATGCGCGACGCGTGGGCGTAGAGTACTTTATCGCTTTTTACTTTTTCGTAGGACGGCAGCAGCACATAGGTTTTTTCCCACGGCTTCGGACGCGGCGGCTGCACCACCACGGCCTTTGCTTCCGCTTTCTTCGGCTCAACCGGTTTGTTATCCGCGCACGGCAGATCGTCACCGTACGGATGCGGGATAGGGTCGATTTTGCCCGGCATATCGATAATGCGGGAATCCACCCCGCTCCAGCCCGGCAGCGCCTCTTTCACCATGATCGCGGTGTTGCGCACGTCGCGGATCTCGCTGACCGGTTCACCCTGTGCCAGGCGATGCGCCACTTCCACCAGCGGACGCTCGCCGTTGCCGAAAATCAGCATGTCGGCTTTCGAATCCACCAGCACCGAACGGCGCACGGTGTCAGACCAGTAGTCGTAGTGTGCGGTGCGGCGCAGACTCGCCTCGATGCCGCCCAGGATCACCGGCACATCTTTCCATGCTTCTTTGCATCGCTGGGTGTAGACGAGGGTCGCGCGATCGGGACGTTTACCCGCCACGTTGTCAGCCGTATAAGCGTCGTCATGGCGCAGCTTACGGTCGGCGGTATAGCGGTTGATCATCGAGTCCATGTTGCCCGCGGTCACGCCGAAGAACAGGTTAGGCTTGCCCAGACGCATAAAGTCGTCTTTGCTGTTCCAGTCAGGCTGGGAGATGATCCCCACGCGGAAGCCCTGGGCTTCAAGCATACGGCCACAGATCGCCATGCCAAAGCTCGGGTGATCGACATACGCATCGCCCGTCACCAGAATGATATCGCAGCTGTCCCAGCCCAGTTGATCCATCTCTTCCCGGGACATCGGCAGGAACGGCGCCGGTCCAAAGCAGGCTGCCCAGTACTGGGGCCAGGAGAAGAGGTCACGATCCGGCTGGATCAGGGAAATTGCGCTCATAATGCTTCCGAAGAAAAAATAAACAAAAGGAGCGGGATTATACGCTGTTCATCTGCCAGATTTGAAGAAAAGGATGCAGGAAGCAGGCAGATATTCACGGAAGTCGTTAAAATACGCCGCCCTGATAATTTTGGATCATAATATTCACTCTATTTTCCGGTGATTTGCCCCGGAATGCGTGTTTGTGCGGAGCTCAGTTGTGAAGCCCAACGATTCGTTACATGTCTCCCAGCTGCGGGTTGTCCTGCACCTCTGCGGTTTCCTTGTGCTGCTGTACAGCCTTTCCATGCTTCCGCCGATGGTTATCGCCCTGCTGAACAAAGAGCGGACCTACTTTGCCTTCCTGACCACTTTTTTAACCTTTTTTAGTCTCGGAGGCTTAACCTGGCGGGCAACCCGCCACGCCGGCATCCAGCTGCGCACCCGCGACGGTTTCGTGATTATCGTGCTGTTCTGGCTGCTGTTTTCATTGATTAGCGCCATGCCGCTCTGGATGGATGACGAGCTTCAGCTCTCCTTTGCTGACGCGCTCTTTGAAGGGGTTTCCGGGATCACCACTACCGGAGCGACGGTGATCGGGGACGTCAGCGCCCTGCCTAAGTCGTACCTCTATTACCGCGCTCAGCTGAATTTCATTGGCGGGTTAGGCGTCATCGTGCTGGCCGTCGCGGTCCTGCCGCTGCTGGGCATTGGCGGCATGAAGCTCTATCAGTCAGAGATGCCGGGGCCGTTCAAGGAGGAGCGTCTGACGCCCCGCCTTGCCGATACCGCGCGCACGCTGTGGGTGACCTACTTCGCGCTGGGCGTGGCCTGCACTCTGGCCTACTGGCTGGCGGGAATGTCCTTTTTTGACGCCGTCTGTCACGGGCTTTCGACCGTGTCACTGGGCGGCTTCTCCACCCGCAGCGAGAGCATTGGTTTTTATGACAGCCACGCAATCGAGCTGGTTGCCGGGGCGTTTTCGCTGCTCTCCGCGTTTAACTTCACCCTCTGGTACGTCGCCATTGTCCGACGCACCCTGAAGCCGATTCGTCGCAGCCCGGAGGTTAAATTCTTCCTGAGCGCCGCTGCGGCGATTATCCTCATCACCGCCTGGCAGGTCTGGCATGCAGGCATGTACAGCCCCACGGATAGCCTGGTGCAACTAACCATGAGCCATAACGACACTATCGTCGCCCAGGCAACCCCACCGGGACGCGGTGGCGTGGGTATCCTGCGTATTTCCGGTCTGAAGGCGCGCGACGTTGCGCAAGAGGTGCTGGGCAAGCTGCCGAAGCCGCGCTATGCCGACTACCTGCCGTTTAAAGATGTTGACGGCAGCGCGCTGGATCAGGGTATTGCGCTGTGGTTCCCCGGCCCGAACTCCTTCACCGGTGAAGATGTGCTGGAGCTACAAGGGCACGGCGGTCCGGTGATCCTGGACCTGCTGTTAAAACGTATCCTGACGCTTCCAGGCGTGCGCATTGCCCGACCGGGCGAGTTCTCCGAGCGAGCGTTCCTCAACGATAAGCTCGATTTAGCCCAGGCGGAAGCCATTGCCGACCTGATCGATGCCAGTTCCGAACAGGCGGCGCGTTCGGCGCTAAACTCGTTACAGGGGGCATTTTCCGCCCGCGTTAACCACCTTGTGGAAGCACTTACTCACCTGCGAATCTACGTCGAAGCGGCTATCGATTTTCCGGATGAGGAGATCGACTTTCTCTCTGACGGCAAAATTGAAGCGCAGCTCAATGGCGTCATCGCCGATCTTGACGCCGTGCGAACCGAAGCGCGCCAGGGCAGCCTGCTGCGCGAAGGGATGAAGGTAGTGATTGCCGGACGCCCGAATGCCGGGAAATCCAGCCTGCTGAATGCGCTGGCAGGCCGTGAAGCGGCCATTGTTACCGATATCGCCGGCACCACGCGCGACGTGTTGCGCGAGCATATTCACATCGACGGGATGCCGCTGCATATCATCGACACCGCCGGACTGCGCGACGCCAGCGACGAAGTTGAGCGTATCGGCATCGAACGCGCCTGGCAGGAGATTGAACAGGCCGATCGCGTGCTGTTTATGGTGGATGGCACCACGACGGACGCCGTGGACCCTGCCGACATCTGGCCGGACTTTATCGCCCGTCTGCCCAAAAATCTACCGATTACCGTGGTACGTAACAAGGCGGATATCACCGGCGAAACGTTGGGTATTAGTGAAGTAAACGGTCACTCACTGGTTCGCCTCTCGGCGCGTACCGGCGAAGGCGTCGACGTGTTGCGTAACCACCTCAAGCAGAGCATGGGGTTTGATACCAATATGGAAGGCGGCTTCCTGGCCCGTCGCCGTCACCTACAGGCGCTGGCGGAAGCCGCTGAACACCTTGAGCAGGGCAAAGCGCAGCTATTAGGCGCATGGGCGGGGGAACTGCTGGCGGAAGAGTTGCGCCTGGCGCAGCAAAGCTTAAGCGAGATTACCGGCGAGTTTACCTCCGACGACCTGCTGGGACGGATTTTCTCCAGCTTCTGTATCGGCAAATAACGTTGTGTTGCCCGGTGGCGCGATGCTTACCGGGCCTACAAAACCCGTAAGCCGGATAAGGCGTTTATGCCGCCATCCGGCAGCAATAATTTCCCATGAGGAAATCACTGTTGTCCAAATGGCAACTCGTCTCGCGCAACGTCGCCCCGTATTCTTAGCGCCACACTTTTCGTGAGGCCGCTATGAAACGTTTTCTACTGTGTAGTTTTGCCCTGGTTTTACTCTATCCTGCCGGTATTGATATGTATCTGGTCGGTTTACCGCGTATAGCCGTCGATCTGAACGCCAGTGAGTCGCAGTTGCATATCGCCTTCTCCGTTTACCTGGCCGGAATGGCGACGGCCATGCTGTTTGCCGGGAAGATAGCCGATCAGTCAGGCCGCAAACCGGTCGCGATCGTCGGCGCGATCGTCTTTATGATGGCCTCACTGCTTTGTTCACGGGCGTCGGAAGGCTCGCTATTTCTGAGTGGGCGTTTTCTTCAGGGAATAGGTGCAGGCGGCTGCTATGTGGTGGCGTTCGCCATTCTGCGCGACACGCTCGACGAGCATCGCCGGGCGAAAGTGCTGTCATTATTGAATGGGATTACCTGTATTGTGCCGGTACTCGCCCCGGTGGTGGGGCATTTGATTATGCTTCGTTTCCCCTGGCAAAGTCTGTTCTATACGATGTCCGCGATGGGCATTATTGTGGGCCTGTTATCACTGTTTATCCTGCGCGAGACGCGCCCGGTAAGGCTGGCTCCACGCGATTTATCACGATCGTCGCCCGCCGCCGAGTCGCTGATTAACCGTTTTTTCGTTAGTCGACTGGCGATCACCACCCTTAGCGTGTCGGTGATCCTGACCTTTGTCAATGCCTCTCCAGTGCTGCTGATGGAGGTGATGGGATTTAGCCGTGGCGACTATGCCATTACCATGGCGCTCACCGCAGGCGTCAGTATGGTCGTCTCTTTTTCCACCCCTTTTGCGCTTGGGTTATTTAAGCCGCGAACCTTAATGCTCGTCTCACAGGGGCTGTTTTTGACGGCTGGCGTGACGTTAAGCCTTGCTCATACCAATACCGTCACACTCTTTGGCCTGACGCTTATCTGCGCCGGATTCTCGGTTGGTTTTGGCGTCGCGATGAGCCAGGCGCTGGGGCCGTTTTCGCTGCGCGCCGGAGTGGCCAGTTCCACGCTCGGTATCGCGCAGGTTTGCGGTTCATCACTGTGGATTTGGCTGGCGGCAATACTCGGTATCAGCGCGATGAATATGCTGATCGGGATTCTGATTGGTTGTAGCATAGTGAGTATTCTGCTGATCTTCTCCGTCACGCCCAACAGGTCCGTAGCCGAGCATGAAGAAATCCCTTACCAATCTCGACCTTAATTTGCTGTTATGCCTACAGTTACTCATGCAGGAGCGCAGCGTCACTAAAGCTGCAAAACGGATGAACGTAACGCCCTCGGCGGTCAGCAAATCGCTGGCGAAACTCCGGGCATGGTTTGACGATCCGCTGTTCGTCAATACGCCGCTGGGCCTGGCGCCGACGCCGCTGATGGTCAGTATGGAGCAAAGTCTGGCGGACTGGATGCAGATGGGGAATCAACTGCTTGATAAACCGCATCATCAAACGCCGCGCGGTTTAAAATTTGAGTTGGCAGCAGAGTCGCCGCTGATGATGATTATGTTTAATTCACTGTCGCAGCAGATTTATCAGCGCTATCCGCAGGCTACCATTAAGGTTCGCAACTGGGATTATGACTCGCTGGAGGCGATTACGCGCGGGGAAGTCGATATCGGATTTACCGGACGCGAAAGCCATCCCCGCTCGCGAGAATTGCTCAGTCTGTTGCCGCTCGCGATTGATTTTGAGGTGTTGTTTAGCGATTTGCCGTGGGTCTGGCTGCGGGAAGATCATCCGGCACTGCGTGAAGCGTGGGATCTGGACACTTTTCTGCGCTACCCGCATATCAGTATTTGCTGGGAGCAAAGCGATACCTGGGCGCTGGATGATGTCCTGCAAGAAATGGGACGCAAACGCCATATTGCGTTGAGCCTGCCGGGGTTCGAGCAGTCGCTCTTTATGGCCGCCCAGCCGGATCACACCCTGATAGCAACCGCGCCGCGCTATTGCCAGCACTACAATCAGCTCCACCAGCTACCGTTAGTGGCGCGCCCCCTGCCTTTTGATGCGCAACAGCGGGAAAAGCTGATGGTGCCGTTTACCCTATTATGGCACAAACGTAATAGTCATAATCCCAAGATTGTGTGGCTACGACAGGCTATCAACACGCTCTGCCGTCGCCTTATCTGACCACCTGCGTTGATAAATTAACCTTCCTCTTACCAGAAATGTCACCGTCTGATTAAAGAACCTTCTGAAATTGAATTTTTAGCGCGTAAAACCTGTCCATAATTTACGTTAATGTTACTCTCGTCATTATCACGGCCCATTAATCACGGAGCGAAAAATGGCGACTCACTTTGCCAGAGGGATACTTACGGAGGGACAGTTGGTTTCAATTCGTCTCTCTTCGTCTTGCCATATTGAAGCCAGAAACCTGCCTGCTCACCGACGAACGCGTTTTCTCGCCTCCAGAGGCCTTCTTGCCGAACTGATGTTTATGCTGTACGGAATTAGCGAGCTGCCGGAAATCATTATTCAGGCGAAAGGTAAACCCGCGTTTCGTGACAAAAATCTGCCAAGCTTTTCTATCTCCTACGCCGGAAATATGGTTGGCGTGGCGTTGACCACCGAAGGAGAGTGCGGGCTGGATATGGAATTACAGCGCACCTCCCGCGGCTTTCACCATCCGCATTCGCTCGAACGCCACCCTTTCTCCCGTAATGAAAACTTATGGGTAGCCAATCAAAACGATCCCAACGAAGCGCGAGCGCAACTCATTACATTGCGCCAGAGCGTGTTAAAACTCACCGGCGATGTCATGAATGACGATCCGCGGGAGCTGCAACTTTTACCCGTTGCCGGACGCCTGAAGTGCGCGCATGTCACGCAGCTTGAAGCCGTGTGCGATGCGGAAGATGTGCTGGTATGGTCCGTAACCGTTACGCCAGCGATAGAAAAATTAAAAGTGTGGGAGTTCGATGGCAAACTGGGCTGGAAAAGCCTGCCCGATATCCAGACGCGCGCCAATGAGCCAACCGGCCGTCTGATGCGATTCGCCCAACTCCCCGCCGCCAAATCGTATACGCTTAATCGTTCATAATGAAAAAAGGGGCACGTATGTCTGAAACGCTGAATGTGGTTACATTGCTGGGAAGTTTACGCAAAGGTTCCTTTAACGGGATGGTGGCGCGTACGCTGCCTAAAGTCGCGCCGGCAGGAATGACGGTATCGCCGCTGCCTTCAATCGGGGATATTCCGCTGTATGACGCCGATATCCAGCAGGAAGAGGGATTTCCAGCCAGCGTAGAGGCGCTGGCGGAGCAGATTCGCAACGCCGACGGCGTCGTCATTGTGACGCCGGAATATAACTATTCCGTTCCCGGCGGCCTGAAAAATGCCATCGACTGGCTATCCCGTCTGCCTGAGCAGCCGCTGGCGGGTAAGCCCGTTCTTATCCAGACCAGCTCAATGGGAGCGATTGGCGGCGCGCGCTGCCAGTATCATCTGCGCCAGATTCTGGTGTTCCTTGATGCGATGGTGATGAATAAACCGGAATTTATGGGCGGCGTGATTCAGAATAAAGTCGACCCGCAGACTGGAGAAGTGGTGGATCAGGGAACGTTAGATCATTTGACCGGTCAGTTGACCGCATTTGGCGAGTTTATTCAGCGGGTGAAACACTGAGGATTATCACCGTAGTAAATACGCGTGCTTTTTTAGTAAAGCACGCATATCCGATGTGATGTAAAAAGCATCTTCCAACTCTTCATCCTTACAGTCCGTACATGACCAATACCACACTGTATAGATATGTCTGGTGATATGTTTATCCAGTAAGTCATAGATTACTGGCCAGGAAGGATGCTTATGGTACTGCTCACCAAAGTTATCTATACATTCAAGAAGTATTATCATTAACACAAAGCATTCATCATCGTTGCATTCGCTATAAGCCGATAAAAACTCATCCAACCGTCGATTATCCGCAACCTCGATTGGCCAATCTTGCATGCAAGATTCATTAGGCAGGCTGAAACGCTGAGCCAGGGAATCGATAGCCTGGCCTGTTTCATAACGAATTAAATGTTTGGGGAGATGAATAAATATTTTGTCCATGTTTCTATACATTAATGGGCGGTTTTACCGCCCATTTCGTTGTTCTTAGTGGCCGTCAATAAACACAATCTTCAGCACGAATAACAGCGCGACAATCACTACGCACGGGCTAAGGTCGCGCAGGCGACCGGTACCGATTTTCATCACGCAGTAAGAGATAAAGCCCAGCGCGATACCTTCGGTGATCGAGAAGCTGAACGGCATCATCACCGCGGTAATAAATGCCGGAACGGCTTCCGTCAGATCTTCCCACTTCACGCGCGCCAGGCTTGAGGTCATCAGCACGCCGACGTAAATCAGCGCGCCCGCCGCCGCGTAAGGCGGCACCATGCCCGCCAGCGGCGACAGGAAGATAACCAGCAGGAACAAAATACCGACCACCACCGCCGTCAAACCGGTGCGACCGCCCACCGAAACGCCGGAAGAGGACTCAATATAAGCGGTCACAGAAGACGTTCCGACAAATGCGCCAGTGACAGAAGAGATACTATCAACAAACAGCGCCTGCTTCATGCGCGGGAATTTGCCTTTCTCATCCGCCAGGCCGGCTTTATCAGTCACGCCAATCAGCGTACCGGAGGAGTCAAACAGGTTTACCAGCATGAAGGAGAAAATAACCCCCGCCAGGCCAAGATTGAACGAGCCTGCCAAATCGACATGCCCTACCACGCTGGTGACGCTTGGTGGCGCGGAGACAATGCCGTTGTAGTGTACATCACCCATCATCCAGCCAAGCAGCGTCGTGACGATGATGGACACCAGCACCGCCGCATGAATGTTGCGCGAAGCGAGAATCGCAATAATAAAGAATCCGAGAACCCCCAGCAGCACGCTGTGCGAGGTCAGGTTGCCGATGCTGACCAGCGTTTCCGGGTTAGCGACAATCACGCCGGCGTTTTTCAACCCCATCATGCCGATAAACAGGCCGATGCCGCTGGTGATGCCCACGCGCAGGCTGACCGGAATGTTGGCGATCATCCAGTAACGCACGCGGAAGATAGTCAGCAATAAAAGACCAACAGCGCCCCAGAAAATGGCGCCCATGCCTACCTGCCACGGCAGTCCCATTGCCTGCACAACCACGAAGGCAAAGAACGCATTCAGCCCCATCGCGGGCGCCAGCGCCACCGGCAGGTTAGCGAACAGGCCCATCAGAATACTGCCAAAGGCCGCAATCAGACAGGTGGTCACAAAGACGGCGCTGGTGTCCATGCCAGCTACGCCCAGAATTTGCGGGTTAACAAAAACGATATAAACCATCGTCAGGAAAGTGGTAAAACCGGCGATCACTTCGGTTCGTGCCGTCGTGCCATGTTCGCGCAGTTTAAACACGCGTTCCAGCATACCCTGACCAGAAGCCTGGGTGGTGTGTTGTTGACTCATTATCAATTTCCGGAGAAAGGAGGGAAAATTCGCCGTTATCCTATACCAAAATGCGACACCTGGCGCAGTTGTGTGGTAATTTTTTTCACTCAATTTGTTAGTACGGCAACGATTGCGTCCCCTCATTCAGCATTACGTAAACGTTAAACTTGTTAAAATGGAAATGACATGTCCCAAATCGAAGCGGTGTTTTTTGACTGTGACGGCACGCTGGTCGACAGTGAAGTAATTTGCTCGCGCGCCTATGTCACTATGTTCCGGCAGTTCGGCATTACGCTTAAGCTCACGGAAGTATTCAGACGCTTTAAAGGCGTAAAGCTCTACGAAATTATCGATACCATCAGTAAAGAGCATGGCGTTGCGCTGGCAAAGGCGGAGCTGGAGCCGGTGTACCGCGCGGAAGTGGCGCGTCTGTTCGATACCGAACTGGAAGCGATCGCGGGCGCAAATACCCTGCTGGAGAGCATTAAGACGCCGATGTGCGTGGTATCCAACGGGCCGGTCAGTAAGATGCAGCATTCGCTGGGTAAACTGGGCATGTTGCATTATTTTCCCGATTTGCTGTTTAGCGGTTACGATATTCAACACTGGAAGCCCGATCCGGCGCTGATGCTCCATGCGGCGAACGCCATGAAGGTCAATGTTGAGAAGTGTATTCTGGTGGATGATTCCAGCGCAGGCGCGCAGTCAGGAATTGCGGCGGGAATGGAAGTATTTTATTTCTGCGCCGATCCGCATAACAAGCCGATCGATCACCCTAACGTGACGACGTTTACCGATTTGGCGCAGTTGCCGGGATTGTGGAAAGCGCGCGGGTGGGAGATTACGCGTTAACTGAAATGCCGGATGGCGCTAACGCTTATCCGGCCTACAGCATCTGTACCTGTAGGCCCGGTAAGCGCAGCGCCACCGGGCAAAAGAATGAGATTTACTCTTTTGGGTCTTTCCCCGCCAGCAGCTTATCCAGCTCATCGCCGCCCACGTGACGGAAATCTTGCCCCTTCACGAAGTAGAAGATGTATTCGCAGATATTCTGGCAACGGTCACCGATACGCTCGATAGAGCGCGCGCAGAATAACGCGGTCAGCACGCTGGGAATGGTGCGCGAGTCTTCCATCATGTAGGTCATCAGCTGACGCACGATGCCTTCATATTCTTGGTCAACTTTCTTATCTTCACGATAGATACGCACCGCTTCATCGAGATCCATGCGCGCGAACGCATCCAGCACGTCGTGCAGCATCTGCACGGTGTGGCGGCCCAGTGACTCCAGACTCACCAACAGCGGCTGGTGCTGCTGGGAGAATTTCTCCAGCGCGGTACGGCAGATTTTATCCGCCACGTCGCCAATGCGCTCCAGTTCGGCGATGGTTTTGATAATCGCCATCACCAGACGCAGGTCACTCGCCGTCGGCTGGCGCTTGGCGATAATACGCACGCAGGCTTCATCGATGGCGACTTCCATCATATTAACCTGATGATCGCCTTCTACCACGCGCTTCGCCAGCTCGCTGTCCTGGTTGTGCATGGCGGTGATAGCGTCAGAAAGCTGCTGCTCCACCATGCCGCCCATGGTCATTACCTGAGTGCGGATGCTTTCCAGTTCGGCGTTGAACTGGCCGGAAATATGTTTATTAAGGTTCAGACTGTCCATTACGCACTCCTGAATTAACCGTAACGACCGGTGATATAGTCTTCTGTTTGTTTCTTCGCGGGCTTGGTGAACAGATCGTCCGTGTTGCTGAACTCAATCAACTCGCCCAGGTACATAAACGCCGTATGATCGGAGCAACGTGCCGCCTGCTGCATGTTGTGGGTCACGATCACCACGGTGTAATCCTGTTTCAGCTCGGTGATCAGCTCTTCAATACGCCCGGTAGAGATCGGGTCCAGAGCTGAACATGGCTCATCCAGCAGCAGCACTTCCGGGCGAATGGCGATACCGCGCGCAATGCACAGACGCTGCTGCTGACCACCGGAGAGAGAGTACCCGCTCTGGTGCAATTTATCTTTGGTTTCGTTCCATAATGCGGCTTTGGTCAACGCCCACTGCACGCGCTCGTCCATATCGGCACGAGACAGCTTCTCAAACAGACGCACGCCAAAGGCGATATTGTCATAGATGGACATCGGGAACGGCGTCGGCTTCTGGAATACCATCCCCACTTTTGCGCGCAGCAGCGCGATATCCTGGGTGTTGGTGAGAATATTGTCGCCATCCAGCAGAATTTCACCTTCCGCGCGCTGCTCCGGATAAAGCGAGTACATTTTATTGAAGGTACGCAGTAGCGTTGATTTACCGCAGCCGGATGGCCCGATAAATGCCGTTACCTGATTCTTCGCGATATCCAGATTAATGTTCTTCAGGGCATGGAATTTGCCGTAGTAGAAGTTCAAATCACGAACCTGAATCTTACTCGGGGCAGTTTCAACCATACTCATTTCACTCTTTTCCTCATCCAGCGCCGCATCCGCCACGCCGTAAAATAATGCCTGATGGCGCTACGCTTATCAGGCCTACAATGTCTTTAACCGTGTTTTTTCTTCGCGAAAATAACACGCGCCAGAATATTCAGCAGCAGTACGCACAGGGTAATAATCAGCACGCCCGCCCAGGCTAATTGTTGCCATTCGGCAAACGGGCTCATCGCGAATTTAAAAATGGTCACCGGCAGGTTGGCGATCGGCTGCATCATGTCGGTGCTCCAGAACTGGTTCGAGAGCGCGGTAAACAACAATGGCGCCGTTTCCCCGGCGATACGCGCAATAGCCAGCAGAATACCGGTCATAATCCCGGAGATAGAGGCTTTCAGCGTAATCGCGGAGATCATCTTCCACTTCGGCGTACCCAGCGCATAAGCGGCTTCACGCAGGCTATCCGGTACCAGCTTGAGCATGTTTTCAGTGGTACGGATAACGATCGGCACCTGCAACAGCGCCAGCGCAATCACCCCTGCCCAGCCGGAGAAGTGCTGCATCTGCGCCACCACGATGGTGTAAACAAACAGCCCCACAACAATTGACGGCGCGGAAAGCAGAATGTCGTTAATAAAGCGAATGATTTCCGCCAGCCAGGATTTACGGCCATACTCGGCCAGGTAAATACCCGCCATAATCCCCAGCGGCGTACCCAATACGGTAGCCCAGAGAATCAATAATCCACTCCCCGCCAGGGCGTTCGCCAGCCCGCCGCCCGCCGTGTTCGGCGGCGGCGTCATTTCGGTAAACAGCGCCAGCGACATACCATCAATGCCGCGCGTGATGGTGGACATCAAAATCCAGATCAGCCAGAACAGGCCAAATGCCATCGTCGCCATTGAGAGCGTTAGTGCGATACGGTTCTTCATGCGGCGACGCGCCTGCATCTTGCGACGGAATTCCGCGAGCTGCGCGGTGTTCTGCATATCAAGCGTAGCCATTAACGTGCTCCCTCGTTCTTCGCCAGACGCATAATCATGAACTTAGACGCCGCCAGGACGATAAAGGTGATCACAAACAGGATCAGCCCCAGCTCCATCAACGCTGCCACGTGCAGACCCGATTCCGCCTCAGCGAATTCGTTGGCCAGCGCGGAAGTGATGCTGTTGCCCGGCATATACAGCGACGCGCTGTCGAGCTGGTAGGTGTTGCCGATGATAAAAGTGACCGCCATCGTTTCACCCAGAGCACGGCCCAGCCCCAGCATAATGCCGCCGATCACGCCATTTTTGGTGAACGGTAGCACGATGCGCCAGATAACTTCCCAGGTAGTACAGCCGATACCGTAAGCGGACTCTTTCATCATTACCGGCGTTTGCTCGAAGACGTCGCGCATAACCGCCGCAATGTAGGGGATGATCATGATGGCGAGGATGACGCCCGCCGCCAGAATGCCGATACCAAAGGCCGGGCCGGAGAACAGCGCGCCGACAAACGGAATGTTGGAAAGAATATTGCCGACCGGCTCCTGGAAGTACGTCGCAAACAGCGGCGCGAAGATAAACAGCCCCCACATGCCGTACACGATACTGGGAATTGCCGCCAGCAGTTCAATGGCGATGCCGAGCGGACGCTTCAGCCAGCCTGGCGCCAGCTCGGTTAAAAACAGGGCAATGCCGAAACTAACCGGAACGGCGATCAGCAGTGCGATAAAGGAGGTTACCAGCGTGCCGTAAATGGGCACCAGTGCGCCGTAGATATCGTTTGGCGCGTCCCACTCCTTAGTCCAAAGAAATGAGAAACCAAATTTCTGAATACTTGGCCAGGAGGAGATGATCAATGAGACGATAATACCGCCCAACATCAATAGCACAATCAGCGCAGCCAGTTTTACCAGCGCGCTGAAAATCATGTCGCCTTTTTTACCCGGCGGGTTAAAAGCAGGCTTGGTTGCAGCCATAAATTACTCTTTCCATTAAACGCATTTTACGACGTTGCCCCTGCCGGATGGCGCTACGCTTATCCGGCCTACAACGTGGGCCTGCGGTCGAAACCGTAGGGCGGATAAGCGTAGCGCCATCCGCCAATTCGTTAATTAATACAGCGCCTTACCGTTGCTGTCTTTTATACTGGTCTTCCAGGCAGTACGAACCTGCTCAACGACGTTATCCGGCAGGCTGGCGTAGTCCAGATCATTCGCCTGTTTAGCGCCATTTTTGTAGGCCCAGTCGAAGAACTTCAGCACTTCAGCACCCTGCTCAGGTTTCTTCTGCGCTTTGTGGACCAGGATAAACGTGGTGGAGGTGATTGGCCACACATCGTCACCTTTCTGGTTGGTCAGATCCTGCGCGAAGGTTTTGCTCCAGTCAGCGCCTTTCGCCGCATTAGAGAAGCTCTCTTCCGTCGGGCTTACCGGTTTGCCGTCGGCAGAAACCAGTTTGGTGTAGGCCAGGTTGTTCTGCTTGGCGTAAGCGTATTCAACGTAGCCAATAGCGCCTGGCAGACGCTGTACAAATGCTGCGATGCCGTCGTTACCTTTACCGCCCAGACCGGTTGGCCAGTTCACGGTAGAACCCGCGCCCACTTTCGATTTCCACTCGTCGTTGACTTTCGCCAGGTAACTGGTGAACACGAAGGAAGTACCGGAACCGTCAGCGCGACGCACCACAGCGATGTTCTGAGAAGGCAGCTTCACGCCTGGGTTCAGTTTGGTGATGGCTTCATCATCCCACTTCTTGATTTTACCGAGGTAGATGTCACCCAGCGTTTTACCATCCAGCACCAGTTCGCCAGATTTGAGGCCTGGAATATTCACCGCCAGCACCACGCCGCCGATCACAGTCGGGAACTGGAACAGGCCTTCCTGATTCAGTTTTTCGTCAGACAGCGGCGCATCGGAAGCGCCAAAATCAACGGTATTCGCGGTGATTTGTTTCACGCCGCCGGAAGAGCCTATCCCCTGGTAATTGACTTTGTTACCGGTTTCTTTCTGGTAGGTATCCGCCCATTTGGCATACACCGGCGCAGGGAAGGTTGCACCAGCGCCAGTCAGGCTTGCTGCTGCAAAGGCAGAGAACGCGCTCATCGATAAGGTCGCGGCGACAACAGTTGCGACAGTGGTACGCATAACTTTCATAATGTCTCCTGCACGGTTTCGGTAAATCGTTGTTTGAGTTGCTACGATGAGCAAAATAGGACAAATTGATGACAGTTATATGTCTTGATTATGACGGTTTGATGACAATGGAAATAAAAAAGCTGGCCCGGGGAGACACCAGACCAGCCTGCAGGGGGAGATGAATTAGACTGTTTGCGCAACCGCAGACGGTTTCAACAGCGCGTACATCAGGCCGCAGACAATCGTGCCCAGGGCAATCGAGAGCAGATATTGCATCACATGTTCTACCGCATGCGGGATCGCCAGGACAAAGAGGCCACCGTGTGGCGCCATCAGTGTACAACCGAAATACATGGATAGTCCCCCGGCGATTGCGCCACCGACCATCGTGGAAGGGATGACGCGCATCGGGTCACGAGCGGCGAAGGGAATCGCCCCTTCAGAGATAAAGCACAGCCCCAGGATAAAAGATGCATTACCCGCTTCATGCTCAGCGGCATTGAATTTCGCTCTGGCCGCCCAGGTTGCGACGCCCATTCCTAATGCCGGTACCATCCCTGCCGCCATAATGGCCGCCATTGGCATATAAGAATGAGAAGCCAGTAAACCGACGCCGAAGGTATACGCAGCTTTATTCACCGGCCCACCAAGGTCAAAACCTTGCATTGCGCCCAGCAACATTCCCAGCAAGATAGCATTCGTAGAGGTCATATTCCCCAGGAACGTCGTCAGCCCTTCCATCACCGCAGAAACGGGGCCACCCACCACGTAAATCATGATAAGGCCGGTAACCAGCGTAGACAGTAGCGGCAGAACCAGCACAGGCTTAAGCGCTTCCATTGACGCTGGCAGCTTAATATTTTGCGCCAGAAACCGTACGCTGTAACCGGCCAGAAAACCGGCCACAATCCCTCCCAGGAAACCGGCGCCGCACAGGCTGGCCAACATCCCGCCAATAAGCCCCGGGGCCAGACCCGGACGTTCGGCAATTGAGAAGGCAATAAACCCAGCCAGTACCGGCACCATCAGCGCAAAGGCCGCCTTACCACCAATTTGAAATAGCGCAGCCGCCAGCGTGCCCGGCTCGTTGAAGGCCTGGATACCGAAGACAAAAGAGAGTGCGATACACAATCCTCCCGCCACCACCAAAGGAAGCATATGGGATACGCCGGTCATTAAATGCTTATAAACGCCGGGTAGCTCTGTTTTACCAGCTGAAGAAGAGCGCCCGGCACTCCCCTGATAGACCTCGGCGCTATTGAAAGCATTATCCATTTCCTGCGCACTCTTTTTTAGCGCCGCGCCGGTACTGGTGCGATAGAGTCTTTTGCCAACAAAGCCTGACAGATCCAGCTCAATATCCGCCGCGATAATCACCACATCCGCCTGCGCTATCTCTTCCGCGGTCAGCGTGTTCTTCGCCCCGACGGAACCGCGGGTTTCAACCTTGATCCAGTCACCACGCTTGCGGGCTTCAATTTCCAGCGCTTCTGCCGCCATAAAGGTATGGGCGACGCCCGTCGGACAGGCCGTCACAGCAACAATTTTTTTAGTCATAGTAGGGTACCCTGTTCTTTTAATTTAAAGAAAAAGCGGGAAAAAATGTTACAGGCGTGACCAGGCCGCTGCTTTCTGGAACAGCGCGTCATCCGGGCGAATTCCGGTATAAAGGACAAATTGCTCCACGGCCTGAATAGCAAACACTTCGGAACCGGTAATCACGGTTTTACCGCGTTCACGGGCGTAGCGGATCAGCGGCGTGACGGGCGGTAGCGCCACCACATCAAAGATAACGCTCGCCTTATCCACTTCCTGTTCGGAATAAGAGAGTTTGTCGGCATCATTACCGCCAGCCATTCCGATAGGCGTGGCGTTAATTAACAAATCGGCTTCAATACCGTCGGTATCCGGGCGCCATTCATAGCCATAGAGTTCGGCCAGTTGTTTACCTGACGCTTCATCAATCGCGACAATATAACCACGGGTAAACCCCGCATCCTTCAGCGCGCAGGCCACCGCCTTTGCCATACCACCGCTGCCACGCAAAGCAAACACCAGGTCGGGAGAGACCTTGTAACTCGCCAGCAAGCGAGCTATTGCAATGTAATCGGTGTTGTACGCCTTCAGATGGCCATTGGTATTCACAATGGTATTAACTGAGTGAATGGCCTGAGCGGAAGCATCCAGTTCATCCACCAGCGGAATGCAGGCTTCCTTAAAAGGCATAGAGATCGCGCACCCACGGATCCCCAGACCGCGCACGCCGCTAATGGCCTGCGTAAGATCGGTCGGCGAAAAGGCTTTGTAGAGATAATTGAGATCCAGCGCTTCGTACAGATAGTTGTGAAAGCGTGTACCGAAGTTACTCGGGCGTGCCGCCAGGGACATGCAGACCTGAGTATCTTTATTAATGCGCTTTGTCATGATGAATCCTCATAGAAGTTGCGATAGAGAAAATCATCGGCTAAAAAGGGGATATTAAAAATTGCTCATTCCCGTTCGGGAAATTTCACCGTTTATGACAACCCGGCACACTGAACAAAAATACTTAAAGCTACTCCAGCACTATGGCGACAAGCCCGTTAGCGTGACGCTACAGGAGCTGGCGGATGTGTTGTTCTGCACCCGGCGGCATATGCGTAATCTGTTGCTTCAGATGCAGGAGGCAAAGTGGCTCATCTGGCAATCACAGGCCGGACGTGGGCATCGCGCCCGGCTTCACCTGCGCTATAAACCAGAACAGCTGTTAAGCGAAAAGGCGGAGCAGTTACTGGAGTCTGGTCATATTGATCAGGCCATTCAGCTGCTGGGTAAAAATAAGCACCAGGTGGCGCAACTGCTGCGTTCAAAGCTGGGCTATAGCGTGCGGGCAGACTATCAGCGGCTGTGCATCCCCTATTATCGGACAATGCCGTCGCTGTGCCCCGGCATACCGTTGCGTCGCTCTGAGCAGCATCTGGTCAGGCAGATTTTTAGCGGCCTGACGCGCATAAATGAGGAAAAAGGTGAAGTCGAAGCCGATCTTGCCCACCACTGGCGGCAGATTGATCCGCTGCGCTGGCGTTTTTATCTGCGCCCCGCCGTCCTCTGGCATGATGGCCAGGAGCTGACGATCGACGCGGTTATCGCTTCACTGACCCGCAGCGCTAAGCTGCCGCTGTTCTCGCACTTGCAGACCATTCAGGCCACCGGGCCGCTGAGCCTTGAAATTACGCTGGCGCACCCGGATAACCGACTGCCGCTGCTGCTCAGCCATATTGATGCCATGATCCTACCGCCTGACCATACACAACGCGCTGATTTCCCGGCACATCCTGTGGGGACTGGCCCTTATGAGGTGGTGGAAAACAATGGCTTTCATCTGCAAATGAAGGCCTTTGACCACTATTTCGGTCTGCGCGGGCTGCTGGATGAAGTGGAGGTCTTTATCTGGCCGAATTTAACGGAGACAGACAACCTGGCGGAATCGCTGTCGGATAACGACACGGCAGCCTGGCTCAGCTCCAGCCTGAGCGATGAGGATTACGTTTCCGGACGGCTTAGCCAGGTATCAGGCAAACCTTCTGACAACCTGCGCGAGATGTTTCTTGAGCGTGGAGGATATTTTTTATTATGCGACAGCCGCTCCCCGCACTGGCATACCGCCGAACATCGCCGCTGGCTACGGGAAACACTCAGCCCTTACGCCATACTCCAGCATCTGAGTGAGGCAATTCGCCCCTTCTGGGTACCGGGCGGCAGCCTGCTGTCCTCCTGGTTTCATACTATTGAGGCGGGCCCGGCCTGTTCACCTTTTATCTCGTCGTCGCCCTACGCGAAACTGCGTCTGGCCTATCACGATCAGCACCCTGAATTTCCAATGCTCCTGGATATCATGCAAGAGATCATGCGCCAGCAGGGCATTTTACTTGAGGGCGTTGAGCTGAATTATGATGACTGGGCGAATGGCAAAGCCAATGTGGATCTCTGGCTGGGGACGGTCAATTTCCCCATTCCCGAAGAGTGGAACGTCGGTACATGGCTACTGGGCTCCCCTTTACTGCGCCACGCCATCAGTGGTGGGGATGATGCGCTGCTGGCCCAATGGGAAACCCAGTGGCATGCCGAAACCATCAGCGCGGAACAACTGGTCAGGGAAACCACCCGTTCAGGCTGGCTACAGCCGCTTTTTCACCACTGGATGCGACTCAAAAGCCCCGACCGGGCCAGGGGGATCCACCTGAATAACCTGGGGTGGTTTGATTTCCGATCCACCTGGATTGAGCCAGGGCCTTAAAGAAGAGAATGTGACCGGGTGCCCGTAGCGCAGGCAGGCGTAGCACCTCTTAGTCGCTCTTCAGCCACCATAGAGAAAGAACAGCGCCTGTCACAGCGCACAAAAAAAGGCCGTCTGTCGACGGCCTTCTGCCTGGTGCAACATTTGTACTTACTCTACCGTCACCGATTTCGCCAGGTTACGCGGCTGGTCAACGTCGGTGCCTTTAATCAGCGCCACGTGATACGCCAGCAGTTGCAGCGGAACGGTGTAGAAGATAGGCGCGATCACTTCTTCCACATGCGGCATCTCGATGATGTGCATGTTGTCGCTGCTCACAAAACCCGCATCCTGATCGGCGAAGACGTACAACTGACCGCCACGTGCGCGAACTTCTTCGATGTTGGATTTCAGTTTCTCCAGCAGTTCGTTGTTCGGCGCCACCACAATCACCGGCATATCGGCGTCAATCAGCGCCAACGGCCCGTGTTTCAGCTCGCCTGCAGCATAGGCTTCCGCGTGAATGTAAGAGATCTCTTTCAGCTTCAGCGCGCCTTCGAGCGCAATCGGATATTGATCGCCACGCCCCAGGAACAGCGCATGGTGTTTGTCAGAGAAATCTTCCGCCAGGGCTTCGATACGTTTGTCCTGCGACAGCATCTGCTCAATACGGCTCGGCAGCGCCTGTAGGCCATGCACGATATCATGCTCAATGGACGCATCCAGACCTTTCAGACGCGCCAGTTTCGCCACCAGCATCAACAGCACGGTTAACTGGGTGGTAAAGGCTTTGGTAGATGCTACGCCAATTTCCGTACCCGCGTTGGTCATCAGCGCCAGATCGGATTCACGCACCAGCGAAGATCCCGGCACGTTACAAATTGCCAGAGAGCCCAAATATCCCAGCTCTTTCGACAGACGCAGGCCAGCCAGGGTATCTGCGGTTTCGCCAGACTGGGAGAGCGTGATCATCAGGCTGTTACGGCGCACGGCAGATTTGCGATAGCGGAATTCAGAGGCGATTTCAACGTCGCACGGAATACCTGCCAGCGATTCAAACCAGTAACGGGAAACCATACCGGAGTTGTAAGACGTACCGCAGGCGAGGATCTGAATATGCTCAACCTTCGACAGCAGTTCGTCGGCGTTCGGTCCCAGCTCGCTTAAATCCACCTGACCGTGGCTGATGCGCCCGGTAAGGGTGTTTTTGATCGCGTTCGGCTGTTCGTAGATCTCTTTCTGCATGTAGTGGCGGTAAATACCTTTATCGCCCGCGTCATATTGCAGATTGGATTCGATATCCTGACGTTTTACTTCCGCGCCGGTGTTATCGAAGATATTTACCGAACGGCGAGTGATTTCAGCGATATCGCCCTCTTCAAGGAAGATAAAGCGACGAGTCACTGGCAACAGCGCCAGCTGGTCAGAAGCGATAAAGTTTTCGCCCATACCCAGGCCAATCACCAGCGGGCTACCAGAACGTGCAGCCAGTAGGGTATCCGGGTGACGGGTATCCATGATCACTGTACCGTACGCACCACGCAGTTGCGGGATAGCACGCAGAACAGCCTCACGCAGAGTACCGCCCTGTTTCAGTTCCCAGTTTACCAGGTGTGCAATCACTTCGGTGTCGGTTTCAGAAACGAAGGTATAGCCACGCGCTTTTAACGCTTCACGCAGCGGTTCATGGTTTTCGATGATGCCGTTATGCACCACCACAATGTGTTCAGAAACATGCGGATGCGCGTTAGCTTCTGAAGGTTCACCGTGCGTCGCCCAACGAGTGTGAGCAATACCGGTGCCGCCATGCAGAGGATGTTCTTCCGCTGCCTGAGCCAGCATCTGGACTTTACCGAGGCGACGCAGGCGGGTCATATGACCTTCTGCATCAACCACGGCCAGACCGGCAGAGTCATATCCGCGGTATTCCAGACGACGTAAACCTTCGAGAAGGATTTCAGCTACATCACGCTGCGCGATAGCGCCAACAATTCCACACATAGTTTTATTTCCTGATTATGGCATTACGCCATGCGTTGTCGCTGACCTGTATGCCCGTCGTTGCGGGCGCCCCGAGCCTTGTAGAGAGTGGGGTTATTTTTATAAGTACTGCTCATGGAGCGGAGGATTATTTTATCCTCTCATCTCCGGTCTGCCGGATGGCGCTGACGCTTATCCGGCTTACAAAATCACTTTTTCTTCACCGGACGCTGCCAGCCTTGCTTATGCACCTGCGGCACGCGGCTTAATACCAGTTCATTGTCAGCTACGTTACGGGTGACGGTAGTCCCTGCGGCGATTGTGGCCCCTTTACCAACAGTAACCGGCGCCACCAGTTGGGTATCGGAGCCGACAAACACATCGTCGCCAATAACCGTTTTGAATTTGTTCGCGCCATCATAGTTACAGGTGATGGTCCCCGCGCCGATATTCACGTTGTCGCCAATTTCCGCATCTCCCAGGTAGGTCAGATGGCCGGCTTTAGAACCTTTACCGAGACGCGCTTTTTTCATTTCAACGAAATTGCCGACGTGAGCGCCCGCTAACAGCTCCGCGCCGGGACGCAGGCGAGCAAACGGGCCGATGGTGCAGGCCGCTTCCAGATGCGCATCTTCCACCACGCTGTATGGGCTAATTTCGCAGTCATCGCCAATAACGCTGTTTTTAATAATGCAGCCCGCGCCGATCTTCACGCGGTGACCGAGCGTTACATAACCTTCGATGATAACGTTAGCGTCAATTTCGACATCCATTCCACAATGAAGGGTGCCGCGGAGATCAAAACGTGCCGGATCGCGCAACATAACACCGGATAACAGCAGTTTCTCCGCCTGTTCGGCCTGGTAAATACGCTCCAGACGAGAAAGCTGTAGACGGTTATTCACGCCGTCCGTTTCGCTGATGCGAGCCGGATGCACCGCGGCGATTTCCCGTCCTTCCTGATAAGCCAGCGCGATGATATCTGTGATGTAATATTCACCCTGCGCATTATTGTTAGTCAGCTTAGACAGCCAGCGTTTCAGGTCCGCGCCGTTGGCGATCAGAATACCGGTGTTAATTTCCTGAATCTGACGCTGTTCATCAGTGGCGTCTTTATGTTCAACGATGCCGGTCACTTTACCGTTTTCACGCGTAATACGGCCATAGCCGCTCGGATCGTCCAGCTTCACGGTTAATAACCCAATACCACCCTGCGGTTTGGCATCGCGCAGGTGCTGTAAGGTTTCAACCGAAATCAGCGGCACGTCGCCGTAAAGCATTAAAATATCTTCATCGTCGCTAAAAAAGGGCGCGGCCTGCTGCATTGCGTGACCTGTTCCCAACTGTTCCGCCTGAAGCACCCAGTTCAGCTTGTCATCTTTCAGGGTCTGTTTTAACAACTCGCCACCGTGGCCATAGACCAGATGAACCTGTGCGGCCCCTAATTTAGTAGCTGCATCAATGACATGCTGCACCATGGGTTTACCCGCCAGCGTGTGCAGCACTTTAGGAATATCGGAATACATGCGCGTGCCTTTACCTGCGGCAAGGATCACTACGCTCATAGCACTATTTAACATACGCGTCCTGACTGTAATTTGAGAACGAATTTATACTGTTTCACGTTGAAAATACTACATTTTTTTCATCGTAAAATGGAAGAAGGATAAAACGCTCACCGGGATAACATCCCCGCCTGCTAATGAATCATTTTCGTTCATTACCGCGCCTCTTGTCTCCTGAAAAGTAAAAACACCCGCGTATTGGCAACGTAGTCCGATGTTTTTGCTGTTTTTTTACTCCATAAATAAAGAAGATAACGTAATAAAGCGCAGGGGAGTCAGAAAAGCAAAAACCAGCGACAGAGGCCGCTGGTTTTCCGTTGCGCGTATTTTTTACTTAATTACGCGACATAAAAATCCGCAAAATATACCAGAACATGGTCGCGATAGAAGCGAACAGATGTAATGCCGCGCCAGCAGGGCGATCGGTAGGGTAATGGTGAATAATGTTAGAAGTATCGTAAAGTATAAACCCGGCGCACAGCAGTACCATTAGCGCAGAAAACCAGACGCCCAGCGAGAAGCCGCAGATGACGCTGGCAATAATCGCGCCAAAAGCAATGAACCCAGCCATAGTCAGAAACGAGCGCAGAAAAGAAAAGTCTTTTTTTATGGAAAAAGCGGTAAACGTCAGACCGCCAACCAGCAACAGGGTCGTTATTGCCGCCGCGCCAATGCTCGACGGGTTAATATACGCCGCCACCGTTAACAGGGGGGCAAAAATCAGGGATTCTGCCAACACATAAATCCCCAGCCCGATAAGTTGCGTTTGATTAGTCCCCGCATTATCCGCCAGACGGGTCGCCAGCATTCCCACCAGCATAAAAGCGCCGAGAACAACCAACCAGCTATATCTTCCACCAGCCAGCAGCACATCAAGCGCATACTCCCCGACCCCTATAAAACTCCACGCAGCGCTCAATACGATAAAACCGACAATGGCGACGGCGAGATGAAGATAAGCGCGACGAATAAAGGTAGTACGATCAATCCTTGAGTCGGGTTGTGGACCCGCAAAGGATGGCTGAAATGACATAGTAATAATCCCTCATTTTATGCAATAAAAACGCATCCATTCCTTCCTTCTTCGCACAATGTGCAGATGCCAATGACAGAAAGAAGGATTTAATGAAAACAGAGCTGTCGCTGAAAACGCGTCGCCTTCAGCCGCTTGTTTTTGTCGTTGCTAGTTTATCGAATAAAAATTGAGAGGATAAAAAAAAACCAGTCCGCAATCAGACTGGTTTTATGCTTTCAAGCCGGTGTTACATCGCTTTTTTGGTCAACTCGATAACGCGCAGTTTAGCGATCGCTTTGGCCAGTTCCGCAGACGCCTGAGCGTAATCCACGTCACCGTGCGAGCTCTTAATGTGCTCTTCGGCTTTACGCTTCGCTTCCAGGGCTCGCGCTTCGTCGAGATCCTGACCGCGAATCGCGGTATCCGCCAGAACGGTCACGCTGCCAGGCTGCACTTCCAGAATGCCGCCGGACAGATAGATAAACTCTTCATGACCGTGCTGCTTAACGATGCGAATCATACCAGGCTTAATGGCGGTGAGCAGCGGCGCGTGCCCCGGGTAAATCCCCAGTTCGCCTTCGCTACCCGTAACCTGGATTTTCTCGACCAGACCGGAGAACATTTGTTGCTCCGCGCTGACGACATCCAGGTGGTAAGTCATTGCCATATCACCCTCCGATTAAGGCGTTAAAGTTTTTTGGCTTTTTCCACGGCTTCTTCGATGGAACCAACCATGTAGAACGCCTGCTCTGGCAGGTGATCGTATTCGCCTTCCATGATGCCTTTAAAGCCACGGATGGTGTCTTTCAGGGAAACGTATTTGCCCGGAGAACCGGTAAATACTTCCGCCACGAAGAACGGCTGGGACAGGAAGCGCTGAATTTTACGCGCGCGTGCTACCACCAGTTTATCTTCTTCAGACAGTTCATCCATACCGAGGATGGCGATGATGTCTTTCAGTTCCTGATAACGCTGCAGGATGGACTGAACGCCACGCGCGGTGTCGTAGTGTTCCTGACCAACAACCAGCGGATCCAACTGACGGCTGGTGGAGTCCAGCGGGTCAACGGCCGGGTAGATACCCAGGGATGCGATCTGACGGCTCAGTACCACGGTTGCATCTAAGTGCGCAAAGGTGGTGGCTGGAGACGGGTCAGTCAAGTCATCCGCCGGTACGTATACCGCCTGTACGGAGGTGATAGAACCGGTTTTGGTTGAGGTGATACGTTCCTGCAGAACGCCCATCTCTTCCGCCAGAGTCGGCTGATAACCTACCGCGGAAGGCATACGGCCCAGCAGTGCGGATACTTCCGTACCGGCCAGGGTGTAACGATAGATGTTATCGACGAACAGCAGTACGTCACGACCTTCGTCACGGAATTTCTCCGCCATGGTCAGGCCGGTCAGTGCAACGCGCAGACGGTTTCCCGGCGGCTCGTTCATCTGGCCATACACCAAGGATACTTTATCGATAACGTTGGAGTCGGTCATTTCGTGGTAGAAGTCGTTACCCTCACGAGTACGTTCCCCTACGCCCGCAAACACAGAGTAACCGGAGTGCTCGATCGCGATGTTACGGATAAGCTCCATCATGTTTACGGTTTTACCTACACCCGCACCACCGAACAGACCGACTTTACCGCCCTTCGCGAACGGACACATCAGGTCGATAACTTTGATACCGGTTTCCAGCAGTTCCTGAGAGTTTGACAACTCTTCGTAGGAAGGTGCTGCGCGGTGAATCGCCCAACGCTCTTCTTCGCCGATCTCGCCTTTCATGTCGACCGGTTCGCCCAGGACGTTCATGATACGACCCAGCGTGGCTTTACCTACCGGGACTTCGATCGGGTGTTCGAGATCTTTTACATCCAGACCGCGACGCAGACCGTCAGAAGACCCCATCGCGATGGTACGCACGATACCGCCGCCAAGCTGCTGCTGAACTTCCAGCACCAGCTTCTCATTACCATTCTGCACCTCAAGGGCATCGTACACGCGTGGTACGGCATCCTGAGGGAACTCGACGTCGACCACGGCGCCGATTACCTGGACAATCTTTCCAGTAGCCATCTTAAATCCTCTACGAAATAACCTGGTTAAACCGCGGCGGCCCCCGAGACGATCTCGGTGAGTTCCTGAGTAATGCTGGCCTGACGAGCTTTGTTGTATACCAACTGCAGCTCTTTAATCAGGCTGCCGCCATTATCGGTTGCGGCTTTCATCGCCACCATTCGTGCGGCCTGCTCGCTGGCCAGGTTTTCTACCACGCCCTGATAAACCTGAGACTCCACATAACGACGCAGGAGAGTATCCAGCAGCGCTTTCGGGTCTGGTTCATACAGGTAATCCCAGGCTTTACGCTTCAGATCATCATCTTCTGACGCCGGCAGCGGCAGCAGTTGAGTGATCGTCGGCACCTGAGACATGGTGTTAATAAATTTGTTGCTGACAATGTAAAGCTTGTCCAGACGGCCTTCGTCGTAGGCCTGCAACATCACTTTAACCGGACCGATCAGTTCGGACAGAGAAGGGTTATCCCCCATACCTGTCACCTGAGCGACAACGTTGCCGCCTACGGAATTAAAGAATGACACGCCCTTAGAGCCGATCATTGCGAGTTCGCACTGAACGCCTTTATCGGACCATGCCTTCATATCCGCCAGCAGCTTTTTGAACAGGTTAATGTTCAAGCCACCGCACAAACCACGGTCGGTCGACACTACCAGGTAGCCCACGCGTTTAACGTCGCGCTCTTCCAGGTAGGGGTGCTTATATTCCAGATTACCGTTCGCAAGGTGACCAATCACTTTGCGCATGGTCTCTGCATAAGGACGGCTGGCCGCCATGCGATCCTGCGATTTACGCATTTTGGAAGCGGCGACCATCTCCATCGCTTTAGTGATCTTTTGCGTGTTCTGGACGCTTGCGATCTTACTACGTATCTCTTTTGCGCCGGCCATGAGCTTCTCCTCAATGCCTTACGGCCTGCCCTAAGGCAAGCCGCCAGACGTTACCAGGACTGGGTTGCTTTGAAGGAATCGAGGATGCCTTTCAGCTTGCCTTCGATTTCGTCGTTATAGCCACCGGACTGGTTGATCTCTTGCATCAGCGGAGCGTGATCACGGTCGACGTAAGCCAGCAGTGCGGCTTCGAAGCTACCGATTTTCGCCAGTTCGACATCCGCCAGATAACCACGTTCTGCTGCGAACAGAACCAGAGACTGCTGCGCGACGGACATCGGCGCATACTGTTTCTGTTTCAGCAGTTCGGTCACTTTCTGACCGTGGTCAAGCTGTTTACGGGTGGCATCGTCAAGGTCGGATGCAAACTGAGAGAACGCCGCCAGTTCACGATACTGCGCCAGCGCGGTACGAATACCACCGGACAGTTTCTTCATGATCTTGGTCTGCGCGGCACCACCAACACGGGATACGGAGATACCCGGGTTAACCGCAGGACGGATACCGGCGTTAAACAGGTTAGATTCCAGGAAGATCTGACCATCGGTAATGGAAATTACGTTGGTCGGAACGAACGCGGAAACGTCACCTGCCTGCGTTTCGATAATCGGCAGCGCAGTCAGTGAACCGGTTTTCCCTTTCACTTCACCTTTAGTGAAGGCTTCGACGTAGTCGGCGTTAACACGCGCAGCACGCTCCAGCAGACGAGAGTGGAGGTAGAATACGTCGCCCGGGAATGCTTCACGTCCTGGCGGACGACGGAGCAGCAGGGAGATCTGACGGTAAGCAACAGCCTGTTTAGACAGGTCATCGTAAATGATCAGCGCATCTTCGCCGCGGTCACGGAAGTATTCGCCCATTGCGCAACCGGCATACGGCGCCAGATATTGCAGCGCAGCGGATTCGGACGCGGTCGCCACCACAACAATGGTGTTAGCCAGCGCGCCGTGCTCTTCCAGTTTACGCACCACGTTAGAGATGGTGGACGCTTTCTGGCCGATAGCGACATAGATACATTTGATGCCGGAGTCGCGCTGGTTGATGATGGCGTCGATAGCCAGCGCGGTTTTACCGGTCTGACGGTCACCGATGATCAGTTCACGCTGACCACGACCG
>OKAA01000114.1_pt1 | contig 28793 bp, 19 predicted proteins | sample 1611051 | NCBI WGS metagenome assembly OKAA01 (sample SAMN04436707, study PRJEB24849) | human gut metagenome | biome: human gut; feature: NICU; material: stool | host: Homo sapiens | place: USA: Saint Louis, MO | collected 2010-09-04
GCCAGTATCGGCATTGATGCTGCGGTTAAGGACGATCGTTTACAACTGGATGTCTGGGATAACGGGCCGGGTATTCCTGCGGGGCAAGAACAGAAGATTTTCGATAAGTTCGCCCGCGGCAACAAAGAGTCCGCCGTCCCCGGCGTGGGGCTGGGGCTGGCGATTTGCCATGCTATCGTAGAGGTACACGGCGGCACGCTTACCGCCTATAATCGACCGCAGGGCGGCGCCTGTTTCCGTGTGACGCTGCCGCAAGGAAAACCACCTGAACTTGACGATTTTCATGAGGATATGTGACAAACGTTCTGATTGTTGAAGATGAACAGGCCATCCGCCGCTTTCTGCGCACCGCGCTGGAAGGCGACGGTCTGCGCGTGTATGAAGCTGAAACATTACAACGTGGTTTACTGGAAGCCGCCACGCGAAAGCCCGATCTGATTATTCTCGATCTCGGCCTGCCGGACGGCGACGGAATCGATTTCATTCGCGACCTGCGTCAGTGGAGCGCAATACCGGTGATTGTCCTTTCCGCCCGCAGCGAAGAAAGCGATAAGATTGCCGCGCTTGACGCCGGAGCTGATGATTACCTGAGCAAGCCATTCGGCATTGGCGAGTTGCAGGCGCGTTTGCGTGTCGCGCTGCGACGGCACGCCGCCAGCCCTAGCGCCGATCCGATCGTCCGTTTTTCCGGCGTGACGGTCGATCTCGCCGCACGGTTGATCCACCGTGGCGACGAAGAAATCCATCTGACGCCGATTGAGTTCCGCCTGCTGGCGGTATTACTCAATAATACCGGCAAAGTATTAACCCAACGGCAGTTATTAAACCAGGTCTGGGGGCCTAACGCCGTGGAGCATAGCCACTATTTGCGCATCTATATGGGACATTTACGCCAGAAACTGGAACAAGATCCCACCCGCCCACGCCATTTTATTACCGAAACCGGAATTGGCTATCGCTTTATGCCGTGAATAGCTATTCATTATTTTTAAATAACTTCTAATTTTTATGTCATTTATTTTCGGCGTCGCGAATAATTATTTTCGCGGCGATATTATATTTTATAGAGGATATAAAAAACATATAATTAACATTTAAGAAACAATCCGTTATTTCACAGCACGATATGCATAATCGCCGACTAATTATTTTTCAAATGATCGTTTTTTGTTGATCTGGTTCACAGATTGCTGGCGCTTCCTGGATAAAATATCCATGCTTTCAATAAATCAATGAAAGGACCTCAAAATGGAAAATAATAATCGTTTTATGCCCCATATAAGGCGGACAACGCATATTATGATGTTTGCCCACCGTAATAGTTTCGACTTTCATTTCTTTAATGCCCGGTAGTTTTTCTGCTACGGGTACTTCAGCATACAGGTCTTTCCGACCCTTATGTCATTCAGGTCTATTGCCTAAATAACTCGAATTGTTAAAAGCGACAGTACGGTAATTCCTTTACGTCCAGCCAGCTAACTATGTGGTTTGACAGAAGAAATTCCGACTCAGCGCAATTTTAGTTATCACGGTTTCTGCCTGTATATCGTAGTACTCAACTCCTTAAATCCTGAATTTCCTGCAACCGGACGGGTTGGGATTTATTACATCTAAAATAAAGCTAATTTACTGATTTTTTTATCAGCGGGATAGCTTTGATTTTTTCCGGAAGAATCAGTTTCTCATGCGAGAAATTGAGGGCCTGCTATTACCTGAAATAAAGAGATGAAAAATGTCAGAATTAAAAATTGCCGTTAGCCGTCATTGCCCGGATTGTTTTTCTACACACCGTAATATTGTAAATGTTGATGAGAGTCGTTTCATCGACGTGGCTGCCATCGTGTTATCCATCGACGACATTGAACACGGAAAACTCGATGAAATCGACGCAACGGGTTACGGTATTCCCGTGTTTGTCGCGACACATGACGAAGGGCGCGTACCGCCTGAGTATTTGCCGCGTATCTCTGGTGTATTCGAATATAATGAATCCCGTACTGCCTTCTATGGTCGCCAGTTGGAAACCGCAGCAAGCCACTACGAAACGCAGTTACGCCCGCCGTTTTTCCGCGCGCTGGTGGATTATGTCAACCAGGGCAACAGCGCATTTGACTGCCCGGGGCATCAGGGCGGCGAATTCTTCCGCCGTCATCCTGCCGGTAATCAGTTCGTGGAATACTTTGGCGAAACGCTCTTCCGCTCCGACCTATGCAACGCGGACGTGGCGATGGGCGATCTGCTGATTCACGAAGGCGCGCCTTGCATTGCGCAGCAACATGCGGCGAAAGTCTTTAACGCCGATAAGACCTACTTTGTGCTGAACGGGACCTCCTCCTCTAACAAAGTCGTACTCAACGCGCTGTTAACGCCGGGCGATCTGGTACTGTTTGACCGTAACAACCACAAATCTAACCACCACGGCGCATTATTGCAGGCGGGCGCAACGCCAGTTTATCTGGAAACCGCGCGTAACCCGTATGGTTTTATCGGCGGGATCGACGCTCACTGCTTCGAAGAAGATTACCTGCGCGAGCTGATTAGCGAAGTCGCGCCGCAGCGTGCCCGCGAAGCACGTCCATTCCGTCTGGCCGTCATCCAGTTAGGCACCTACGACGGTACCATTTATAACGCCCGTCAGGTCGTTGATAAAATTGGTCATCTGTGCGACTACATCCTGTTTGACTCCGCCTGGGTCGGCTATGAACAATTTATTCCGATGATGGCCGATTGTTCGCCGCTGCTGCTGGAACTGAACGAAAACGATCCGGGTATTCTGGTGACGCAGTCCGTTCATAAACAACAAGCCGGTTTCTCCCAGACCTCGCAGATCCATAAAAAAGATAGCCATATCAAAGGGCAATCGCGCTACGTTCCGCATAAGCGCATGAACAACGCCTTTATGATGCACGCCTCCACCAGCCCGTTCTATCCGCTGTTCGCCGCGCTGGACGTTAACGCCAAAATGCACGAAGGCGTCAGCGGTCGCAATATGTGGATGGATTGCGTGGTTAACGGCATCGATGCCCGTAAATTGATCCTCGAAAACTGTCATCACATCCGTCCGTTCGTACCGGAACTGATTGATGGTAAGCCGTGGCAGTCATACCCGACGTCAGAGATCGCCAGCGATCTGCGCTTCTTCCACTTCGTTCCGGGAGAACACTGGCATGCGTTTGAAGGCTATGCCGAACATCAGTACTTTGTCGACCCTTGCAAACTGCTGCTCACCACACCGGGCATTAATGCAGCGAGCGGCGAATATGAAGACTTTGGCGTTCCTGCCACGATCCTCGCCAACTTCCTGCGCGAGAACGGCGTTGTGCCAGAAAAATGCGACCTCAACTCCATTCTGTTCCTGCTGACGCCGGCAGAAGACATGGCGAAGTTACAACAGCTTGTCGCCCTGCTGGCTCGTTTCGAAAAACTGCTGGAAGCTGATGCGCCGTTAGCGGAAGTATTACCGTCCATCTACAAACAGCATGAAGCGCGTTATGCCGGCTATACCCTGCGTCAGCTTTGCCAGGAGATGCACGATCTCTATGCGCGGCACAACGTGAAACAGCTGCAAAAAGAGATGTTCCGTAAATCGCATTTCCCGAAAGTCAGTATGAATCCGCAAGAGGCCAACTATGCCTATCTGCGCGGCGAGGTCGAACTGGTTCGCCTGCCGGAAGCGGAAGGTCGTATCGCGGCTGAAGGCGCTCTGCCTTACCCGCCGGGAGTGCTGTGTGTAGTTCCGGGTGAAATCTGGGGCGGTTCTGTCCTGCGTTACTTCAGCGCCCTGGAAGAAGGGATCAACCTGCTGCCGGGCTTTGCGCCTGAACTGCAGGGCGTTTATATCGAAGAACACGACGGCCGTAAGCAGGTCTGGTGCTACGTCATTAAACCTCGTGACGCGCAGCGCTCCCTGCTGAAGGAGGAAAAATTATGAGTAAACCTAAATCCAATAAAATGGGTGTCGTGCAGCTCACAATTCTGACTATGGTCAACATGATGGGCTCCGGGATCATCATGCTACCGACCAAACTGTCTGAAGTCGGCACGATATCCATTATCTCCTGGCTGGTCACCGCCGTCGGCTCGATGGCACTGGCCTGGGCGTTTGCGAAATGCGGTATGTTTAGCCGTAAATCCGGCGGCATGGGCGGTTACGCCGAATATGCCTTCGGTAAATCCGGAAACTTTATGGCGAACTATACCTACGGCGTCTCGCTGCTGATCGCCAACGTGGCTATCGCCATCTCCGCTGTCGGCTATGGTACCGAACTGTTCGGCGCCGCGCTGACGCCGCTCCAGATCGGTCTGGCGACTATCGCCGTATTGTGGGTTTGTACCATCGCAAACTTTGGCGGCGCGCGTATTACCGGACAGATCAGTAGCGTTACCGTTTGGGGCGTCATCATTCCGGTTGTCGGCCTGTGCATCATTGGCTGGTTCTGGTTTAGCCCCAGCATGTACGTAGCGTCATGGAACCCGCACCATGTTCCGTTCTTTAGCGCGGTCGGTTCTTCCATCGCCATGACGTTGTGGGCATTTCTTGGACTGGAATCCGCCTGCGCCAACGCAGACGTGGTCGAGAATCCGGAAAAGAACGTCCCCATTGCGGTACTGGGCGGTACGCTGGGCGCGGCGGTCATCTATATCGTTTCGACTAACGTGATTGCCGGGATTGTGCCGAACATGGATCTGGCGAACTCCACGGCGCCGTTTGGTCTGGCGTTTGCACAGATGTTCACGCCTGCGGTAGGTAAAGTGATCATGGCGCTGATGGTAATGTCCTGCTGCGGCTCGCTGCTGGGCTGGCAGTTCACTATCGCCCAGGTCTTTAAATCCTCCGCTGACGAAGGCTATTTCCCGAAAGTCTTCTCTCGTGTAACGAAAGTCGACGCGCCGGTACAGGGGATGCTGATTATTGTGATTATTCAGACTGGCCTGTCGCTGATGACCATTAGCCCGTCGCTGAATAGTCAGTTTAACGTCCTGGTTAACCTGGCGGTGGTGACGAACATTATTCCGTATATTCTGTCGATGGCCGCGTTGGTTATCATTCAGAAAATGGCGAATGTGCCGTCATCAAAAGCGAAAGTCGCTAACTTCGTGGCCTTCGTTGGTGCCATGTATAGCTTCTACGCGCTCTATTCCTCCGGTGAAGAAGCCATGCTGTACGGCTCAATTGTGACCTTCCTCGGCTGGACGTTATACGGCCTGGTCTCACCGCGTTTTGAATTGAAAAATAAACACGGCTGATGGCGCGCCCGGGCTGCGGTAACGGTAGTCCGGGCATTTTCACACTTTGAATAAGATAATAGAAATGAGTAATCCAGAACGGGAAGTCACTGATATAGCAGAAATACTGGCTATTCTCAGTAAACACGAAGTGTGTCGGATAGGGTTTAACGACAATCTCTGTCCGTATGTTGTCCCCGTAAATTTTGGCTACGAGTATCAGAACGGACGCTGGATATTTTATTTTCACGGCGCACGCACCGGGAAAAAGATGCGTCTGTTACGTAAGAACCCGGCAGTATGCATTGAAATGGACGGCGACCATGCATTACTACGTGCCGATGACCCCTGTGATTATAGCTACGCCTACACCAGCGTTTTCGCCACCGGACTGGCATCGATATTGCAAACACGCGAGGAGATGCGCTACGGCCTGGACGTCATTATGCGTCAGACCGATCCGGGAAAAACCTTCAGTTATCGGGAAGATATGATGAAAGCGGTTTGCGTGGTGCGTATTGAATGCGACGCCCTCACCTGCCGCCGACATCTGGCGACTCAGAGCGAATAAGTCAGATAGCACAAGCGCCTTATCCGGCCTGGAGGCGGTTTACAGGCCTGATAAGCGCAGCGCCGTTAATATAAAAAAGGAGCCTTACGGCTCCTTTTTCTTCCATATCGCCCATCAGGCGTTTTTCAATACTTCGCTAACGATTTCAACGGCTTCTTTCTCAATCTGCTTGCGATGTTCTTCCCCCAGGAAGCTTTCGCAATAGATCTTGTAGGCGTCTTCCGTACCGGATGGACGCGCGGCGAACCAGCCGTTATCGGTCATTACCTTCAGGCCGCCAATCGATGCGCCATTACCCGGCGCTGCGGTAAGACGCGCGGTGATCGGGTCGCCTGCCAGCGTGCTGGCGCTGACCATTTCCGGAGACAGTTTAGACAATGCCGCTTTCTGCGCGGAGGTCGCGCTCGCCTGCAGACGGTTATAGCTCGGGGCGCCAAAACGCGCTGCCAGTTCATTGTAATGCTCTTGCGGGTTTTTCCCGGTAACGGCGGTGATTTCCGCCGCCAGCAAGCACATGATGATACCGTCTTTATCGGTAGACCACGGCGTACCGTCGAAACGCAGGAACGAAGCGCCCGCGCTCTCTTCCCCGCCGAAACCAAAGCTGCCGTCGAACAAACCGTCAACAAACCATTTGAAGCCAACCGGCACTTCTACCAGCTTGCGTCCCAAGTCATTCACCACGCGGTCAATCATCGCGGAAGAGACCAGCGTTTTACCGACAGCCACCTCTTTGCCCCACAGCGGACGATGCTGGAACAGATAGTTAATGGCGACCGCCAGATAATGGTTCGGGTTCATCAGCCCTGCAGGCGTCACGATGCCATGACGGTCGTAGTCCGGGTCGTTGGCGAAGGCCAGGTCAAACTTGTCACGCAGCGCCAGCAAACCCGCCATCGCACATTCGGAGGAGCAATCCATACGGATCGCGCCATCTTTATCAAGGTGCATAAAGCGGAAGGTTTGATCAACCTGATCGTTAACTAACGTCAGGTTAAGTTTGTAATGCTCAGCGATACGTTTCCAGTATTCAATACCGGAGCCGCCCAGCGGATCGACACCCAGCGTCAGACCGGCTTTCTGAATCGCCGCCATATCAACGATATCCGCCAGCCCTTCGACAAATGGCTGTACCAGATCTACCGCTTTAACGTGGCCCGAGGCCATTGCCGCATCCAGAGAGATGCGCTTAACGCCTTGCAGGCCATCCGCCAGCAGCGCATTGGCGCGATCTTCTACCACTTTAGTGACGTTGGTGTCCGCCGGGCCGCCATTGGGCGGATTATATTTAATACCGCCATCTTCCGGCGGGTTGTGCGACGGCGTAATGACAATACCATCTGCCAGCGGGCCGCCTTTTTTGTTATGGACCAGGATAGCATTTGACACGGCAGGCGTTGGCGTGAAGCCATTATTTTCCTGCACGATAACGTCTACGCCGTTTGCCGCCAGCACTTCCAGCACGGAAATGAAGGCCGGTTCCGAGAGCGCATGGGTGTCTTTCCCCACATAGCAGGGGCCGGTAATGCCATTCTTCGCCCGCTCTTCAGCAATCGCCTGGGCGATCGCCAGAATATGCGGTTCGTTGAAACTGTGACGACCTGCGCTACCGCGATGGCCGGAAGTGCCAAATTTCACGGCATGTTCTGCATTCCCTGCCTCCGGTTTCAGTACATAATACTGCGCCGTCAGTTGGGCGACGTTAATCAAATCACTCTGTTGCGCGGGTTGTCCTGCGCGGTTGTGGATTGCCATTGCCTGGTCCTTCTAATGCAAGGATTAAATTGTTCCGCAAACCTTTTCAATCAATTCCGCCGGGAATTGCATTGACTGCATGATGTGTTCGATCATGCTGCATTTACGGCCGGTGTTGGTGTTGGTGATCACCCAGTACGGCGTGCCGGGAACGTGCTTAGGTTTAGTTTGATTCCCATTTTTCAGCAGCGTTTGTTCATCCGCCGCAAAATAGACGCGCGTGCGGCCATGCAACGACTCCGTCGCCTCCGCAAACGCGTGGTGATCCAGTGAATAGAGTGTAGTCAGAATCAGCATAAAGCGGTTGACCGCTTTTTTCTGCTCGGCATATTCGTCAGACAACAATAGCTCACGCATCGCGCGAACTTTGTCTTTTACCGGGTTGACCGGTTTCGCTTCGGCAACGGGTTGCGCCGCAGGCGTCCCCTTCACCGCTGAAGCCGTTGGCTGTGTCGTGGCGGAAAACTTCAACATACGCCGTAAAATGTCGGATGCGCTCTCGCCGATATGCTTGGTGTGGCTGGCAATATAGCTATAGAGTTCATCATCAACTTCAATCGTTTTCATCTTAATCCAGTGCGATGTCTTTGCTGAATACAAGTCATTGGGATTATAGGAACAAATCCCAACAGCGGATAGCGTTAAGCCCGGCTGACAAAAAAACTCGGAGTAAACCTTAGAGGTTGCAGCCCAGTGGCAGAATGGTCAACATAATACCCTAACCCGACAGAGCGAAAAAAAGAACTTTGCCATGAAATTAAACATCCGAGCGCAATCTGCACAAAACCTGCACAATAATTCCCCCATCGTTCTCGTTCATGGTCTGTTTGGCAGCCTGGACAACCTCGGCGTACTGGCGCGCGATCTGGTGACCGATCACGACATTATTCAGGTCGATATGCGCAATCATGGTTTATCGCCGCGCGATCCGGTCATGGATTATCCGGCAATGGCCCAGGATCTTCTGGATACGCTTGACGCGCAGCAGATTGAAAAAGCGACGTTTATTGGTCATTCTATGGGCGGAAAAGCGGTAATGGCGCTGACGGCGCTGGCGCCCGATCGCATCGATCGTCTGGTCGCGATTGATATCGCCCCCGTGGATTATCATGTTTGCCGCCACGATCGCATTTTCGCGGCCATTAACGCCGTCAGCGAATCCAACGCGACATCCCGCCAACAGGCGGCAGGGATTATGCGCCAGCACCTCAACGAAGAAGGCGTGATCCAGTTTCTGTTAAAATCCTGGGCTGAAGGCGAATGGCGTTTTAATGTTCCGGTATTATGGGAGCAGTATCCGCATATCGTCGGCTGGGAAACCATTCCGCCCTGGGAACATCCGGCGCTGTTTATTCCAGGCGGTAACTCGCCGTACGTGACCGAAGCGTACCGCGACACGCTGCTGGCACAATTCCCTTTGGCGCGCGCGCATGTGATCGCCGGCGCCGGCCACTGGGTACATGCCGAAAAACCAGAGGCGGTTCTGCGCGCCATCCGCCGTTATCTGCACGATAAACGCTAACTGATTAAAAACTCATCGCCTGTGCGCGATTACGCGCGCGGGCGTTGGCGTCGCTTCCTCGCTGATGTATGATGGCGCGCTATCCATCCGGGCATAAGCCTGGCTGATTGTTTCCCCCGAAGTCACCAAAATCATGGCCAAAGAACAAACGGACCGTACGACATTAGATCTGTTCGCGCACGAGCGTCGCCCGGGACGACCTAAAACGAATCCGCTTTCGCGCGATGAACAGTTACGCATCAACAAGCGCAACCAGTTAAAACGCGACAAAGTTCGTGGCCTCAAGCGTGTCGAATTAAAACTCAACGCACAAGCGGTTGACGCGCTGAATGAGCTGGCCGAAGCACGCAACATTAGCCGCAGCGAGCTCATTGAAGAAATATTAATGAAGCAGCTTATGGCGCTGCGCGGCCAGGGTTTAGTCTGAAAATAAGTTTTGTTTCATATTTCGTGTAGCAGAGCGTGCAGTCCCGCGTGATTGCTGTTTCCGCATATCTGCCTGTTCTGCTATGATTGCCCTTATCCGTGGGCAATTCGCCACCACCATTTCAATAAGTTTCAAGAGGTTATTTTACTCATGGCAATCACTGGCATCTTTTTCGGCAGCGACACCGGTAATACCGAAAATATCGCAAAAATGATTCAAAAACAGCTTGGTAAAGACGTTGCCGATGTGCATGACATTGCAAAAAGCAGTAAAGAAGACCTGGAAGGGTATGACATTCTGCTGCTGGGCATCCCAACCTGGTACTATGGCGAAGCGCAATGTGACTGGGATGACTTCTTCCCGACTCTCGAAGAGATTGACTTTAACGGTAAGCTGGTGGCGCTGTTTGGCTGTGGCGATCAGGAAGACTACGCGGAATACTTCTGTGATGCGCTGGGCACGATTCGCGACATTATTGAGCCGCGCGGCGCCACGATTGTGGGTCACTGGCCAACTGCAGGCTATCATTTTGAAGCCTCTAAAGGTCTGGCTGACGACGATCATTTTGTCGGTCTGGCGATTGACGAAGACCGTCAGCCTGAACTGACCGCCGAGCGTGTTGAAAAATGGGTTAAGCAAGTTTCGGCTGAATTGCACCTCGACGACATCCTCAACGCCTAATCTTATGCGGCGCAGCGTTATATCTGCGCCGCATCAATAGACAAGACCAATCAAAATGATTGCTACAAATTTGTAACTTTCGCACCCATCCCTGTACAATGTCCGGGTGTAATCAGGTGGCGCCAGAATTTGCAGGCAAAACCACAGTTTTATTAACATCTGCGAGAGACTTGCGGTTTTCATTTCGGCATGGCAGTCCTATAATGATACGCATTATCTTGAGTGCAATTTCTGTCACTTCTCTAATGAAGTGAACCGTTTAGCAACAGGACAGATTCCGCATGACTGACAACAATACCGCATTAAAGAAGGCTGGCCTGAAAGTAACGCTTCCTCGTTTAAAAATTCTGGAAGTTCTTCAGGAACCAGATAACCATCACGTCAGTGCGGAAGATTTATACAAACGCCTGATCGACATGGGTGAAGAAATCGGTCTGGCAACCGTATACCGTGTGCTGAACCAGTTTGACGATGCCGGTATCGTGACCCGCCATAACTTTGAAGGCGGTAAATCCGTTTTTGAACTGACGCAACAGCATCATCACGACCATCTTATCTGCCTTGACTGCGGAAAAGTGATTGAATTTAGTGATGACTCTATTGAAGCGCGCCAGCGTGAAATTGCGGCGAAACACGGTATTCGTTTAACTAATCACAGCCTCTATCTTTACGGCCACTGCGCTGAAGGCGACTGCCGCGAAGACGAGCACGCGCACGATAACGCGACTAAATAAGTGTAAATCTTTCGAAGAGCCAACCGCCCGGTTGGCTTTTTTATATCCTCCCCTTTCCTGCCGCTTGATGTTGATTTAATGTAAAAAACGCTATCGCATCTCAGGAGAGCAGGAATGGAGCTTCGCCAGTTACGCTATTTCGTGCGTATTATTGAAACCGGCAGTATGGGCAGCGCCGCACAGGATCTTGATATTGGCGTTTCAGCCTTAAGTCAACAGATGTCCCGTCTGGAAAACGAGCTTGCTATCCGTCTGCTGCAGCGCACCTCGCGCGGCGTAACGCCAACCAACGCCGGGCTGGCCTTTTATTCACAGGCGCAACTCGCCCTGCGTCATGCCGACGACGCGATTCTCGCCGCCAGAGAAGCGCGCCTTTCCGGTCATGTGAGCGTAGGAATGGCCCCCAGTACCGCCTCCATACTGGGTATACCGTTTATCCATGCCATGCAGGAAAACTATGCCGATGTCCGACTGCATGTGGTGGAAAGCTTGTCCGGTAATCTGGAAAGAATGATCAATACCCGCCAGATTGATTTAGCCGTTGTCTTTCAAAAAGATAAAATCCTGCGCTGGAGCGCCAGACCGATCCTTGAAGAACAGCTTTTTCTGATTGGCTCCCATGCCCTGCTGGCGGCGCTTCCTGATAACCCGATCACACCTGAACACCTGGCAGGCATTCCGCTCATTATGCCAAGCCAGGGACATGGGCTGCGCGGCAGGCTGGACGCTGTCTGCCAGGAACATGCGCTTAACGTTGAAATCGTCGCGGAAATTGACGGCCTGGCGTTGTTGATGCGCGCCGTGCGCGACGGTCTTGGCGCCACGTTGCAGCCCGGCGCGGCGATTTCTCATCTGGATAACGACGCGCTACGCGTGATCGGCGTCCATAATCCGGTACTCAACCGCCCCAATTTTTTAGTCAGCCTGTCGGATGATGAACTGACGCCCGCCGGCCTTGCCGCCAGAGTAGTCCTTACCAAAGTTATGCGTCAGTTAGTCGACGCCGGTGAATGGCCAGGCGCAACCCTTTACGCTTACTAAACCCCTGTTTAGCGCTACCTGATAGCGCGCCGCTTATTTATCCGTATACATTTCAATTACAAATTTAACAAATAGTTAAATGGTACGGGAGTATAAGATGGTTGATGTACTGGTGATAGGCGGAGGCAATGCCGCATTATGCGCCGCCCTGACCGCACGGGAAGCGGGCGCATCGGTTCTGCTGCTGGAGGCTGCCCCGCGGGAATGGCGCGGCGGAAATTCTCAGCATACACGAAACCTGCGCTGTATGCATGATGCGCCGCAGGATGTGCTGGTAGAAAGCTATCCTGAAGAGGAATTCTGGCAGGATCTGTGGCGAGTCACCGACGGCAACACCAACGAGGCGCTGGCGCGGCTGGTCATTCGCACCTCTTCGCAATGCCGCGACTGGATGCGCAAACATGGCGTTAACTTTCAACCGCCGCTATCTGGGGCGCTCCACGTTGCGCGCACCAATGCGTTTTTTATGGGCGGCGGGAAAGCGCTCGTCAATGCCTATTACCGTAGCGCCGAACGGCTGGGCGTACAGATTCGCTATAACACGCCGGTTCACGCGCTTGAACTTCATGACGGCGAATTCGTGGCAGCGCTGGCAGGTAGCGAACGTATTACCGCCAAAGCCTGCGTATTAGCGGCTGGCGGTTTCGAATCAAACCGTGAATGGCTGCGGGAGGCCTGGGGAGAAAACGCCCGCGGCGAATGGCCCGCGGATAATTTCCTGATTCGCGGCACGCGTTTTAACCAGGGCGTATTACTCAAATTTATGATGGATGCCGGCGCGGATATCATTGGCGATCCGTCCCAGTCGCACTGCGTAGCGATTGATGCCAGGGCGCCGCTGTACGACGGCGGTATTTGTACTCGCGTGGATTGCGTATCGCTGGGTATTGTCGTGAATCGCGACGCCGAACGTTTTTATGATGAAGGCGAAGATTTCTGGCCGAAACGTTACGCCATTTGGGGGCGGCTGGTGGCTCAACAGCCAGGACAAATTGGCTATTCGATTATTGACAGTAAAGCCATCGGCCACTTTATGCCGCCGGTTTTTCCTGGCGCGCAGGCCAATACGCTGGCTGAACTGGCCTGCCAGTTGGGGCTGGACGCGGAAAAATTTACCCATACCGTCACGCAGTATAACCAGGCCTGCCAACCCGGTCATTTTGATCATACCTTGCTTGATGACTGCGCCACCAAAAACCTGACGCCGGCGAAAACCCACTGGGCGCGCCCGCTTGATGCGCCGCCCTACTACGGTTATGCGCTGCGACCCGGCATCACGTTTACCTACCTGGGTCTGAAAGTCAATGAACGTGCCGCGGTGCATTTTGCCGGTCATCCAAGCCGCAACCTGTTTGTTGCCGGCGAGATGATGGCAGGAAATGTACTGGGCAAGGGGTATACCGCAGGCGTAGGCATGTCTATCGGCACAACCTTTGGCCGCATTGCGGGAATAGAAGCCGCCCGCGCGGCGCACAAGGAGGCGCAGCATGAAACAGCTTGAAAAATTAATCATTGAGGCCACCGTGCTTACCGAACCGGAAGCCGAGGTCGAACGCGTCATGCAAGTGTGTAACGCGTGTCGCTACTGCGAAGGTTTTTGCGCGGTATTTCCGGCGATGACCCAGCGGCTCGAATTCGGTAAAGCCGATATTCATTATCTGGCGAATTTATGTCATAACTGCGGCGCCTGCCTGCACGCATGCCAGTATGCGCCGCCCCATGAATTTGCCATTAACGTGCCGAAAGCGATGGCGCAAGCCCGCCTGGAGACGTATCAACAGTATGCCCAGCCCGCCGCTTTTGGCGCGTTATACCGCCGGGCGGGGATCACCGTCGCGCTGGCGCTGATAGTCGGTCTGACGCTCTTTTTATTACTGGCGATGGCGCTGAAAGGGTCGCTGATTCATCCGCCGCTGGCCGGTGACTTCTATCAAATTTTTCCGCATAGCCTGCTGGCATGGATGTTTGGCTCAGTTTTTGTGCTGGCAATCGGTTTGCTTATGGCGGGCGTAATCCGCTTCTGGCGTGAGATCTCGCCGGGCGTACCGCGTTCGGTGGAGATTACCGAAGCGTCGCACAATGCGTTAACGCTGAAATATCTCGACGGCGGTCACGGCAAAGGCTGTAACGAAGCGGACGATGCATTCACGCTGCTGCGCCGTCGCTTTCATCACTTTACCTTCTACGGTTTTATGCTCTGTTTTGCCGCCACGATCGTGGCGACGGGCTATCACTACGTCGCCGGTTGGGAAGCGCCCTACCCGTTCTTTAGCCTGCCGGTCATGCTCGGCACGCTGGGCGGTATCGGTCTGCTTATCGGCCCGGCCGGGCTACTGTGGCTCAATCTGCGGCGGTCGCCGTTACATGGCGATGCGCGCCAGAAACCCATGGATCGCGGCTTTATTCTGCTGCTGTTCTTAACCAGCCTTACCGGGCTGGCGCTGCTGGCAGGCAGAGACACCAGCGGAATGGGCATACTGCTGGCGCTCCATTTAGGCGTGGTGATGGCGCTCTTTCTCACCCTTCCCTACGGAAAATTCGCCCACGGATTTTTCCGCTGCGCGGCCTTACTCAAATGGGCAGTTGAGAAGCGACGCGGAAAACATGCGGGGGATACAGGCAACTGACCCGCAACATCTTACCCATAAAACAATAAAGACAGTGGAGAGCAAACCCTATGGCACAACACACACCTGCAACATCGCGCGCCGGCACGTTCGGCGCAATACTGCGCGTGACAAGCGGCAATTTTCTTGAACAGTTTGATTTTTTCTTGTTCGGATTTTACGCCACCTATATCGCCAGAACGTTTTTTCCGGCGGAAAGCGAATTTGCCTCATTAATGTTGACCTTTGCCGTCTTTGGCTCCGGTTTTTTAATGCGCCCCGTCGGCGCGATTGTGCTTGGCGCCTATATTGACAGAATCGGACGCCGTAAAGGGCTGATGGTGACACTGGCGATTATGGGCTGCGGTACGTTGCTCATCGCCCTCGTCCCCGGCTACCAAACGATCGGCCTGGCAGCGCCTGCGTTGGTGCTGTTGGGCCGGTTATTACAAGGATTTTCTGCGGGCGTTGAGTTAGGCGGCGTCTCGGTCTATCTGTCCGAAATCGCAACGCCAGGCAATAAAGGGTTTTATACCAGCTGGCAATCTGCCAGTCAGCAGGTCGCGATCGTTGTCGCCGCGTTGATTGGTTATAGCCTGAATATCACGCTGGGACACGACGCGATATCGGAGTGGGGCTGGCGAATTCCGTTCTTTATCGGCTGTATGATCATTCCGCTGATTTTTGTTTTACGTCGTTCATTACAAGAAACAGAAGCGTTTTTACAACGCAAGCATCGCCCCGACACCAGGGAAATTTTTGCAACTATCGCCAAAAACTGGCGCATTATTACAGCCGGAACGCTGCTGGTGGCGATGACCACCACAACGTTTTATTTTATCACCGTTTATACGCCGACCTATGGCAGAACCGTGCTTAATCTCAGCGCGCGGGACAGTTTGATCGTCACCATGTTAGTGGGGGTGTCCAATTTTATCTGGTTACCCATTGGCGGCGCGATTTCCGACCGGATTGGCCGTCGCGCCGTGTTAATGGGCATTACGTTGCTGGCGCTGATCACCACCTGGCCCGTCATGCAGTGGCTGACCGCCGCGCCCGACTTTACCCGCATGACGCTGGTACTGCTGTGGTTCTCTTTCTTTTTTGGCATGTATAACGGCGCAATGGTCGCGGCGTTAACCGAAGTGATGCCAGTCTATGTGCGTACCGTTGGTTTCTCGCTGGCCTTTAGCCTGGCGACGGCGATTTTTGGCGGCCTGACGCCGGCCATCTCTACCGCGCTGGTAAAGTTAACCGGCGATAAAAGCTCGCCCGGCTGGTGGCTGATGTGCGCAGCGTTATGTGGACTTGCCGCGACGGCGATGCTGTTTGTACGTCTGAGTCGCGGCTATATCGCGGCAGAAAATAAAGCCTGAAAAAACCACGGGCGGAAAACATTCGCCCGTGGGTGGCAAGGCAGGGTTTTATTGCACGTTATTATGACTGCGAATTTCCTGCCAGACCTTATCGCAGTCAGCCTTGACCGCCTGATCGTTACCCGTGCGCGTCGCCTGAATGCACTGCTGATAGTCCAGTACCCGCACGCTTTCTTCGTTAGCAAATTGCTGATGTTTACGCTCTTTTTTAAGGACATTCAGCACGCTTTGGCAGGCCTCTATCTTCTCAGGCGAGCCCTGTGCGGTATTGATACAGGCGCTGTACGCCTCTTTCAGCCGACTATCTTCTTCCGGCGCGGGTGATGACGCGCAGGCCGTCAAACCGGCGGTCATGCTGGCGATGAGTAAAATTTTTTTCATAGGTCGTTCCTCAACAGCGCGGCAGACCGGCAGCCTGCCGCATCTGACATCAGAAAATAGTGAATGGCGCAATAACGATAAATTTCACGTCACGTTCATCCTGGAAGATGTTGCCGTAACCACCGCCCCAGCTTGGAATATTGGAGTGGTTGTCATATTCGGTGAAGTGCAGTTTGAACATGGTGCCTTTGGCACGCCCCTCCTGCAGGGTATAGACCGCATCCAGACTGTATGAGGACTCTTCGATAGTGCGGTTTTTGTCGTAGTAAGCATCCGGGTTACTTTGCCAGGTTGCCGGTTTAGCATCCCAGGCGTAAACGTAAGACGCGCCCACAGCCCAGCCCGGCAGATTCCAGTTTTTCAGGTCATACATCGCGCCGAAGAAAACCGCCTTTTCACCGTTAGCGTTAAAGTCGGAGCGGTTATCCCACCAGATATCCAGACGACCGTTTGAAGAGGCGTAGGTTGGCGTCATACGTTGCAGAAAATAGCCCTGCTGACCGTCCGCTTTCACCCAGGTGCCCTCCAGACGCAGGTCAACCACTTCCGCGACTTTGTAGCCGAAGGTCAACGCCTGCAGCCAGGCCGTACCGTCGTAAATATCATTCACGCTGCGATCGTCTACTTTATCGCGCGCGCCGTAGAACTGGTAACTGGTGGTGAACGGATTGCCGCCTAAATCAAATTTATAGCTGGCCTTCGCGAAATATTGATCGACATAGCCTTCGGACTGACCAAACGCCGCTTCCAGCACCAGATCATTTTTGAAGTCGTACTTCGCGCCGATGGAGTGGAGGTAGTCCACATTGGTTTTTTTATCCGCCTGATAAAACTTATCCATTTCGGTATGCCACGGCGCTTTATATTCGTTAGTCCACATGTAGGAAAAACTTAACGCGCCCGCATCGCCATAGTCAAAACTGGCGCCGGCTTCCGCACCCTGATAGGTACCCGGCATAAAACTCCAGTGCGGTGCTAACAGCGTCTGACCGGTAGGCTGAATATAACCGGCGCGCGCCCAGACCGGGCCATATTTAAATTTCGCTGCGGCTTTATAAAGACTGATACCGCTCTTATCGCCGGAATAGTCTTCGTCGTAGCCTTTATTCTTTTTCGAGAAGGCAATTTCGTTTGGATGACCGCTGTCGCCGTTTTCTGCCATTTCAATCGCGGTAAACGCCGCGATATCCAGACCGAACATATCCGCAGCGTAACCAGACTGAAAATCCAGGTTAGCGTTCCAGGTCGCATGAGAAAGGTTAGTTTTATATTTGTCGCCGTCGGTCACATCTTTGCGATCGCGTTCACGCTGCCAATAATAGATGCCGCCCGTTAACGTGGAGTCGTCGAAAAAGCCGGAGGCTTGCGCCTGCGGAACAACGATCCACCCCGACATTGCTGTGATACCGGCGATAGCCAGAGCCAGCGTACTACGTTTGCCACTAAACGTACGCATAAGTTAATCCTCTTTGACGTATAAATTGCTGCCGACAAAAGCGAACAGCGAAAAAATAAAAATAAAAAGTAGCGCTGAGAAACCTCATTTACTACGTTAAATAGACTATTTTTCGCGATGCGAATTATCAATCTCTTTCTGTAACCAGTATGTAATAATATGAGCAACCGCACATATTTAATTGCTTTCTGTTACATTCGACTGCTGGTGGGGGAAGCAGACCGCCAGAAAGAAAATTGACTTGTTTTCCATAGGCATGAAAATAATTGTCTCCTGTTGACCTGACGCTTATAACATTTAGATTAATAATCATTTATCAGATCAATAATTTTCAGAGAATAATTAATTCGCCTCGCAAAAAAGAGAATCGACTTAGAGCCTATCCCACCAGGCGTTATTGGCGCAGCCAGTTTGGACACGGACAGCGCGCAAAAACCGGAGCGTACACGTAGTACGTGAGGATTTTGAGCACTGCCCAGGTCCAAAATGGCAAGTAAAATAGCCCTAATGGGATAGGCTCTTGGAAATGCAGAGAAAAAACGCCGCAAAACGCGGCGTTGACAAGGTATTTTTACAGCATTCGCCTGTTGGCGCAGTGCTTATTCGCCCGCTTTCGCCCAGGTATCACGCAGGCCCACGGTGCGGTTAAAGACCAGCTTATCGGCCGTTGCATAGCGGCTGTCGAGGCAGAAGTAGCCTTCACGTTCAAACTGGAAAGCTTTTCCTGCTACCGCCGCTTTCAGCGACGGCTCGCCATACCCCTGCTTAATCACTAATGATTCGGGGTTGATAACAGACAGGAAGTCCTCCGCGGCGCCCGGATTCGGCACGCTGAACAGACGGTCGTAGAGACGAATTTCAATCGGCAGCGCATGTGCTGCGCTAACCCAGTGGATTACGCCTTTCACTTTACGCCCGTCAGCCGGATCTTTACTCAGCGTATCGGCATCATAGGTACAGAAGATGGTGGTGATATTCCCTTCGGCATCCTTCTCTACGCGCTCCGCTTTAATGACGTAGGCATTACGCAGACGCACTTCTTTGCCCATCACCAGACGCTTGTACTGTTTGTTCGCTTCTTCGCGGAAATCTGCGCGATCGATCCAGATCTCACCGCTAAACGGCACTTCACGGCTGCCCATCTCCGGTTTATTCGGATGGTTAGGCATGGTAACCATTTCGCTCTCACCCTGCGGGTAGTTTTCGATAACCAGTTTTACCGGATCGATTACCGCCATCGCGCGCGGCGCATTTTCGTTCAGATCTTCGCGAATGCAGGATTCCAGCGACGCCATCTCAATGGTGTTGTCCTGCTTGGTGACGCCGATGCGTTTGCAGAACTCACGAATAGAAGCCGCGGTATAGCCGCGACGGCGCAGACCGGAAATAGTCGGCATACGCGGATCATCCCAGCCTTCGACGTGTTTGTCGGTCACCAGCAGGTTCAGCTTACGCTTGGACATCACGGTGTATTCCAGATTCAGCCGCGAGAATTCGTACTGGCGCGGGTGAACCGGAATGGTGATGTTGTCCAGCACCCAGTCGTACAGACGACGGTTATCCTGGAACTCCAGCGTACACAGAGAATGAGTAATGCCTTCCAGCGCATCGCTGATGCAATGAGTAAAGTCGTACATCGGATAGATGCACCACTTGTTGCCGGTCTGATGATGCTCGGCGAATTTAATGCGATACAGCACCGGATCGCGCATCACGATAAACGGCGACGCCATGTCGATTTTAGCGCGCAGACAGGCTTTACCCTCTTCAAAACCGCCGGTACGCATTTTTTCAAATAGCGCGAGGTTCTCTTCGACGCTGCGATCGCGGAACGGGCTGTTTTTACCCGGCGCGGTCAGCGTACCGCGGTATTCGCGGATCTGCTCCGGCGTCAGCTCATCAACGTAGGCCAGGCCTTTATTGATCAGCTCGACCGCATAGGCGTGCAGTTGGTCAAAGTAATCGGAGGAGTAGCGAATATCGCCAGACCAGTGAAAGCCTAACCACTCGACGTCGTTTTTGATCGAATCAACGTACTCGATATCTTCTTTTACCGGGTTGGTGTCATCGAAACGCAGGTTGCACTGGCCCTGATAATCTTGCGCAATGCCAAAGTTCAGGCAGATAGATTTCGCGTGGCCGATGTGCAGATAGCCATTCGGCTCCGGCGGAAAACGGGTATGGACAGTGGTATGTTTACCACTCGCCAGATCTTCATCAATAATCTGACGAATAAAGTTAGTCGGGCGGGCTTCAGCCTCACTCATCGTGGATTCCTCAAAGCGTAAACAACGTATAACGGCATATGATCTTATAAGCTGGACAGACTGACAACCTTTAGTTACTTAAAAAGTGGCTTTGCAGAAAATATTGGGGCTAATTGCGGTAAAAAAAAGCGGCGAAGGTTTCCCTCTGCCGCTTATGTTTCCTGTGATATCGCCGGATGGCGTCTTACGCCTTATCCGGCCAGGAAGCGATTATTTGCTCTTGATCTCGTACAGTGGCGTTTGACCCGCTACCACGTGACCATCCGCTTTGATGACCAGAGCGCTGAAGTCATCGCTGTTGCTGCAAACAACCGGGCTTATCATGGAGCGCGCGTTGGCATTCAGGAAGTCCAGATCCAGTTCCAGCACCGGCTGACCCGCCGTGACTTCCGCACCCTCTTCTACCAGACGCTTGAAGCCCTGACCGTTCAGCGCGACGGTATCGATACCCATATGGACAACGATCTCCGCGCCTTTTTCGGTTTCCAGACAGAACGCGTGGTTAGTGTTGAAGATTTTCACGATAGTACCCGCCGCCGGAGAAACCACGGTTTTATCGGTGGGTTTCACCGCCACGCCGTCGCCGACCGCTTTGCTGGCGAAAGCTTCATCCGGTACCTGATCCAGCGCCACTACCTCACCGGTAATCGGAGAGACCAGTTCAGCGATAGTCACCGCATTCGGCACCGCCTGGGGTTTGGCCGCCGGAGCAGGTGTCGCAACGTGAGCCGCATCAGCAGACGCTGCCGCGACCGGCCCCCGCGCCACCACTTTCTTCATTTCATCGCCAATCGATTCCGCTTTCGCGCCGACAATAACCTGAATGGTCTGTTTGTTCAGTTTCACCACGCCGGAAGCGCCGAGGCGTTTGCAGGCCGCATCGTTGACGCGAGCAGAGTCGTTCACGGTCAGGCGCAGACGGGTAATACACGCATCGATAGCTTTCAGGTTGTCCGTACCGCCAACCGCAGCAATATAGCTGGTCGCCAGTTGCGTTAACCCTTCTTCGGTGTTGCTGTTGGCTTCTTCCGTTACCATCTCATCAACTTTATCTTCGCGGCCCGGCGTTTTCAGGTTAAACATACGAATAACCGCGCTGAACAGCAGGAAGTAGATGATAAAGAATACAACGCCCATCACCAGCAACATCCAGACGTTATTGCTGGCCGCTGGCAAGTTATACATCAGAACATAGTCGATCGCGCCTGCCGAGAAAGAGAAGCCCGCATGGATACCCAGCAACGTCGCGACGAACAGGCTGATACCAGTCAAAATGGCGTGCAGGAGGTACAGCAGCGGCGCCAGGAACATAAACAGGAATTCCAGCGGCTCGGTTACGCCGGTCAGAAACGCGGTGATCGCGACAGACAGCAGCATACCGCCCACCATCGGACGACGTTCTTTCGGCGCGGCGAAATACATCGCCAGAGCGGCGCCCGGCAGACCAAACATCATGATCGGGAAGAAGCCGGACATAAACATCCCCGCCGTGCCGTCGCCAGCATAGAAGCGGTTGATGTCGCCGTGGAATACAGTGCCTGCGGCATTGGTGAATTCGCCAATCTGGAACCAGGCGATGGTGTTCAGTACCTGATGCAGACCGGTGGGGATCAGCAGACGGTTGATGAAGCCAAAGATACCGGAACCCAACGCGCCTGCGGAAACGATCCATTCACCGCCCGCATGGATGCCATGCTGTACCGGCGGCCAGACGTAACCGAAAATAGCGGCCAGCACCAGACAGAAAAAGCCCGTTGCGATCGGCACAAAACGTTTTCCACCGAAGAAACTGAGAAAATCAGGCAGTTTGATACCAGACCAGCGATTATAAACCGCGCCGCCGACCAGACCGGTAATAATCCCCGCCAGCACGCCCATGTTGATTTCCGGGTTAATCGTCACCATCGCTTTGGTCATGACGAAGTAACCCACGGCTCCCGCCAGTGCTGCCGCGCCCGCGCTATCTTTAGACCAACTGGAGGCCACGCCGATAGCGAAAACCAGCGCCAGGTTATCGAAAATAGACCCGCCCGCTTGCGCGATAAACGGCATATTCAGCAAATCTGGTTGGCCGAATCGCAGCAACAACGCTGCCACCGGCAACACGGCGATAGGGAGCTGCAACGCCCTACCCAGCCGCTGGAAAAAACCTAAAATATTCATCTTATTCCCCCTACGAGACGCCGATATGGCTTCTTTGAAGCCGTTTTTTATTGTGCTGCAAACGTTAAAAACGTGATGTTCTGTAATCGAACGGTGAGATCATCTTCTGCAGAGTGTGTGGAAAATTAATTCGCCTCGCAAATTAAACGGGTGTTTTTTGTGATTATAATCACTAAATATCGTAATTACCCCCACCATCCACTGGCTAACACGGAAAACTTATTTTATGATTCAAAAAATCAGGACGGATTGAACACGAATCCTGGATATCCAGGTTACGCTTAATACGATCCGCCAAATTTTGACATTGATTATTGAGGTGAAGAATGAGACTGATCCCCCTGAGTACCGCAGAACAGGTTGGCAAATGGGCCGCTCGCCATATCGTTAACCGTATTAATGCGTTCAAACCGACCGCCGATCGTCCGTTTGTCCTTGGACTGCCTACCGGCGGCACGCCGCTAACGGCGTACAAAGCGCTGGTTGAGATGCACAAAGCGGGCGAGGTCAGCTTTAAGCATGTGGTCACCTTTAATATGGACGAATATGTTGGCCTGCCGAAAGAGCACCCGGAAAGCTACCACAGCTTTATGCATCGTAACTTTTTCGATCACGTTGATATTCCAGCAGAAAACATCAATCTTCTCAACGGTAACGCACCGGATATCGATGCAGAATGCCGTCAATATGAAGAAAAAATTCGTTCTTACGGTAAAATCCATCTGTTTATGGGCGGCGTCGGCAACGACGGTCACATCGCCTTTAACGAACCGGCGTCTTCCCTGGCTTCCCGTACCCGTATCAAAACGTTAACCCATGATACTCGCGTAGCGAACTCCCGCTTCTTTGACGGCGACGTAAACCAGGTGCCGAAATACGCGCTGACGGTAGGCGTAGGCACGCTGCTGGATGCGGAAGAAGTGATGATTCTGGTGCTGGGCCATCAGAAAGCCCAGGCGCTGCAGGCGGCGGTTGAAGGCAACGTCAACCACATGTGGACCATTAGCTGCCTGCAACTCCATCCGAAAGCGGTTGTGGTATGCGATGAGCCTTCCACAATGGAACTTAAAGTTAAAACATTGAAATATTTCAATGAATTAGAAGCAGAAAATATTAAAGGTCTGTAATGTTGTCTCCGCCCCGCCAGTCAATGCGGGGCGGTAAATTTTTGATATCGGGGGTCAGAATGTATGCTTTAACCCAGGGCCGGATCTTTACCGGTCACGAAATTCTTGATGACCATGCGCTTGTTGTCGCTAATGGCCTGATTGACCGCGTTTGTCCGATGGCCGAACTGCCGCCGGGAATAGAACAACGCTCATTGAATGGGGCCATTCTCTCCCCCGGTTTTATTGATGTGCAGCTAAACGGCTGCGGCGGCGTGCAGTTTAACGATACCGCAGAAGCCGTCAGCGTTGAAACGCTGGAAATTATGCAGAAAGCCAATGAAAAATCGGGCTGTACTAACTTTCTGCCAACGCTTATCACTACCAGCGATGAATTGATGAAACAGGGCATTCGCGTCATGCGCGAATACCTGGAAAAACATCCGCACCAGGCGCTGGGTCTCCACCTGGAAGGCCCCTGGCTTAATCTGGTAAAAAAAGGCACCCATAATCCTGATTTCGTGCGTAAACCAGACGCTGCGCTGGTCGATTTCTTATGCGATAATGCCGACGTCATCACCAAAGTCACTCTCGCGCCGGAAATGGTGCCTGCTGACGTAATCGCTAAACTGGCGAATGCGGGCATTGTGGTTTCCGCAGGTCACTCCAACGCGACGTTAAAAGAGGCAAAAGCGGGCTTCCGCGCCGGGATTACCTTTGCGACTCACCTGTTTAACGCGATGCCGTACATTACAGGGCGTGAGCCGGGCCTTGCTGGCGCTGTTCTGGACGAAGCGGATATTTATTGCGGCATTATCGCCGATGGTCTGCATGTCGACTACGCCAACATTCGCAATGCCAAACGCCTGAAAGGCGACAAACTTTGTCTGGTGACAGACGCCACCGCACCGGCGGGGGCCAATATTGAGCAGTTCATTTTCGCAGGTAAAACAATATACTACCGCAATGGACTGTGTGTGGATGAAAACGGTACGTTGAGCGGTTCGTCCTTAACCATGATTGAAGGCGTACGCAACCTGGTCGCGCATTGCGGCATCGCGCTGGATGAAGTGCTGCGCATGGCAACGCTCTATCCGGCTCGCGCTATCGGCGTTGATAAACATCTCGGTAGCATTGCGCCGGGTAAAGTCGCCAACCTGACCGCGTTCACCCACGATTTTAAAATTATCAAGACCATCGTTAATGGTGACGAGGTCGTTGACTTGAGTAAGTGAGAATATGACACCAGGCGGACAAGCTCAGATAGGTAACGTTGATCTCGTAAAACAGCTTAACAGCGCGGCCGTTTACCGCCTGATTGACCAGCATGGTCCTATCTCGCGCATACAAATTGCCGAGCAAAGCCAGCTTGCCCCCGCCAGCGTAACGAAAATTACGCGTCAACTCATTGAACGCGGGCTGATCAAAGAAGTCGATCAGCAGGCCTCTACCGGAGGCCGCCGCGCTATCTCTATCGTCACGGAAACCCGTAACTTCCACGCCATTGGCGTTCGCCTGGGCCGTCATGACACCACTTTAACGCTCTACGATCTGAGCAGTAAAGTGGTCGCTGAGGAGCATTATCCGCTACCGGAGCGCACCCAGGAGACGCTGGAACATGCGCTGCTCAACACCATCGCCGTCTTTATTGATAGCTGTCAGCGTAAAATTCGTGAATTGATCGCTATCTCGGTGATCCTGCCAGGGCTTGTCGATCCGGAAAGCGGCGTGATTCGTTACATGCCGCACATTCAGGTTGAAAACTGGGGACTGGTCGAAGCGCTGGAAAAACGGTTTCACGTTACCTGTTTCGTGGGACACGATATCCGTAGCCTGGCGCTGGCGGAACACTACTTCGGCGCCAGTCAGGATTGCGAGGACTCGATTCTGGTGCGCGTTCATCGTGGTACAGGCGCCGGGATTATCTCCAACGGACGCATCTTCATTGGCCGTAACGGCAACGTCGGCGAAATTGGGCATATTCAGGTGGAGCCGTTGGGCGAGCGCTGCCACTGCGGTAATTTCGGCTGTCTGGAAACCATTGCCGCCAATGCGGCGATTGAACAACGGGTGCTGAATTTGCTTAAACAAGGGTATCAAAGCCGTGTTCCGCTTGACGACTGCACGATTAAAACCATCTGTAAGGCGGCAAACCGGGGCGACAGCCTGGCCTCGGAAGTCATTGAGCATGTTGGTCGCCATTTGGGCAAAACGATCGCCATTGCTATCAACCTGTTTAATCCGCAAAAAATCGTCATTGCCGGCGAGATCATTGAAGCCGATAAAGTCCTGTTGCCCGCTATCGAAAGCTGTATCAATACGCAGGCGTTAAAGGCCTTTCGCAAAAATTTGCCGGTGGTACGCTCCACGCTGGATCACCGTTCTGCTATCGGCGCATTTGCCTTAGTTAAACGCGCCATGCTCAACGGAACATTGCTGCAACGTTTGCTGGAAAGTTGATGCGCTCTTATAGTATCGGATTATTCACAAATTCCCTGGGTAGTTCATGACCATCAAGAATGTAATCTGCGATATCGACGGCGTGCTGATGCACGACAACGTAGCCGTACCCGGTGCGGCGGAATTTCTGACGGGGATTCTGGAAAAAGGTCTGCCGCTGGTGCTGCTGACCAATTACCCGTCGCAAACCGGCCAGGATCTGGCGAACCGTTTTGCTACCGCTGGCGTTAACGTGCCGGACAGCGTGTTTTATACGTCAGCAATGGCGACAGCCGATTTTCTGCGCCGTCAGGAAGGTAAGAAAGCGTATGTCGTGGGCGAAGGCGCGCTCATTCACGAGCTCTATAAAGCGGGTTTTACTATTACCGATGTGAACCCTGATTTTGTCATCGTTGGAGAGACCCGCTCCTACAACTGGGACATGATGCATAAAGCGGCATTTTTCGTCGCCAACGGCGCGCGCTTTATCGCCACCAACCCGGATACTCACGGTCGCGGTTTTTACCCGGCCTGCGGCGCGCTGTGCGCAGGCATTGAAAAAATTTCCGGCCGGAAGCCGTTTTATGTCGGCAAACCCAGCCCGTGGATCATCCGCGCGGCGTTAAACAAAATGCAGGCGCACTCGGAAGAGACCGTTATCGTCGGCGACAACCTGCGCACCGACATTCTGGCAGGATTCCAGGCCGGTCTGGAGACCATTCTGGTGCTTTCAGGCGTATCAACAATCAATGATATTGACAGTATGCCGTTCCGCCCAAGCTGGATTTACCCTTCCGTCGCTGAGATAGACGTTATCTAAACCTGTCCCCTGCCCGATGACGCGCAGCTTTCAGGCCTACGGTTCGAACAACATTGTAGGCCTGATAAGCGAAACGTCATCAGGAAAAACATAATTCAATTAAACCACGATAAAACTGAAGATCCATCAATAAATCCGCGCAATACGTAATCATTTTTCACTAATCAACAATGACGATTGCATTTTTCATTTTTCAGACCGTAATCCCCTTGCGCCTTCCACGCCTTTGCGGCATTTTTTAGTCAAGCAAACACAAAAAGTACGACGCAACAGATTAACGGAGAAGGCTATGTGTTCTATTTTCGGCGTATTCGATATCAAAACAGATGCAGCGGAACTGCGTAAAAAAGCCCTTGAACTGTCACGCCTGATGCGCCATCGCGGCCCGGACTGGTCCGGCATCTACGCTTGCGATAACGCGATTCTCGCACATGAACGTTTGTCGATTGTTGATGTTAACGCCGGCGCCCAGCCCCTGTATAACGCCAGAAAAACCCACGTGCTGGCGGTGAACGGTGAAATTTATAACCATCAAACGTTACGCGCGGAGTATGGCGATCGTTACGCGTTCCAGACAGGCTCCGACTGCGAAGTTATTCTCGCGCTATATCAGGAAAAAGGGCCGGATTTCCTTGACGATTTACAGGGGATGTTCGCCTTCGCCCTGTATGACAGCGAAAAAGACGCTTATCTGATTGGTCGTGACCATATCGGTATTATTCCGCTCTACATGGGCTATGACGAATTCGGCAACTTCTACGTAGCGTCAGAAATGAAAGCGCTGACCCCGGTCTGCCGCACCATTAAAGAGTTCCCGGCGGGCAGCTACCTGTGGAGCAAAGACGGCGAAATTCGTCAGTACTATCAGCGCGACTGGTTCGATTACGATGCGGTAAAAGACAACGTCACCGACAAAAACGCGCTGCGCCAGGCGCTGGAAGAATCCGTGAAAAGCCACCTGATGTCCGACGTGCCCTATGGCGTGCTGCTCTCCGGCGGTCTGGACTCGTCGGTTATTTCGGCAATCACCAAAAAATTCGCCGCCCGTCGCGTCGAAGATCAGGAGCGCTCCGAAGCCTGGTGGCCACAGTTGCACTCTTTTGCGGTCGGTCTGGAAGGTTCGCCTGACCTGAAGGCGGCCCAGGAAGTGGCTAACCACCTCGGCACCGTGCACCATGAAATTCACTTCACCGTGCAGGAAGGCCTTGATGCCATTCGTGATGTTATCTATCACATTGAAACCTATGACGTGACCACTATCCGCGCCTCAACGCCGATGTATCTGATGTCGCGTAAGATCAAAGCGATGGGCATCAAAATGGTGCTCTCCGGCGAAGGTTCCGATGAGGTGTTTGGCGGCTACCTGTACTTCCATAAAGCGCCGAACGCCAAAGAGTTACATGAAGAGACGGTCCGTAAGCTACAGGCGCTGCATATGTATGACTGCGCCCGCGCCAACAAAGCGATGTCCGCCTGGGGCGTGGAAGCGCGCGTACCGTTCCTGGATAAAAAATTCCTCGACGTGGCGATGCGTATCAACCCACAGGATAAAATGTGCGGCAACGGCAAGATGGAAAAACACGTGCTGCGCGAGTGCTTCGAGTCTTATCTGCCGGCAAGCGTCGCGTGGCGTCAGAAAGAGCAGTTCTCTGACGGCGTAGGCTACAGCTGGATTGATACGCTGAAAGAGGTGGCGGCGAAACAGATTTCCGATCAACAACTGGAAACCGCCCGCTTCCGCTTTCCATACAACACGCCGTCGTCTAAAGAGGCGTATCTGTACCGGGAAATTTTTGAAGAGCTGTTCCCGGTGCCAAGCGCGGTGGAATGCGTACCCGGCGGCCCGTCCGTGGCCTGTTCTTCCGCCAAAGCCATTGAGTGGGATGAAGCATTCAAAACGATGGATGACCCGTCAGGCCGCGCGGTCGGCGTGCATCAGTCGGCGTACCAGTAAATTAACGATGACGAAAGAGCCCTTAGGGGCTCTTTTTTTATAGCAAACCACTTTCGGAAAAACGATTAATAACCAATAATTGCCGAATATTGCGCCACGCTGTTCGCAACCTAACCAAACAGACACTTTCCGTCGTTTTTCGATGAAAAAGAGGTTGACGCTTCAAGGCTCAATACGCATAATGCGCCCCGCAACGCCGATAAGGTAACGCGAAAAAAAAGATGGCTACGTAGCTCAGTTGGTTAGAGCACATCACTCATAATGATGG
>OKAA01000122.1_pt1 | contig 27744 bp, 21 predicted proteins | sample 1611051 | NCBI WGS metagenome assembly OKAA01 (sample SAMN04436707, study PRJEB24849) | human gut metagenome | biome: human gut; feature: NICU; material: stool | host: Homo sapiens | place: USA: Saint Louis, MO | collected 2010-09-04
TCAACCTGATGCTGGAAACCAAAGTGACTGCCGTTGAAGCGAAAGAAGACGGTATCTACGTTTCGATGGAAGGCAAAAAAGCCCCGGCTGAAGCGCAGCGTTATGATGCGGTTCTGGTGGCGATCGGTCGTGTGCCGAACGGTAAAAACCTCGACGCGGGCAAAGCAGGCGTGGAAGTTGACGACCGTGGCTTTATCCGCGTGGACAAACAGCTGCGCACCAACGTGCCGCACATCTTCGCTATCGGCGATATCGTCGGTCAGCCGATGCTGGCGCACAAAGGCGTTCACGAAGGTCACGTTGCCGCTGAAGTTATCGCCGGGAAGAAACACTACTTCGATCCGAAAGTTATCCCGTCTATCGCGTACACCGAGCCAGAAGTGGCATGGGTTGGCCTGACCGAGAAAGAAGCGAAAGAAAAAGGCATCAGCTATGAAACCGCCACCTTCCCGTGGGCAGCTTCTGGCCGTGCTATCGCTTCTGACTGCGCAGACGGTATGACCAAACTGATTTTCGACAAAGAGTCTCACCGCGTGATCGGCGGGGCGATTGTCGGCACCAACGGCGGCGAGCTGCTGGGTGAAATCGGTCTGGCGATCGAAATGGGCTGTGATGCGGAAGACATCGCGCTGACCATTCATGCGCACCCGACGTTGCACGAGTCCGTCGGTCTGGCTGCTGAAGTGTTCGAAGGTAGTATTACCGACCTGCCGAACCCGAAAGCGAAGAAGAAATAATCTTCTGTAGGTGGCAATGCGCCACCCGATACAGAAAAGCGGCTTTACAGCCGCTTTTTTTATGCATGGCAAATCAGATGTGTCAAATGATGGCGAAGGATAACGAAACCGCAAAATTTATCTTTTCCGCAGCAGTACGTTTTTCAAATCTTATGCCGTCGGTAGTGCCTTTGTCTGTCATTTTCGACCAACTAATTGTTTCGTAAGAAATACCTCTCCTTACTTTGTCATCCCCCTGAAACTAGTAACACCATAAAATAATAGCGAGCTAATTATGAGGTTTGATATATGAAACTTTTTCTGACAACAGCAGCGCTAACTGCGACCTTGATTTCCGGCATGGCATTTGCCAGCGATCCCGTCATCCCCTGGGCGACTAACAGCGGCGGTACGGAAAGCACGCATATTGCGGCAATGGGCGAGGATTTGAATGCGCAGCATCAGCAGATCACCCACACGCATGAAGGCGTATGGGCGGCCAATTCCGGCAGCATTCAGGCTGATGAAGCCGCGCTGACCAGCAACAAGCCGCCGGTACAAGGCCACCCGGAATTGATGCCGCATCAGGGCTAATGATCACGGCCTGGCGATAACGCCAGGCGCTTACGGGTTATTCGGCGACCTGCCACTGCGCGTCTGGCGCAAAACGCGTGATAGCCTGAACTTTACTCTCCGTCTCCTTGCCTAAATCCGCCTGATAAATACGATCGTCCTGGTTGACCATAAAACTCATCACCCCGGTTTCGCCGTAATGCATCGGCCAGGCCAGAAGCGCCGCGCCGTGACCGTCGTTATCGCTGATAATACGGAAATGGTAGCCGTGGTAACCCTCGTCTGGCGCTGCGGGACTAAAGTTTGGGCCTAACGGACTGGGGACGTCGCCTGCTTTGGTTGGCCAGTACAGGCCATCTTTTTGGCCTTCGCTACTGATTATCCTGTGCGCCCAGCGATGGTTTTGTAAGTAATAGTCCTGCTGCGCATCAACGTAAGCATGCATGGCCTGTAAGGTAGAAAGTTCATTTCGCCCAATAGTACGGGTGAGGATCTCATTCCCGGCTGCCGCCATATCAAAGCGCCAGCCGCCAGTCTCTTTCACCATGGGCACCGGGAGCTGCCAGTCTTCTCGTCCGACATTCAGGTGCGCCGTATTGTCTTTTTGTACAATGCGATGGCCTTCGCGCCAGTCACGATTGAAGCGGGCCACGGCCTCGGGATCGGCACCTTCCGGCGGCAGAAATTGCCGCCAGTCATCGCCCAGTAGCGCGGTAAGCTGCGTTTCGTTTTTTCCGGCTACCGCCGCGGCGAAGGCGCTGGCGGCCGCTTCCGGGGAGGGGAACCGTTCCTGCGCGTAGCCCAGCAAGGGTAACGACAGTAACAGAGCGCTTAACATAACCTTTTTCATTATCTGCTCCGGTTAACGGCGATGAAATTCATGATGTTCAGAAAAATGTTCCCGCGCGGCGGCGCGTTGCTCGGTGTTCAAGTGACTGCCGCGACGGCTTTCCAGGCCTCGTAGCTGTTGCGATTGCCATGACGGCGATCGACTGTCGTTCCCGCTAAACACATTGGCGTGCATATTCTGGCGAAATGCCTGACGCTGCTGTGGCGTAGAGGATTCAATACGCTGGCGGGCGGTGTCTCTCTGCTGTTGTGAAACAGGGTGCTGCTGGGCTTTAGCCTTCAGCTCGGAACGATGCTGCTGCGTGGTGGATTTATTCAGTGTCTGCTGCGCCGCCTCGCGACGACTGCTGTTTTGTGTTCCGTCATAGCCACGGTAATTATTACGCTGGGCAATTTGATTTAACTGCTGCGATGCCGCTTTGCGCTGTCTATCGCGGGATGTCTCGCCTGACAGGTTAGCGGGTGATGTATGGCTGCGCTGTTGGAATTGCGTCATGGCCGCCTGGCGCTGACTGTCGCGAGACACTGGCGCTTGCTGCGTTGCGCTTAACCCGCCGCTAACATTGGTGGGATGGAACCGTTGCGCAACGGTATTATTCGGATAGGGGATGCCATTGCGCCAGGCGGGATTATGCTGCCAGCCCATCGTTTGGCCCGGCAGGTTTTGCCCGGATATCCGGTTGAAATTATTGACATTGATGTTGATATTATCGCCATTATGTTGATAACCGCTACCACCATGATGGTAATCATCATCATGATGGTCGTCGTCATGGTGGTGATGATCGTCGTCATCCCAGTCTATGCTGCTGAACAACGCATAGGTGGTGGCGACGCCCAGACTATAACCAAAACCTTTAACAAAACTATCGGCAAACTGCTGCCCCGGAGGGGGCGGTAAATACACCGGCGGATAAGCGGTATTGGGCCAGGCGCCATACACCGTCGCGGGGTTATAGTTCGGCACGTACACCACCTGCGGATTCGCAGGTTCAATTTTGATGACGGTCGACGGTGTTGCTGGCGTACTGGCGGATGTGGTGGTTGTCGTCGTGACGGCGGTAGAAGCGCTGGACTTCGGCACGCTGGTGACGGTTTGCTGTGGCGTGGATTTTAGCGAACCGGTTTGTTGAGCGAGCAGACGCAGCCTTTGCACCGCATCCATCACATCCTGTGGCTGGGCTAAGAACGCATCGCCCAGGTTTTGCACCCATTGCGGATTCTCGCCCATAAGCGCCATCAACTGAGGAAAGGCGACCAGCGATTTGACGCTGGGGTCCCACGGTTGGCTGGCCACCGCCTGAATAGCGGCATCGCCCTGCAGTGTGGGGTTATCTCGCGACCACTGGACGGCCTGAACCACGTTCGCCGGGTAGGTGGAGGCCATGAGCACCTGAGAAAGCAGGGCATCGGGATAAAGCGCGACAGGCGCGACCCATTGATCAATTTGCGCAGTGGTAAAGGTCGTTTTCGCGACAGGCGCGGGCACAGCGGTCTGCGTTTGCTCAGGGGCGGGAGTCGCCGCCTGCGCGGGCGCTTCGGGAGCGCGGCTTTTAACATACAGTACGCCCGAAGCGGCAAATAACCCGGCACTGCACACAAGGGCAATGAGATGGGGTTTAAAGGGCAACGTCATTTTATCTCTCCCGATTCCCGAGAATCGCTATGGTCATTATGCCTGCCGCCGACGGGGTGCAGTTTGGCGTGAGTATAAAGGGACGATAGTTTAATTTTTAGCTAATGTTGGGATCGGTAACGTTACGTGACGATCAAAGCACGAAATGAGGTAAGCATTTATGGCTGCAGCTCCCGTCTCAGTAGAGCATTAGACCATCCTTAACGATTCAGCCACTTTTTTATGTTGCTTTTTTGTAAACAGATTAACACTTAAAGAAAATCCTGTTATTGTGCCTTATGCGGTACCGGGCATTTACCCTACTAACTACTGTCTCACAGGAGCGTGAAGAGAATCGCCCATCAACAAAAGCGCCGCATTATGACAATGAGAGCGAGGAGATATCGTCGTGCTAGAAGAATACCGTAAGCACGTAGCTGAGCGTGCTGCCCAGGGGATTGTGCCGAAACCTTTAGACGCAACCCAAATGGCTGCGCTTGTCGAGCTGCTGAAGACCCCGCCTGTGGGCGAAGAAGAATTCCTGTTAGACCTGTTGATCAACCGCGTTCCTCCTGGCGTAGATGAAGCCGCTTATGTTAAAGCCGGTTTTCTCGCTGCTGTCGCGAAAGGCGACACCACCTCCCCGCTGGTCTCCCCAGAAAAAGCCATTGAACTGCTGGGCACCATGCAGGGTGGTTACAACATTCATCCGCTGATTGATGCGCTGGACGATGCGAAACTGGCGCCGATTGCTGCCAAAGCGCTGTCCCACACTCTGCTGATGTTCGATAACTTCTACGACGTAGAAGAGAAAGCCAAAGCGGGCAATGAATATGCCAAACAGGTGATGCAATCCTGGGCCGACGCCGAATGGTTCCTGAGCCGTCCGCCGCTGGCGGAAAAAATCACCGTCACCGTTTTCAAAGTGACCGGCGAAACGAATACCGACGATCTCTCTCCGGCGCCGGATGCGTGGTCGAGACCGGATATTCCGTTACATGCGCAGGCGATGTTAAAAAACGCCCGTGAAGGCATTGAGCCGGATCAGCCAGGCGTTGTCGGCCCCATCAAACAAATCGAAGCATTGCAGAAAAAAGGCTACCCGCTGGCTTACGTGGGTGACGTGGTGGGCACCGGTTCTTCCCGTAAATCCGCGACCAACTCCGTGCTGTGGTTCATGGGCGATGACATCCCGAACGTGCCGAATAAGCGCGGCGGCGGTTTGTGCCTTGGCGGCAAAATTGCGCCTATCTTCTTTAACACCATGGAAGATGCGGGCGCGCTGCCGATTGAAGTTGACGTTTCTAACCTGAATATGGGCGATGTGATTGACGTCTACCCGTACAAAGGCGAAGTACGCAATCATGAAACCGGCGAGCTACTGGCAACCTTCGAACTGAAAACCGACGTGCTGATTGACGAAGTGCGTGCCGGTGGTCGTATTCCGCTGATTATCGGCCGTGGCCTGACCACCAAAGCGCGTGAAGCGCTGGGGCTGCCGCACTCAGACGTTTTCCGTCAGGCAAAAGACGTGGCGGAAAGCAGCCGTGGCTTCTCGCTGGCACAGAAAATGGTCGGTCGCGCCTGTGGTGTGAAAGGTATCCGTCCGGGCGCGTACTGCGAACCGAAAATGACCTCCGTCGGTTCTCAGGATACGACCGGCCCGATGACCCGCGACGAGCTGAAAGACCTGGCCTGTCTGGGATTCTCCGCCGATCTGGTGATGCAGTCCTTCTGCCACACCGCAGCCTATCCGAAGCCGGTTGACGTCACCACGCACCACACGCTGCCAGACTTCATTATGAACCGCGGCGGTGTCTCTCTGCGTCCGGGCGACGGCGTGATCCACTCCTGGCTGAACCGTATGCTGCTGCCGGATACCGTCGGTACCGGCGGTGACTCCCATACCCGTTTCCCGATCGGTATCTCCTTCCCGGCGGGCTCAGGCCTGGTGGCGTTTGCCGCCGCGACCGGCGTGATGCCGCTGGATATGCCGGAATCCGTGCTGGTGCGCTTCAAAGGCAAAATGCAGCCGGGCATCACCCTGCGCGATCTGGTACACGCCATCCCGCTGTACGCCATCAAACAGGGCCTGCTGACCGTTGAGAAGAAAGGCAAGAAAAACATCTTCTCTGGCCGCATCCTGGAAATCGAAGGTCTGCCGGATCTGAAAGTCGAGCAGGCGTTTGAGCTGACCGATGCTTCCGCCGAGCGTTCCGCTGCCGGTTGTACCATCAAGCTGAACAAAGAGCCGATTGTTGAATACCTGACCTCCAACATCGTCCTGCTGAAGTGGATGATCGCCGAAGGCTACGGCGACCGCCGTACGCTGGAACGTCGTATCCAGGGCATGGAAAAATGGCTGGCGGACCCGCAGCTGCTGGAAGCCGATGCTGACGCAGAGTACGCGGCGGTGATCGATATCGATCTGGCGGATATCAAAGAGCCAATCCTGTGCGCGCCGAACGATCCGGACGACGCGCGCCTGCTGTCTGACGTGCAGGGCGAGAAGATCGACGAAGTGTTCATCGGTTCCTGCATGACCAACATCGGCCACTTCCGCGCGGCTGGTAAGCTGCTGGATAGCCACAAAGGCCAGTTGCCAACCCGCCTGTGGGTAGCGCCGCCAACCCGTATGGACGCTGCGCAGCTGACCGAAGAAGGTTACTACAGCGTGTTCGGTAAGAGCGGCGCGCGTATCGAAATCCCGGGTTGTTCCCTGTGCATGGGTAACCAGGCGCGTGTAGCCGACGGCGCGACGGTGGTTTCCACCTCTACCCGTAACTTCCCGAACCGTTTAGGTACCGGTGCGAACGTCTTCCTGGCTTCTGCGGAGCTGGCGGCGGTGGCGGCGCTGATCGGCAAACTGCCGACGCCGGAAGAGTATCAGACCTATGTGGCGCAGGTGGATAAAACAGCGGTAGATACTTACCGTTACCTGAACTTCGACCAGCTTTCTCAGTACACTGAGAAAGCAGATGGCGTGATTTTCCAGACTGCGGTGTAACAGAGACGGGCCCGGATTTCCGGGCCCGAATGGCGCTTCTTATTTATTATTACGCTTCACTTCCCGTAGCCCCGGCAAATACGTAATTACCCCGCCCATTATTGCCCCGGCTACAATCGCTGAAATAAGCATAATCAATATTTCATTATATAGTAATGCACTATTGATTATGTCAATACTATATCGCACAAAATTAAACAGCGTCGTGATAAGACCACCTGCAATGGCGCAAAGGATCATCCTGTTAATTATTTTTTGATATAATTTCAGGGGTATCAGCGCGCAGGCGACACCGGTTAACCATGCGGGGAGGAGACTGTATATCCAGCCGGTAATAATAACTAATGCTGGTATTGTTCTGTAGAAACAGAACAAAAATGAGTCTGGTCCGCCAATAATGGCGGGTGAATAGTTTATGACACCTATCGCGGTGGCTGCGCCTATTAACGGCCCAAGCAGAATAAACCAACCGCTATGATAAATTATTCGTCGAAATACAGACATAATGTATCCTTCCTTAATTTTCCTTCAACCGTCTGACAAAAAATACAACTCACTACGGCTTCTCTGCTGATATCGCCCATTGCTGGAGCTCAGTTGAAAAGTGCTTATCAAGTAGCCAACAATTTCATGACAACGACCCGGATGATAAGGAAGCGTCTGAAAGACTAGCAGGCGTCGGCGTGGGCAGGGTATTGATGATTTCTGAAAAAACGCCAGAGGGACACCGGGCTGGTAATGCTATAACTGGATGAGGGTCAGCCGTTTTTAATGACTGCTCTCTTCCGGCGCATAATAAAAGGTCATCTAAACGGCGCGCTGCCTGATGTGAAATTTGTCGTCGAGTTTTCGCTTAACGGAGATTAAGTGAATGTAAACGTGATGGATGAGGGAAATTTTCTTGCAGCTATTGGTAATGCCTATATCCCCAGCACTTCCGGCACCAGCTCTTCCAGTTGCCTGACCAGTTCAGGGTCCATATAGCGATAATCGTCGGGGATATCGAGTACGTGCAGGGGCTTATTTTCAATAATACGACGATATTCAGCCATCAACCGGTCTTTATGTTTCTGCTCCATAACGCAGATAACGTCAGCCCACTGAAGTAACCCGCACGACACGCTTTTTTTGGCGTTGCGGCTGGTGCCAGCGGAACGGACGCTAAGGCCAGGATAGCGGCGGAACACCTGCTCCGCCGTGGGGCTGCGCCATTGATTTCGGCTGCATATGAAAAGCACATTCATTAAATAAATACTCTTCCAGATCGCGCTTCGCTAACGGCGAGTTTGTGAATCGTGGAGACTTAATACCCCACGGTGCGGCACGTAGCACTTTGTCGGAGTGCGTGTAGATATATTGAAGCGCTAGAGTGACTTTCTGTATGAATAATAAACTGTTTTGGCATTTTTATTTTATCTTTTGTGCGCCCCGCTGTTTTTCTTTCACCGTGCTGCGATAATTACCTTAAGGCGCAATGCGGTATTGGCGCATTGCCAGGGCAGAGGAAAACAATTATGGATTACGAATTTCTGCGCGACGTTACCGGAGGGGTAAAAGTACGAATGTCGATGGGCCACGAGGTGGTCGGTCACTGGTTTAATGAAGAGGTTAAAGACAACCTCTCGCTACTGGATGAAGTAGAACAAGCCGCGCGTACGGTCAAAGGCAGCGAACGCTCCTGGCAACGAGCAGGGCATGAATACACGATCTGGATGGACGGCGAAGAGGTGATGATTCGCGCCAATCAGCTGGATTTTTCCGGCGATGAGATGGAAGAGGGGATGAGTTATTACGATGAAGAGAGTTTATCCCTGTGCGGCATGGAGGATTTTCTACGGGTCGTCGCCGCGTATCGGGAATTCGTCAGTAAAGCCTGACCCTCTCTTCGTTATTGTCCCGCAACGCCAGTCGACGGACAGTTGGGGGCGGTAGTGGAAACGAAATCACCACACATTCCAGCCGGGAGTATCCCGGCTTTTTTATTGCAGAATGATTTTTTGATTTTTATTAATCATTTTAAAACTGTGATCTGACGCGTTTGTGATCTTAATTTGATTGAATATAATCGTTATGATTTTATTCAATCACAACAAGCAACAGGCGGTAAGACCATGAACATCAAAAAAGCAATAGAGCGCGTACCCGGCGGCATGATGGTCGTACCGCTCGTTATTGGCGCAGTCATTAACACCTTCGCTCCACAGGCGCTTGAGATCGGCGGTTTTACCACCGCCTTATTTAAAAACGGCGCGGCGCCGCTGATTGGCGCTTTTCTGCTGTGTATGGGAGCCGGTATCAGTGTGAAAGCCGCGCCCCAGGCGTTATTGCAGGGCGGGACGATTACGCTCACTAAGTTGCTTGTCGCCATCGGGATTGGCCTGGGCGTGGAGCATCTTTTCGGCGCGGAGGGTATTTTTGGCCTGAGCGGCGTGGCGATTATCGCGGCGATGAGCAATTCGAATGGCGGACTTTATGCTGCGTTGGTAGGCGAATTCGGCAATGAGCGCGACGTCGGCGCTATCTCTATTTTGTCTCTTAATGATGGCCCTTTCTTTACGATGATTGCGCTGGGCGCGGCAGGGATGGCGAACATTCCCATTATGGCGCTGGTGGCGGTGCTGGTTCCGCTGGTTGTCGGCATGATCCTCGGCAATCTTGATCCTCATATGCGCGATTTTTTGACCAAAGGCGGCCCGCTGCTCATTCCTTTCTTTGCTTTTGCGCTGGGGGCGGGCATCAACCTGGAAATGTTACTGCAAGGCGGACTTGCCGGAATTCTGCTCGGCGTGCTGACAACGTTCGTTGGCGGTTTTTTTAATATTCGCGCAGATCGTCTGGTTGGCGGAACTGGCATTGCCGGGGCGGCGGCCTCCAGCACCGCGGGTAATGCCGTTGCGACGCCGCTGGCTATTGCGCAGGCCGACCCTTCGCTCGCCGAGGTGGCCGCTGCTGCCGCTCCGCTGATTGCCGCCTCGGTGATCACCACGGCAATCCTGACGCCAGTGTTGACCTCCTGGGTTGCGAAAAAACAGGCGCGTCAGGCTTCTTTGGAGAAAAACGCATGAAAATGATAGTTATCGCCGATGATTTTACCGGATCGAATGATACCGGCGTCCAGTTGGCGAAGAAGGGGGCGAGAACGGAAGTCATGTTGAGCGCGTCGCAAAAACCGTCCCGCCGCGCCGATGTGTTAGTCATTAACACCGAAAGCCGGGCGATGCCCGCAGATCAGGCGGCATCTGCCGTTTATGCCGCGCTTTCGCCGTGGTGTGAGACATCGCCAGCGCCGCTGGTGTACAAAAAAATCGACTCTACATTTCGCGGCAATATCGGCGCCGAAGTGACGGCGGCCATGCGCGCCAGTCAGCGAAAACTGGCCGTTATCGCCGCCGCGATCCCTGCGGCCGGACGCACGACGCTTGAAGGAAAATGTCTGGTTAATGGCGTCCCGCTACTGGAAACAGAATTTGCCAGCGATCCGAAAACGCCCATTGTCTCTTCCCGCATTGCCGAGATAGTGGCGTTGCAAAGTGAGATCCCTGTGTATGAAGTCTTTTTGCAGGATGTCCGACGCGGTGGGTTAAGCGCCTTACTTACGGCTTATGCGGCTGAGGGCGAAGGGATTATCGTCGTGGATGCGGTGGAAGAGCGGGACCTGACGTTGATTGCGCAAGCGGCGTGCGAACAACCGTCGATGCCGCTGCTCGTCGGCGCAGCTGGTCTGGCGAATGCGTTGCCGGTTGAACTTTTTATGCAAGACCGGCAGCGGCTGCCGGTGCTGGTGGTGGCCGGTTCGATGAGCGAAGCCACGCGACGTCAGGTGGATAATGCGCTGTGCCGGGGACGTGCGGAAGTCGTGGATATCGATGCCGCGCGCATGGTGTCGGATAGCGCGGAACAGGAAATCGCGTCTGTCGTAGAGCAGGCCTGCGCGCTGTTAAGTCAGCATCGACATACGATTTTACGCACCAGCCGTCGCGCAGAAGATCGACAGTTAATCGACGCGCTGTGCGAAAAATCCGCGATGAGCCGTCAGCAATTGGGCGAGCGACTGAGCCAGCGGCTTGGCGTCGTCACGTTAAACATTATCGAGCAGGCGCGGATTGGCGGGCTGTTTCTGACCGGCGGCGATATCGCTACCGCCGTCGCCGGCGCGCTTGGCGCTGAAGGTTATCGCATTCAGAGCGAGGTGGCGCCCTGTATTCCCTGTGGAACGTTTGTAAACAGCGAAATTGACGATCTGCCGGTCATTACCAAAGCGGGCGGATTCGGTTCAGACAGTACGTTGTGTGACGCGCTTTATTATATTGAGGAGATGTATTGTGGAGACTAAAACCGTTGCCATTACCATGGGCGATCCAGCGGGCATTGGGCCGGAAATTATTGTTAAAGCGCTAAGCGAAGACGGTCTCAACGGCGCGCCGCTGGTGGTTATTGGATGCCTCGCAACGTTGAAACGTTTACAGGCGAAGGGCATCACGCCGAACGTCGAGTTACGGGCCATTGAACGGGTCGCCGAAGCGCGTTTTGCGCCCGGCATCATTCATGTGATTGATGAGCCGCTGGCGCAGCCGGAGGCGCTGGAGGCCGGGAAAGTTCAGGCGCAGGCGGGGGATTTAGCGTATCGCTGCGTGAAGCGCGCCACCGAGTTAGCGTTACGGGGCGACGTACAGGCTATCGCTACCGCGCCGCTGAATAAAGAGGCGCTGCACCTGGCGGGGCACAACTATCCGGGCCATACCGAGCTGCTCGCGACCCTGACCCATAGCCGCGATTACGCGATGGTACTTTACACCGATAAACTAAAAGTGATTCACGTTTCAACGCATATCGCGCTGCGTAAATTCCTTGATACGTTAAGTACCGCGCGTGTCGAAACGGTGATTGGCATTGCTGATACTTTCCTCAAGCGTGTGGGTTACGTTAAACCGCGTATCGCCGTGGCAGGCGTGAATCCTCATGCGGGCGAGAATGGCCTGTTTGGCGATGAAGAGACGCGTATCCTGACGCCAGCCATTACCGATGCCCGCGCAAAAGGTATGGACGTTTATGGGCCGTGCCCGCCGGATACTGTATTTCTCCAGGCTTATGAGGGACAGTATGATATGGTGGTGGCGATGTATCATGACCAGGGGCATATCCCGTTGAAATTGCTTGGCTTTTATGATGGCGTGAATATCACCGCAGGGCTGCCGTTTATCCGGACTTCTGCCGATCATGGCACCGCATTTGATATCGCCTGGACGGGAAAAGCAAAATCTGAGAGCATGGCCGTATCGATCAAACTGGCAATGCAACTGGCATAATTCCCTGTTATGAAAGGACAACACCGTCTGGATCTCATTGTGGCGTATCTGAAAAACCATACGCTGGTTACGGTAGAACAGCTGGTTGAGGCGGTTGACGCATCGCCAGCCACTATCCGTCGCGATTTGATCAAGCTGGATGAGCAGGGCGTGATCAGCCGTAGTCATGGCGGCGTGGCGCTGCGGCGTTTTGAACCCGCCCAGCCCACCACCAATGAAAAACAACTGCGATCGCCTGCTGAAAAACGGGCGATCGCACGCGTTGCCGCATCGCTGGTCAATGCTGGCGATGCCGTCGTGCTGGATGCCGGTACGACAATGATGGAGCTGGCGAAATGCTTAACCCATCTTCCGCTGCGGGTCATCACCGTCGATCTGCATATTGCGCTGTTTTTAGCTGAGTTCCGGCAAATTGAAGTGACGATTGTCGGCGGTCGTATCGATGACAGCAGTCAGTCCTGTATCGGTGAGCATGGGCGTAAGCTGTTGCGCAGCGTGTATCCGAACATCGCGTTTATGAGCTGTAATTCATGGGGGGTAAAAACGGGCGTGACGACCCCAACGGAAGATAAGGCCGGGCTTAAACAGGAGATTATTGCTAATGCGCAGCGCAAAGTGTTGCTGGCGGACAGCAGTAAGTATGGCGCGCATTCGCTCTTTAATGTGGTGCCGCTTGAGCGCTTTAATGACGTGATTACCGACGTCAATCTGCCGCCGTCAGCGCAGGTTGAACTGAAAGGGCGCGCTTTTGCGCTAACGCTGGTGCAGCCGGAGTGACAGCGCCGTCAGGCGCTGCCAGTGGTGAATCAGACCGCAGAAATATTGCGGCCGTAGTAAATCTCGCGCATCTCTTTCCACAGCGCGGCGGTGATCTCCTGGCGTTCGGTTTCAGTGAGATCTTCCGGTTTGGTGTGAAACATGTAGTGCTTAAGATCGAACTCTTTAAGCAGCATCTTGGTATGGAAAATATTTTCCTGATACACGTTTACATCCACCATGTCATACAGCGACTTCATATCTTCCGACATAAAATTCTGAATAGAATTAATCTCATGATCGATAAAGTGCTTCATACCGTTGACGTCGCGCGTAAAGCCGCGCACGCGGTAATCGATGGTGACAATATCGGACTCTAGCTGGTGGATCAGGTAATTGAGCGCTTTTAGCGGTGAAATCACCCCGCAGGTTGACACTTCGATGTCGGCGCGAAAGGTGCATAGCCCGCCTTCCGGATGGCTCTCCGGATAGGTATGCACACAGATATGGCTCTTATCGAGGTGCGCCACCACGGTTTCCGGCAGCGGGCCGGGATGTTCGGTTTGATCGATAAGTTTCGGGTCGACTGGCTCTTCGCTCACCAGAATCGTGACGCTGGCGCCCTGGGGTTCATAATCCTGACGGGCGATGTTCAGGATGTTCGCGCCGATAATGGAGCATGTCTCTGACAGGATCTCGGTCAGTCGGTTGGCGTTATAGAGTTCATCGATATAGGCGATATAGCCATCGCGCTCTTCTGCGGTTTTGGCGTAGCAGATATCGTAAATACAAAAACTCAGGCTTTTCGTCAGATTGTTAAAGCCATGCAGTTTCAGCTTTTTCAATTTTTATCACCTCCTTAACGTCACTGTGCGGACAGTGCGTCATGTAGATATTGCGGTAGCGCAAATGCAGCGGCATGAATAGCCGGGTTGTAATAGCGACATTTGAGGCCGGCGGCATGAAAACGCGCCTGAATAATTTCGCTCGACAGGTGACGAAGAGCGTCGTTGTCCGTCGCCCAGGCGAAGGTCATGATGCCGCCGTAATAGGTCGGAATCGCCGCCTGGTAGAAGCCGACATCGCTGAAGTAATGACTCAGCTTGCGGTGGCTGTCGAGCGCTTCATCCTGTTGCAGGAAGCACACGCCGTTCTGGGCGACAAAAATGCCGCCCGGATTCAGGCAACGCTTACAGCCTTCATAAAAGGCGGAGGTAAACAGGCTTTCGCCGGGGCCTATCGGATCGGTACAGTCGGAAATGATCACATCAAAGGTCTGATGGGTCTGATTGACGAAATTCACGCCGTCGTCGATTACCAGCGTAAAGCGCGGATCGTCGTAGCTGCCGGCATTGTGGTTGGGTAAATACTGGCGGCAAAACGAGACTACGCCAGCGTCGATCTCTACCATGGTGATGGTTTCGACATTTTTATGCCGGGTAACTTCACGTAGCATTGCGCCGTCGCCGCCGCCGATAATCAGAACGTGTTTCGCATGACCGTGCGCCAGCAGCGGGACGTGGGTCATCATTTCATGATAAATAAACTCGTCGCGTTCGGTGGTCTGTACCACGCCGTCCAGCGCCATCACGCGGCCAAAAGCGGCGTTTTCAAAGATGATTAAATCCTGGTGATCGGTTTTTTCATGATACAGAACGTTGTCTACGGCAAAGTACTGACCAAACTGGTCGTGTAGCGTTTCATGCCACATCGTATTTTCGGCCATTGGCTGATACCTCCATTGTTAACACCCGTAAAAAAAGGGCGCAACATCATAGCTAACAATGACCGTGGATGCACGGTCATTATTTCAGCAATAGGATCGCGGAGGATTATTTAACGTAGGCTAACAGGCTCAGAGAATCGCGGGCCAGAGCTTTGCATTTTTTAGCGACCGGAATACCGATGCCGCTAAGATCGCGGTAGCTGTCTTCGCCCAACGATTTCATATCGAAGGTGTCGTAGTTACTCAGGTCCCACTGATTTTGCTGGGCAAAAAAGACCAGCGCACGGCGAATCTGGCTGTTGGGTAAATTTTGGTAACCACAGTCATTTTTCAGAAAAACGAAAACTGCCGTTAAATCGGCCATATCTTCAGCTTCGGATTCAGTAAGCGCATAGCTATTTGCGCATAAGGCCATCAGGCTGCCAAACAACACGGGTCTGAAAAACGTCTTCATTGCTTCTACCACGGCATCAGGGAAAGTCAACGTTAGCATACTGAGAACGTAGCGACGACTTTTATTATCAGGATTGGTCGCGGCGTTTTCATTCTTATTGTATTGCTGTCAGGAATGGTAAAGACGTGTTGCTGGCTTGACCTTCCCGTTAGGGCAGGGTCTAAGCTTAGACACCCGCCTGTTCATTATAAGGAAATGATTATGTTACGCCGTGATTTCTTAAAATATTCAGTGGCGCTGGGGGTTGCATCAGCGCTGCCGCTGTGGAGCCGCGCCGCTTTTGCCGCCGAACGTCCCGCGTTGCCTATTCCTGACCTGTTAACGGCAGATGCGAGCAACCGTATGCAGTTAATTGTTAAAGCCGGACAGTCCACATTCGCCGGTAAGAACGCGACAACCTGGGGCTACAACGGTAATTTGCTGGGGCCAGCGGTACAGCTTCACAAAGGAAAGAGCGTGACCGTTGATATCCATAACCAACTGGCCGAAGACACGACGCTTCACTGGCATGGTCTGGAGATTCCGGGCATCGTCGACGGCGGCCCGCAGGGGATTATTCCCGCAGGCGGAACCCGCACGGTGACGTTTACGCCGGAGCAACGCGCCGCGACCTGCTGGATTCATCCGCACAAACACGGCAAAACCGGGCGCCAGGTGGCGATGGGCCTTGCCGGGCTGGTGCTGATTGAAGATGACGAGATTCGCAAATTGCGCCTGCCGAAACAGTGGGGCATCGACGATGTACCGGTGATCATTCAGGACAAACGTTTCTCCGCCGATGGCCAGATTGATTATCAACTGGATATTATGACCGCCGCCGTCGGCTGGTTTGGCGATACGCTGCTGACCAATGGCGCGATCTATCCGCAGCATTCCGCGCCGAAAGGCTGGCTACGTCTGCGCTTGCTAAATGGCTGTAATGCGCGTTCTCTGAATATCGCCGCCAGCGATAATCGCCCGCTTTATGTGATCGCCAGCGACGGCGGCCTGCTGGCGGAGCCAGTGAAAGTCACCGAACTGCCGTTATTAATGGGCGAGCGTTTTGAAGTGCTGGTGGATATCAGCGACGGGAAAGCCTTTGACCTGGTGACGCTGCCGGTCAGCCAGATGGGAATGGCGATCGCTCCGTTTGATAAACCGCATCCGGTGATGCGTATCCAGCCGCTGCGGATTACCGCCTCCGGTACTCTGCCGGATACGTTGACGACGATGCCGGCGCTGCCGTCGCTGGAAGGGCTGACGGTGCGCAACCTGAAACTGTCGATGGACCCGCGTCTTGATATGATGGGGATGCAAATGCTGATGAAGAAATATGGCGCTCAGGCGATGAGCGGCATGGATCATGACAGCATGAACGCGCATATGCAGGGCGGCAATATGGGGCATGGCGAGATGGATCATGGCAACATGGATCACAGCGGGATGAATCATGGCGCGATGGGCAATATGAATCACGGCGGAAAATTCGACTTCCATAACGCTAACTTTATCAACGGCCAGGTCTTTGATATGAACAAACCGATGTTCGCGGCGCAAAAAGGCCGACATGAACGTTGGGTGATTTCCGGCGTGGGTGACATGATGCTGCATCCTTTCCATATTCACGGCACCCAGTTCCGTATTTTGTCAGAGAACGGCAAAGCGCCAGCGGCGCACAGAACGGGCTGGAAGGATACGGTACGCGTTGAGGGTGGTATCAGCGAAGTGCTGGTCAAGTTCGATCACGACGCACCGAAGGAACATGCCTATATGGCGCACTGTCATCTGTTAGAACATGAAGATACGGGAATGATGTTAGGATTTACGGTCTGACCGATGTCTGTGACGCAGGCCGGGTAAGGCGAAACCGCCACCCGGCACAATGCCCGGCATACGCCGGGCATTAATGGTTATTTCGCGTCGTCAGGCAAAGCATAGGCCACGATATAGTCGCCCATCTTCGTACCAAACGAACCGTGGCCTCCGGCAGAAACGACCACGTACTGCTTACCGTTTACCTCATAGGTCATAGGCGTTGCCTGGCCTCCGGCGGGTAAACGTCCCTGCCACAGTTTTTCCCCGTTGCTCATGTTATAAGCGCGCAGGTAGTTGTCGGCGGTCGCGGCAATGAACAGCACATTACCGGCGGTTGAGATTGGCCCGCCCAGCATGGGCATCCCCATGTTGAACGGCACCGGAACCGGCATCGGGAACGGCATACTGTCGCGCGGCGTCCCTATACGTTTCTTCCACACGATTTCATTGGTCTTCAGATCCAACGCGGAAATATAGCCCCAGGCCGGTTGTTTACACGGCAGGCCAAACGGCGAAAGGAACGGATTCAGCGTGACGCCGAATGGTACGCCGTACTGTGGCTGAATACCCGCTTCTGTACCAGTACCTTTCGCGTCTTTCGGCGGCTCCATCGGATTACCCGGGCCGCGTGGGATCAGCTTCGAGACAAACGGCAGCGCCATCGGGTTAGCGATAGCGACCTGACGGTCTGGATCGACGGAAATACCGCCCCATTCAAACATCCCCAGGTTGCCAGGGAATACCAATGTCCCCTGCTCGGACGGCGGGGTGAAGATACCTTCATAGCGCAACTGGTGGAACATGACGCGGCACACCAGTTGGTCGAACATGGTCGCGCCCCACATATCCGCGCCGGAGAGATCTTTTTTCGGGCGGAAGGTTAAATCAGAGAACGGCTGAGTTTTGGCGACGTAATCGCCTTTTGCCGCGCCCTGCGGGACCGGTTTTTCCGGGGCGGGCACGACCAGCTCGCCATTACGTCTGTCCAGCACAAAGATATTACCGGTTTTCGCTGGCGCATAGATAACCGGAACGGTAGTACCGTCAACGGTAATATCCGCCAGCGTCGGCTGTGCCGGCAGGTCCATATCCCACAGATCGTGATGGACGGTCTGATAACTCCAGGCCAGTTTCCCGGTGGTGGCATTCAGCGCCAGGATGGAGCTGGCATAACGTTCCTGCTCCGGCGTGCGGTTACCGCCCCAGATATCCGGCGTGGTCACGCCCATCGGCAGATAGACCAGATCCAGTTTCGCATCATAGGCGGCAGGCGCCCAGGAGTTCGGCGAGTTAAAGGTAAAAGCGTGCTCATCGGCTGGAATCGCGTTCGGATCTTTCGCCCCCGGATCGAAGGCCCACATGAGTTTACCGCTATTAACATCAAAACCACGGATAACGCCGGACGTTTCGCGGGTAGAGAAGTTATCCGTGACCGAACCGGCAATGACAATTGTTTTATCGGTGATAATCGGCGGCGACGTCGGTTCATACAGTCCCGGCGTGGTATCCGGCATATTGGTTTGCAGATTCAGGACGCCTTTGTTGGCGAAGGTTTCACACAGCTTGCCGGTTTCGGCATTCACCGCGAAAAGGCGACCGTCGTTGACCGGGAGGATAATACGGCGCGGACAGTCGGCGATGACCTCCGGCGAGGCGGTATCCGCTTTGGCCTCATGATAAGAGACGCCGCGGCAGGTCACATGCTGGAAAGACGAATCGGTCTTCAACTGAGGATCAAAATGCCACTTCTCTTTACCGCTGGCGGCGTCCAGCGCGAACAGACGCTGGTGAGCCGTACACAGATAAAGCGTATCGCCGACTTTAATCGGGGTCACTTCGTTGGTGATTTCGCCCGGATCGTTGGGTTGTTTCAGATCGCCGGTGCGGAAGACCCACGCTTCTTTCAGTTGGTGAACGTTATCCGCAGTGATCTGTTTCAGCGGCGAATAGCGTTGGCCTTCCTGATTACGTCCATAGGCCGGCCAGTCTTCGTCGGCGATCGACGAACTTGTTGCGGCGGGCGTGGCGTCGGCGCGAAGCGTACCGTTGATCTCCTGCGGGTCGTTGAAGCCAGCCCAGGTCAGAATGCCGCCGCTAATCAGCAGCGCCACGACCAGCGCCGCCACTGCGCCGCTGGAAGGAACCACCAGCCGATGCCAGACAAACGGCAATATTAGCCAGATGCCGAAAAACACCAGGATATCGCTACGCGGCGTGAGCGCCCAGAAGTCGAACCCGACTTCCCACACGCCCCAAATCATTGTCGCCAGCAGCAGGGCGGCATACAGCCACAGTGCGGCACGTTTACTGCGCCATAGCAATCCGGCCACAACCAGCATCACGAGGCCCGCGATGGGGTAGTACCAGGAACCGCCAATAGCAACCAGCCAGACACCTCCGATAAGAAGATACAGCCCACAAAGTGCTGCAAAGAGGGCCGTCAGCGTCACGAGTAATCGTGGCGATCGTGCGTTATTTTCTGCCATAAAAAGACACCATCCCAAATTGTTAATTTTTTAGTAGCAATTAAGTATAGGAATTAACATGTGTGATCGTCATCACAAAATGAGCTTTCTTATCAAATGCCGCGAATGAATACGTTTGCTGTTATACTGCATGCCTTGCGCGTCAATGCGGCGTTATTAGTCACCGGCATTGAGTGATTTGTTTTTAAATCATATGGTTATAAATATGAAACATACTGTTGAAGTCATGATCCCCGAAGCGGAGATCAAAGCACGTATTGCCGAGCTGGGTCGTCAGATTACCGAACGTTATAAAGACAGCGGCAGTGAAATGGTGCTGGTAGGTCTGTTGCGTGGCTCATTTATGTTTATGGCGGACCTGTGCCGTGAAGTCCAGGTTCCTCATGAAGTCGATTTTATGACCGCCTCCAGTTATGGTAGCGGCATGTCCACCACACGCGACGTGAAAATCCTCAAAGATCTGGATGAAGATATTCGTGGTAAAGACGTGCTGATTGTCGAAGACATTATTGATTCCGGTAATACGCTGTCGAAGGTCCGTGAAATCCTGGGCCTGCGCGAGCCGAAATCGCTGGCGATTTGTACGCTGCTGGATAAACCTTCTCGCCGCGAAGTGGACGTGCCGGTTGAGTTCGTTGGCTTTTCGATTCCGGACGAATTTGTAGTCGGTTACGGTATCGACTACGCTCAGCGTTATCGCTATCTACCGTATGTTGGTAAAGTGGTGCTGCTGGACGAGTAAGCGCAGAAATGCCGGATGGCGTCGCTAAAGCGACTTATCCGGCCTATAGCTAATGGCTTATTGGTGGGGAATGTATTTCAGACTTAGGGCGGAAATACCCTTATGATAGCCGTTCTCCAGCGTTTCTCTGTTGGTGGCGGTGACGTCAAGATCGCGCAGCAGGCCATCATTGATACTGTACGCCCAGCCGTGAATGGTCACATTCTGACCGCGTTTCCACGCTGACTGCATAATGGTGGAATGCCCCAGGTTATAGACCTGTTCCATGACGTTCAATTCATAGAGCGCGTCCAGACGTTGCTCTTCGGGCATTTTTCCCAACAGCGAGCTATGTTTAAGCCAGATGTCGCGGATATGCAGCAGCCAGTTATTAATCAAGCCCAGCTCAGGGTTTTCTACCGCAGCCTTGATACCGCCGCAACCGGAGTGGCCGCAAATGATAATATGCTCAACTTCCAGAACATCAACCGCATACTGAACCACGGAGAGACAGTTCAGATCGGTGTGAATAACCAGGTTAGCCACATTACGGTGAACAAACAATTCGCCCGGTTCAAGCCCGGTTAAACGCTCTGCGGGAACGCGGCTGTCGGAACATCCAATCCATAGAAAGCGCGGTTTTTGCGCTTGCGCCAGTTTCTCAAAAAATCCGGGGTCCTCTTCCACCAGCATTTTTGACCATAGTGCATTGTTGCTGATGAGTGTATCTATGTCTTTCATGGAAGTTAACGACCTGTAACCAAATAAGTGCGTTGGGCTAATATAGGGCAACTCCGTAGTTATTTAAACCATATATAAAGTGTAAGAACGTAAAGTAAGTGAGAATTTATGACCATTGCGCTGGAACTTCAACAACTTAAAAAAACCTATCCCGGCGGCGTTCAGGCGCTGCGCGGCATAGATTTGCAGGTCGAAGCGGGGGATTTTTACGCGCTTCTGGGGCCAAATGGAGCAGGGAAATCGACCACCATCGGTATTATCAGCTCATTGGTGAATAAAACGTCCGGGCGCGTTAACGTTTTTGGTTATGACCTGGAAAAAGACGTGGTTAACGCCAAGCGACAGCTTGGACTGGTACCACAGGAATTTAACTTTAACCCGTTTGAAACGGTGCAACAGATCGTAGTGAATCAGGCCGGTTATTACGGCGTAGAGCATAAAGAGGCGGTTTTACGTAGCGAAAAGTATTTAAAACAGCTCGATCTGTGGGAAAAACGTAGTGAACGCGCGCGGATGCTCTCCGGTGGGATGAAACGCCGCCTGATGATCGCCCGCGCATTGATGCATGAGCCTAAACTATTGATTCTCGACGAGCCGACGGCGGGCGTCGATATCGAATTGCGTCGCTCGATGTGGGGATTCCTGAAAGACTTAAACGCCAAAGGCACCACCATTATTCTCACCACCCACTATCTGGAAGAGGCGGAAATGCTGTGCCGCAATATCGGTATTATTCAGCACGGCGAGCTGGTGGAAAATACTTCCATGAAAAATCTGCTTTCAAAGCTGAAATCGGAGACGTTTATTCTGGATTTAGCGCCAAAAAGCCCGCTACCTAAGCTTACGGGTTATCAATATCGTCTGGTGGATACCTCGACTCTGGAGGTGGAAGTGTTACGCGAGCAGGGGGTTAACAGCGTCTTTAGCCAACTGAGTGAGCAGGGGGTTCAGGTATTAAGTATGCGTAATAAAGCCAACCGTCTGGAAGAACTGTTTGTGTCGCTGGTGCATGAAAAACAAGGAGATCGCGCATGATGCAGCTTTACTGGGTTGCCCTTAAAAGCATCTGGGCGAAAGAGATCCACCGCTTTATGCGGATCTGGGTGCAAACGCTGGTGCCGCCCGTCATCACCATGACGCTCTATTTTATTATTTTCGGCAACCTGATTGGTTCGCGCATCGGCGAAATGCATGGTTTTAGCTATATGCAATTTATTGTGCCGGGCCTGATTATGATGGCGGTTATTACTAACTCCTACGCGAATGTCGCGTCGTCATTTTTTAGCGCCAAGTTTCAGCGCAATATTGAGGAGCTGCTGGTCGCGCCGGTACCAACGCATGTGATCATCGCCGGATTTGTCGGCGGCGGCGTGGCGCGCGGGCTGTGCGTGGGGATTCTGGTGACGGCGATTTCGCTCTTTTTCGTGCCTTTCCAGGTGCATTCCTGGGTATTTGTCGCGCTAACGCTGATTCTGACCGCGATTCTGTTCTCGCTGGCCGGACTGCTGAACGCCGTGTTTGCGAAAACCTTTGACGATATCAGCCTGATCCCGACCTTCGTGCTGACGCCGCTGACCTACCTCGGCGGGGTATTTTACTCGCTGACGCTGCTGCCGCCGTTCTGGCAAGGGCTGTCGCACCTGAACCCGATCGTCTACATGATCAGCGGCTTCCGCTACGGCTTCCTGGGTATCCATGATGTACCGCTGGTGACGACGTTTGGCGTACTGGTGATCTTTATCGCCGCTTTCTACCTGCTGTGCTGGTCGCTGATCCAGCGTGGGCGCGGGTTGCGCAGTTAAGCGTTGACAGGGGCGTTGGGTTACGCTTCGTTTCACCCCATCTACGGGACCGTAATATCAATGGGTTACGGGTCTGTAGGTGGGGTGAGGCTTGCTGAAACCCAACGCTTCTCTCAGCGAATCTGAATCTCCAGCGTGGCGGTAGCCTGGTATTCTCCGGTGTGGGGAACATGTCCGGTGGTATTGACCGGCGCGGCGGTGAACTCGGTGCTGCCTCTACCGTCAGTGTAATCTTCAATCGGCAATTCGGCGCTGCCGCCGGGAACGATGGTCTTATCGTATTTATCGGAAATCCGTATCCCCAGATTCTCATTGTCGGTTTTCAGGTATTCCGGGTTGTGCGGATCGGTTTCTCCGTTCAATGACATTGACAGGTTGGTGCCGTCCGCCACGTTGCTACAGGTAAAGTTTACCTGAGTGGTGACGTGCGAGTTCTGCGGACTGTCGCCGAGATTACGAATATCTTTGCCCTCAATATCCGGTAGCCTGACCTCGATAACCTGCCCGGCGTTGATGGAACAGGACTGCGGCACGGTAATAGTTCCGGACATGGTGACGTGCGCGACAGGGGGAACGGCGGGGGGAATATTATCTCCGCTGCTGCCCGGCGTTTTTGATAAATAGAGATTCATGATCGTTGTTTGCGGGATCGAGATTTCGCCGACCAAAGGATGAGTAATATAAATCCTTACCGTGCCTTTATTGCCCGCCGTCATTGATTTCATTTCTGCATCGCCACAGCCGCCTGCGGAACTATCTTCATTGCTGATTGAGGAAAACGGGACAGGAATATTCTGGTTCAACTTCCCGGCTACATACGCTTCGGTGCCAATTTCCAGTTTGCCTGCCACGAGGACATAGTAATCCATATGTCCGTAGTATCGCGTCTCGCTGTACGTGCCTTTCTGCGTCAGATCGCCGGTGGTCGCGGTGAAATAGTTGTACCCGCGATAATCACTGTTATCGCAGTCGCATGTAGCCGAATATTCTCCGCCAGCTGACCAGTGCTCTTCAACGGCGACTCCCGTCTTGTTCCCATCCGTATCGGTAATGGTTTGATTAAAACTAAAAGGAAAATTATGCGTGCCGCTGGTGGGTTCACACCAACCGCTTCCGTTGCCCATCGTTTCTTCTGCCAGCGCATGGCCTGAAAATAGCGACAGCGCCAGCAGTATCCATAAATTCTTCATTGTGTTCCTCACTGGCAGACGGCGTTCGCCATCACGATGCCGTTCATATTTTTGCTGATATCCAGGTGGTAATCCGCGCGGCAAGAGGCGCTTCCCCAGTTCACCAGTAGCAGACCCTCTTCCGGCAGGCCGCTGAGGAAGACCTGGCCTTTATCGCCGACGATACTGGCCAGGTTCGCATCCTGCCCATCGACGCTTGCCGTCGCGCCAAAGGGCACGGGCTCGCCATTGCTGCGCGTCAGCGTTAACAGCACGCGATAGCCCTTATGCGTGTCATACGCCGCGCGCACCACCGCATTACGCGTCGGGTAGACGGTCTGGTTGTTGAGCGGAATATCCACGTTGTCGGCAAACGTGCTGCTGTCGAGCGAGATATCGTAGCGATAATACGGCGTGACGTTGGGGATCACCGTATAACCCCGGAAGTCGGTGGCGACGCCGGTCTGGTTTTCAACCGAAACGCCGCTGGCACCGGGCGCTTTAATTAAAATCGCCGCGCCGGTAATCGGCTGGCTCAGGGTAATACCGTTTTCGTGCGCCAGAATGCCGCCGCTGATGCCGTAGCTGACCTGTTGGCTATCTGGCGACTGATTGTAACCGGCGTTGAGATTGGCATAAGTGCCTTTGTAGCTGGCGTTTACCCCGCCGGAATCACCGTCTTGTGTGCTGTGGCTCTGCTGTAACGACCAGTTCAGGTTTCTGTCACGCAGCGCGGTGCCGCTAAGGGTGGTGCTGTTCACCGTGGCATCATGCTTACGCGTGTTCAGCATATAGCTGGCGTATAGCCTGGAATCGAACACCGTAAACGGAACGTGCAGCGACAACGTGAACAGTCGATCGTTCTGGTTATAACGATCGTCGTCGTTATCATCATCGTCATTGTCCGAACGGTACTGGTAGGTGTTTTTGTTATAGCTGTAGCTCAGCGTATAGCTCACCGGACCCCAGCTATTGTTGTAACTGGCGCTCAGAGACTCCATCTGCTGCGCGCTGTGCCAGTAATCTTCTTTTACCCAACTTAGCGTTAAGGAACCGAGCGTATCGCTAATTTGCTGGTTGACCGAGGCTTCGAAACGATTATGGCGCTTGCCGTAGTTATCATAAAAATCGTCGTCCGGGTTGATCACCTCGCTCAGCGAATTGTAGTTTTCGCTGGCGTAACGATAGCCGGCCAGCGAAAACGTGGTGCCCGTACTGACGACGCCCTTGCTGTAGCGGACGCGCCAGGATTGCCCGATTTCTTTGCGGCCATCGTCAAATTTGGCGTGCGACCAGATGCCGTCCAGGGAAATGGCCCCCAGCATCTGCATATTTTGCCCGACGCCGAAGGCGACGGACTGGTATTTATCGCCGGCAATCTGGCTGCCGCCGTACAGGGTGATGCCCCACGGCAGGCCGTACAGCAGGGTCGCCTGGCCGAAGTCGTCCAGCGTGTGGTTGTTATAATCGCGGTATTTACCCACGGTCACGCTGTATTTTGCCCGTCCGGTGCGCTGCAGAATCGGCAGCGAAGAGTAGGGCACGATAAAATGCTGTTCGCTGCCGTCGGCTTCTTTTACCGTTACGTCATAGTCGCCGTTGCTGCCGGTGGGAAACATATCGTTGATTTCAAATTCGCCCGGCGAAACGGCGGTCTGATAGGCGATATAGCCGTTTTGCCGCACGATAACCTGCGCGTTTGAGCGGGCGATGCCGCGAATCGTCGGGGCGTAACCACGCTGGCTGTTGGGCTGCATTTGATCGTCAGAGGTAAGCTGGAGGCCGCGAAAAGGTACGCTGTCGAACACGTCGGATGGCGTATTGCTGTCTCCGGCGGTGAACTGGCTTTTCAGCGCGATAATGTCGCGCTGTAAATAGTTATAAACGCTGTTCCAGCTACCGCTCTCGCCGTTATTTGAACTCCAGTTACTGTAGTTGCGAAAACGCCACGGCCCGAGGTTAAAACCCGGCTGGAGAGCGAGATACTTCGATTCCGCATCGTCGGAATCCTCGCTGGAACCGTACTCTTTATAGCCGCTGAAGCTGTAGTTCAGCATCAGCGCGGTAATCCCCTCCTGCCACTTTTCCGGCGGCACGTAGCCGCGCGCGTTGTTGGCGATGTAGAGTTGCGGGATGCTTACTGATAATGTCTGTTGCTGAAAATCGAACCGCTGGTTGGCGCCGGGGATAACGCTGAGATCGACGCAGCCTTTTTCACTCTCCAGGGTTGGAAAAAGGTCGGTTTTGACGCTGTTATCTTTTAGTTCCTGGAGCCGTAAACAGCCCTGTAATGCCTGTTGACCGTCACTGAGCGTCGTGAGTTGAAAATCAACGTTTCGCGCGCCGATTTCTGTTTTATTGATATTGATAGTGACGTAATAGGTGCCTGGCAGCTGGCTTTTGTCGTTATTAAATGTCGACAGATCGACGCTTGTGCGACTCGCCTGCCCATGGTTTTTAATAAATGCCGGATTGAAATAGTCGCGCGCCCATGCAACGTGTGCGAACGTGCTGCCCAGCGCGATACACACAGCGCAGCGCGATAAATAAAATACCCGGTGTTGCCTTTTGCGCATCGGCACTCTCATCCCTGTCACTCTTCTCAAGGCGTTTGTTTATGTTCGGGGCCAGTACCGCCAAAATCGTTGATGATAGACCAGACAATCGGGCCGCTGGCGGCGGCAGGCAGCGTATACTGCGCGTTGCCGAAAGGCGCCACATAGCGCGGGGCTTTCACTTTTTGACTGCCAACGGAAAGGGTGGCGAAGTTCATATAATAGGGCGTGGGGTTCTTCACGGTGAGCGTGCGACCCTGACGCGACCACGTTAACCGATCGGCAACTTCTTCTGGTTTTTGGGTTAACGCTTTTGGCCGGTAAATCAGCTTAAATTCCGCTTTAACGGCCAGCATGAGTGTGTTGTGTTTATTGTCCGGATTGCTGCTGGGAATCGATTTAATATCCAGCCAGTACAGCGACTCGCGATCTTCCGGCAAATTGCCGCCGGTACGGATAATTCGTAGTACGTTCTTTTGCCCGCCATTAAGGCGAAAAAGCGGCGGGGTGACCATAAACGGCGCATCGCCGCTCGCCCCTGTTTCGCTGATCGATTGCGCCCAGGACTGAATTAAATAGGGAACGTTGTCGTTATTGCTTATCGATATGGACGCATCTTTGGCATCGCCGTGAAAAATAACCCGCGTTGTGCCGATGTTTATCCCTGCGGCATGCGCCAGCGAACCGCACAACAGGCAACAAAGCAACCCTGCTTTAGCCAATGAATTCATTGATGACCTCAATAAACAAAGGGGCCAGCCGACGCTGGCCGCCAGGATCAGTTATATTGCAGATAGAATGTTGCGGTTGCATCGACCGTTCCCGACTTAACGGGAACCGCGGTGGAGATATAGCGGGCGGTGAAAGGCATTGAGAGTTCCGTCACCCCCTCTGTGAGCGCGACTGCGGCAGACCATGCCTGAAGATCGTTAAAGGTCATAGGGGTGCTAGATTTATCAAGAATTTGCACGCCAATATTCTCAGCATCATCCTCATTTTTCAGGATGGTCGCATCGGTTCCGTCGAGTGTGCCTTCAAAGCGCGCCTGTACACTGCTGTAGACGTTTGCGTCGCAGTTTTCGAGTTCGATGGTGAAGTCTTTATCCCCTGCCGTCTGCCCTGCGGCAGTAAAAAGAGAGGCAAATTCGTCCTGTAATGTCACCTCTACTGAATCCGTTTTTACCGTACAGGCGTTTTGCTTAATGAGGCCGGTGATATGTACGGTGCCGTCTTTGGCGGTGTCTGCCAGCGCGGCGGGGGAGAGGGTGATGGCAGCCAGTGCCACAGTGAGTGTTTTTAAGGTGAGTTTCATTATCTTTGATCCTTTAAGATATTATAAATATTGACATAGTAACAATATCTATAGTGTGGAAAGTTATTGTTATTTTTATTGCCGAATGAGTAAATATAATGTCCGATGATTTTTGCGGAGCGAAGAAAAATTCAGAATACATAAATATGAAATATTTATAAT